>Ga0256832_1003845_pt1 | contig 10202 bp, 7 predicted proteins | sample 134614metaG_FD_190534 | JGI IMG/M metagenome (GOLD analysis project Ga0256832, IMG submission 190534) | Hydrothermal vent microbial communities from Lau Basin, Pacific Ocean - 134-614 | ecosystem: Environmental > Aquatic > Marine > Hydrothermal vents | place: Pacific Ocean: Lau Basin | collected...
ACATTAAATTTTCGATGCGTAGCAGCGCTACGTGAGAAAAATTTTTGCAAAAACAGGGGCAAAAAGGGCATTTTAGCGCAAAAACAGCGGGTACCTAAACAGTTACAACAAATCACTTGGAGTACACATACACCCGTCCGTCCCGCAATTGCAGAATATGGCCATCCCGCTTACTTTTCAACACACAGTCAAAAGTAGCCTTGAGCCGGCCATCCGGCACAGACAATTCATACAAGTCAAAATTACCCGCAACTGGATAATATTCCTCCCCGTCATAAGCACGGAAGATCATACTCACATTGAAAATATTGGCAAAATTGTAGTGGCCGGGCGGTATTTTGTCCCGTATCAGCATCTCCCAGTGTGCACCACTCACCGGTTCGATAGCCCGAACAGACAGCGTACCATCCCGGCTACCGCATTCCGCTGACGGCACATCAAACAGCGCCTGCGAATGGATAAAGTACACGCCGCGCGCCAGATCCGGCGCAAGCGGTTCATTGACATCTTTGCCACAGGAAGCCATTATCATCAACAGGATGCTCCCCCAAATCAAAAAGCTGATTTGCTTCATCTTTGGTAAGTTTTGTGGCAACTTTTTAGGTGCTCCTGTTTTTTGGGCAAAAACAGCGATTACCTAAATAGTTACGCTTTGTGTACAATTCCGGACATGCACAAACCAATGCGCCTGCCCGTCCAAAAAAATTTGGGGGATATACTCCGGCAGAAGCGTCATCCGGAATGCATTCAAAAAAAAGGCCGGAAGTAATTTGTTATCAATATCACAGAAATAGCCGGCATATAACACACTGATTTACAACACTTTGACCGGCTAGCCCCATATCCATTCGATAGCCGGACAGGCTCCACTACAGAAAGACCGCGCGGCCGGAACGGCCGCAAACTTTTCTTCCTGTCTTACCACAAAATTGTTTTGCAAAACGGTAAAATTTTGTAGCTTTGCGGGTTCGCTCCGGCGAAGTGAAAAACAGCTCAAACAACACGCTTTTCAGAGAAAACTACTACCTAGCCTATGGCGTCATCACAACAAGATAATCCGAGAATCATCAATGTCAATATAGAAGACGAGCTAAAGTCCGCCTATATTGACTACTCTATGTCTGTCATCGTATCGCGGGCTTTGCCTGATGTGCGCGATGGGCTCAAGCCGGTGCACCGGCGCGTGCTTTTTGGCATGCAGGAGTTGGGGCTAACCTACAATAAAGCCCATAAAAAATCCGCCCGTATTGTCGGTGAAGTACTCGGTAAGTACCACCCGCATGGTGATGCATCTGTCTATGATACGATGGTACGCATGGCACAGGACTGGTCCCTGCGTTATCCGTTGGTGGACGGCCAGGGCAACTTCGGCTCTATGGACGGCGACAGCCCGGCGGCGATGCGTTATACCGAAGCTCGGCTCCGCAGAATCGCCGGTGAGATGCTGGCCGATCTGGACAAGGACACCGTGGACTTCCGTCTCAACTTCGACGACACTCTCGAAGAGCCCACCGTCCTCCCCACCCGCCTGCCCAACTTGCTCGTCAACGGCGCCTCCGGCATCGCTGTCGGTATGGCGACCAATATGCTGCCCCACAATCTCAACGAAACCGTGGACGCCATTACGGCCACCATTGACAATCCTGACATCAGCCTGGATGAGCTGATGCAGCATATCAAGGCACCGGACTTCCCTACCGGCGGCATTATCCGCGGCGTGAGCGGTATTCGGCAGGCCTACGAGACCGGCCGCGGACGCGTCGTCGTCCGTGCCAAAACCGAAATTGAAGAGACCGGTTCGGGCAAGGAGCGAATCGTGATTACGGAAATCCCCTATCAAGTCAACAAGGCCCAGCTCATTGTCAAAATTGCCGACTTGGTCAACGCCGGCAAAATCACCGGCATCTCCGACATTCGCGATGAATCCGACCGCAACGGGCTGTCTATTATCATCGAATTGAAGCGCGATGCCATAAGCAACGTGGTGCTCAGCAAGCTCTTCCAAATGACTCCGCTGCAGACGTCTTATGGCATCAACAACGTGGCGCTGGTCAATGGCCGCCCCATGCTGCTACCCCTCAAGCGCATTATCGAGGAGTTTATCAAATTCCGCATTGAAGTCGTCGTCCGGCGCACCAAATACGAGTTGGCCAAAGCCGAAGCGCGCGCCCATATCCTCGAAGGATATCTTATTGCACTCGATCACCTTGATGAGATCATCGCACTGATTCGCGCCTCCCGCACCGTCGAAGATGCCAAGCAAGGATTGATGAGCCAGTTTGCACTCTCCGAAATCCAGGCCAAGGCCATTCTCGAGATGCGGCTCCAAAAACTGACCGGTCTGGAGCGCGAAAAGGTCAAAGAGGAGTACGAGGAGATCAAAAAGAAGATCGAATACTACAAGTCCATCCTGGCCGACGAAGGCCTGCAAAAAGACATCGTCAAAAAGGAGCTCGAAGAGCTCAAGGAAGAATATGGCGATGAGCGGCGCACCCAAATCAGCTACGAAGACGGGGACATCGCCATCGAAGACCTCATCCCCAACGACGAGGTCGTCATCACCATCTCCAATCTCGGGTACGTCAAGCGTACCAAACTCGATGAATACCGCAAACAGAGCCGTGGCGGACGCGGCGCCAAGGGCAGCAAAACCCGGCACGAAGACTTTATCGAACACGTCTTTGTCGCCAACAATCACGACTACCTCCTTCTCTTCACCGAGCGGGGCATTTGTCATTGGCTGCGCGTCTTCGACATCCCCGAAGGCGGCAAAAACACCTCCGGCCGTGTCATCCAAAACATCATCGAGCTGCCCAAAGACGACAAGATCAAGGCTTACAGAAGGATTAGCGACATCAAGGACACCGAATTTATGGAAAGTCACTACGTCATTTTTGCCACGCGCCGCGGCCGTGTCAAAAAGACACCGCTTTCCAATTTCTCACGCATTCGCTCCGGCGGCATTATCGCCGTCACCATCAACGAAGGCGATGAATTGGTGGATGCGCGCCTGACTACGGGCCGGAGCCATATCCTGCTCGGCACCCGCAAGGGCAAGGCCATCCACTTCCTGGAAGAAAAAGTCCGGCCAATGGGCCGCACAGCCGCCGGCGTGCGTGGTATCACCCTGGATGGCGACGATGACCGCGTCATCGGGCTGGTATGTGTCAATGAAGACGAAATCGAACAGACCTCCATCCTAGTCGTTTCCGAAAAGGGCACCGGCAAACGCACTTCCCTGGACGCCTACTCCATCACCAATCGCGGCGGCAAAGGGGTCAAATCCCTGAAAATCACCGAAAAAACCGGGCCCATGGTCGCCATCAAGGCCGTCAAAGAGCCGGACGAGCTCATTATCAGCTGCGAATCCGGTATTACCATCCGCATGGCCGTCAGTGATATTCGCATCATGGGCCGCGCCACACAGGGCGTGCGCGTTATCAGATTGCAGGAAGGCGACAGCATCGCCGATGTAGCCGTCACATCCAAGGTAAAAGACCGGGAGGGTGAAGACAGCGATGCGCCGCAGGATACGCCCGCTGACGGACAGACTGATTAGTAACTGTTTAGGTACCCGCTGTTTTTGCGCAAAAACAGCGGGTACCTAAACAGTTACACTGATTAAACCATCATTAACAGCCGGCCTATACTGCCTATGTACCTTTTTGCGTATTATTGCAGTGTTCGGACTATGCTTTGAATGCCTTCGGCCGGTCTGCTAACTAAATTAACAAAACATGAAAAGACTCTCGCTTTTAGGACTAGTCACCGTCCTTTTCATCTCCTCAGCTTTCGCGCAGGGCGACCCCAAAAAGGCCGTCAAAGTAGCCAAGAAAAAACTCTCGTCCTTCTTCCTGGACCAAAACAAGAACTTTGATGATCTGCTGGTCGCCAAAAAGCTCATTGATTTTGCCGCCAAGGATCCCGAGTATGGCAAGATGTTCAAAACCAATCTGATCAAAGGACAGGTCTATAATGCCCTCGTCACCGGCGTCACCGTAAAACGCGTCACCAATCCGGATTTCAAAGATCCGGCACCCGGTGCCGCCCAGGTGGCATACGAGGCTTTTTTGAAAGCTTACAACGCCGCAGAGAAAAAATACCAAAAGTCCGATGCGCTCGACGGCATGGCCGAAGCCTTGCCCAATATCTCCAATATGGGCATCAGCGCCTACAAAAACGGCGATTTTGCCACCGCCTATAAGGCCTTCAACACCGGTCTGGAAATCCACAAACTGCTCAAAGAGCACAAAAAGAAATCGCCGCTGGACGACCCGGAACAGTACCAAAACCAACTCTACATCACCGGCCTGGCTGCCCTCAATGCCAAAATGTATGACAAGGCCGGTGCTATGTTCAAAGAATTGCGCAATAGCGGATTTGACAAGCCAGAGCTATACGACGGCATTTACAAAGTATATCTGGCCCAAAAAGATACTGTCGCCGCCCGCAAAGTCCTTGCCGAAGGCCGCCAAAAGTATCCCGCCAACAAGGCCTTGATGTACAGTGAGATCAACGACTACCTCCAACAGGGACGCACTGCCGAACTGGTGGACAAACTCCGGACCGCCATCGCTTCAGACCCCAAAAACCTGTCCCTGCACGCCACGCTCGGCACCGTCTATGACCAGTTGTCCCAGGAAGCACGCAATGCCAAGCAAACCGACAAAGCGGAAGAATATCTCAGCCTGGCCAAACAATCATACGAAAACGCCCTCAAGCTTTCACCCGAAAACTTCGAAGTCACATACAGCCTCGGTGCGCTATACTACAACAAAGCCGCGGCCTATTCCAAGGATCTCAAGGCGCTGAGCGAAGACCTGTCCAAAGCCGGCCTGGCCAAGTACGACAAGGTCAAAAAGGAAATGGACGATGTCTTCAAACAAGCCCTCCCCTATTTCCTCAAAGCCGACAAGCTCAATCCAAAGGACCGCAACACACTCATCGCGCTCAAGGAGATCTACGCACGTCTCAACGACTTGGAGAAGTCCAAGGAATACGACCAGCGCCTGAAAGCTCTGGGCGACCAATAATCGTACTGCGCCCGTCACACCAAACAAAGCCCTGTCGCTATCTTCTTTGCCACAGGGCTTTGTAGCTTTTTTGGTACTCCTATTTTTTGGAAAAAAATAGGCATTTTTGTGGATGTCGAAGGTGTATGTACAGATCAAACTGGTTTACGAGTTTATTTGTGGCAAATTTGCCCAATCTCTTCGTCAAAATGCTCACCGTAGCGCTGCTACGGCTGCGCTTTTGACTTCGACCTTGAACAAATTTGCTCACAACTAATTCTCGCAACCGATTCGCTCTGTACATCAAATTTTCGATGCGTAGCAGCGCTACGTGAGAAAATTTTACCAAAGGCAGACGCAAAAAGGAGCATTGTAGGACAAAAACAAGGGAAAGCAAACAGTTACACAGTTTTATAGTGGTTCGATTTTTGCCTGCCATCGAAATATGGAACTTACGCCGTCATACATAAAGCCATTGTATTATTCCAATGCACCCGTTATCAATCCGCAACGGTGGAAAGATGCCGTGCGCGCTTTTGACAATGGGGACTACATGGAGTCGCTCCGTGCACTTCTTGACTATATCAATCCCGCCCTGCTAAAAGGAAAAGCTCTCCACCAACCTTTCGAGCTGGTCTATCCTCATGGTTCTACCGTTGTCAACTTGTCGCTTGACAAGGACATATTTCGCATCAAGGCCTCCTTTTTGCGCTTGCCAGACAAGCACAAGGTACCCCTGATGCGCAAAGCAGCAGAGCAAAACTTCTACCCATTGACGCTGACCCAAATTAGATACCATGAAGAAGACGGTGGTGTTTTGTGCTTTGAATACCAGACACATCTCAACCTCACACAACCCAACAAAATCCACGCTGTCATCAAAGAAGCCTGCATCTATGCTGATGAAATGGACGACGAGTATATCAAGCGATACGGTGCCACGCGCTTTCGCAAACCCATCATCACCCCGCTGGATGAAGCCGATTTGGACAAGGCCGTCCGTCGTCTCAAAAAGGCGCTGGCCGATGCATTCAGGTATATCCGGTATTTTGAAGCCAAACGGTGGGACAGCTATTTGTTTGACACCATCATTAACACGCTTTATTGCATCGTGGATCAGGTCTATGTCAACGGCGTTTTGCGCACCTCCATCGAAAAGCAAATTCGCTTCCTGCGTTTTGACAAGGACACCGCCTTCCAGGACAAACTCGGCTACGGTGTCCGATTCCTGAAAAAGCTGGACGCCACACCCGTCGAAGATATCCAAAAAGACCTCTATCTCATCACCAAGTTGATCAATACCAAGTACCGCCCTTCCCACAAAATGATCCTCACCCGCCTCCAGGGAGAAGCTCACAAAATAGCCGCCGATTTCGAAGAAAAAAACTTCATCAACGCCTTCTACCAATTGCGCTTCCTCTTCCAGGATCTCCTGTACACCTACAACCTGGACACATCGCTCTGGCATAAGTTGACCGATGCGCTCTCCCAAGCAGCCGGCGTGCCCTGGGAGCAAGGGGCCACCATTCTCAGACAGAGCTTTGAAGATTTTCTGGCAGAGGAAGAAAATCAAAGAAATACCGAAAAGTCAAAGAAAAAAGGCTTCTTTGCCAGGTTATTTAGTTGAGCTGAACCCAAAAAGCCATTGCAATGACGGACTATGCCAATGCCATTTTTAAAATACTGACGGCCACCGGATCCGGCACCGGCTTTTATGTACCTGCCAGAGATTTGTATGTGACCAATTTTCACGTCATTGCCGGAGACAGAAAAGTGGCCTTGCAAGACCAACAGCAAAACCGCTACCTGGCCCATGTCGTCTTCGTCAACAGGGATCTGGATCTGGCTTTTCTGAAAAGTGAGCACCGGCCCGATGGAGCTCCGGAAATCGCCCTGGACAAAAACGTCATAGCCCAAAACCTGCAGCGCATTTACGTCCACGGCTTTCCGTTTGGCATGCCCTATACCGTCACCGAGGGCATCATCTCCTCACCCAATCAAATGCTCAACGGCCGCCAATATATCCAAACCGATGCAGCCGTCAATCCCGGCAACAGCGGCGGGCCCATGCTCAGCAGTGACGGCAAGCTCCTGGCCGTCACCACGCTTAAGTTTTCTCGTGCCGACAACGTCGGCTTTGGCATCCCGGCCCGCTACGTCATTGAGGAGCTCGAATCCTTCCGCCCCGACGGCTTCACCTTTCACGTCAAGTGCGACACCTGTTCCAACCTCATTACCGATCGGAGTGAGTTTTGTCCGCATTGCGGCCATGATATCCCCGAAGACATTTTTGAGCGACCGCCCATGTCCTACTTTGCCCAGTTTGTCGAAGACGCCCTGCAAGCCATGCAGCTGGACCCGGTCCTGGCCCGTTCCGGTCGCGACTACTGGGAGTTTCACCAGGGCAGTGCCCATGTACGCATCTTTGTCTATCAAGACGACTATCTCGTCGCCACATCCCCCATCAACCGCCTGCCCAAACAGGACATTGAGCCGCTTTTGAAAAAGATCCTGTCCCAAGACCCACTCTTTGAAGGATATGCGTTGGGCGTCTCCGACAATCAGCTTTATCTCTCCTACCGCGTCCACCTGTCCGACATCTTCTCCGACAAAAAAGATGAAATCAAAAAAGCCCTCGGCCGACTACCCTTAAAAGCGGACGAGCTGGACCACTATTTCCTCGAGAATTACGGCTGCGAGCTGGCCCGCGAAGCCAAACAAACACCCTGACAATACTTCCGGCCATTCCACAAATTTCCTGTACGCACGCCCGTGCGTACAGGAAATTTGCGGAATGACTACGCCTTGAATCGCTCCGTTCTTACCGACCCCAACACTTGGAAGGCTCTCGGCTGGAAAAGCAAGTGGATGCGGGTGCACATCATTTTTTTTTCACACGCACATACACTATCTTGTCGCCCCGAAACAAGACGCATAAAGCATGATATCGCGCATCATCTTTGCCCTGGTCACCCTGGCCGCATTTGGCCTCGCCTACAAGCAGTACCGGCGTATCTGGCGGACTATTAAGTTAGGGAAGTTTGTCGCCGTCACCGGCGACAAGGGGCGCCGCTGGCGCAACGTGGCCCTCATCGCCTTCGGCCAAAAGAAAATGTTCAAGAAGTGGATCCCCGGCCTGTTTCACTTCTTCATTTATAGCGCTTTTCTCATCACCCAGATTGAGCTGCTGGAGACCTTTGTGGACGGCTTGGCCGGCACACACCGGGCCTTCGCCGGTGCACTCGGCGGCTTTTATACCTTTGTCATCAGCCTGATTGAGATTCTTTCCGTCCTCGCCTTTGTAGCCACCTTCGTCTTCCTGGCACGCCGCAACCTGCTCAAAGTGCCCCGTTTCCAAAAGCCGGAGATGAACGGCTGGCCCAAGCTGGACGGTAATATCATCCTCTATCTGGAAGCCATCCTCGTCATCGGCATTATGATGATGAATGGGGCCGACATGGTATTGCAAGCCCGCGGGGCAGCCCACCACACCGGACATTTTGCCGTGACCTCCTGGCTTGGGCCCATGCTCTTTGGCGGCCTGTCCAATCCCGCCCTGGAAGTAGTGGGCCGTACCGGCTGGTGGCTGCACTTCCTCGTCGTCATGGGCTTCCTAAACTACCTGCCCATTTCCAAGCACCTGCACATCTTTTTGGCTTTTCCCAATGTCTATTTCAGTCGCTTGGTACCCAAAGGCAAGATCTACAACATGCCCGAAGTCACCAGAGAAGTCAAAATCATGCTCGGACAGATCCAACCCGGACCGGACGACAATATGGACGACCTGCCCGAGTTTGGGGCCAAAGACATCTTTCAACTCACCCGCATCAATCTCCTCAACGCCTTCACCTGCACCGAATGCGGCCGCTGTACCGCATCCTGCCCGGCCAACATCACCGGCAAGAAGCTCAGCCCCCGCAAGATCATGATGGACGTCCGCGACAGAGCCGAAGAAGTCGGCCGAAAACTCGAATCCAACAATCCGGACTTTATCGCTCCCGACAAACGCGCCGGGGGAGTCCGTCTATCTCCGGAAAACTTTGACGACGGGGCTTCGCTTTTCGACCGCATCAGCGCCGAAGAGATCTACGCCTGCACCACTTGCAACGCCTGTGTCGAAGCCTGCCCCGTCAATATCAACCCTGTAGAGATTATCGTCGCTTTGCGACGATATGATATCCTTACGCGGTCCCAGGGTCCTTCCGATTGGCTGCCCATGTTCAACGCAATCGAAAACTCGGGCGCCGTCTGGCAGATGAATGTAGATCGCGAAAACTGGATTAAATCCTGACACTATGGAAGTAAAAACCATGGCCCAACTCGCCGCCGAAGGCAAATCACCCGAAATCCTCTTTTGGGTCGGTTGTGCCGGCAGCTTTGATGCACGCGCCATCAAAGTTACCAAAGCCTTCGTCAAAATTCTCAATGCCGCCAACGTGGATTTTGCCATCCTGGGCAACGAAGAGCAATGCACCGGCGACCCGGCCCGACGTGCCGGCAACGAATTTCTCTTCCAGATGTCCGCCCTGACCAATATTGAGACCCTAAAAAATTATTCCTTCAAGCGCATCGTCACCACCTGCCCCCACTGTTTCAACGTCTTCAAAAATGAATACCCCGACCTGGGCGGAGATTTTGAAGTCGTGCATCACAGTCAATTCCTCGAAGAACTCATCCGCGACGGCAAAATTCGCATCACACCGGACGGTGAGATCAAAGGCAAAAAAATCACCTATCACGACTCTTGCTACCTCGGCCGGGGCAATGACATCTATGAAGCCCCCCGCCACGTCATCCAACAACTCGGCCGGGATATTGCCGAGATGAAGCGCTGCGGTTCCAACGGCCTGTGCTGCGGTGCCGGTGGCGCACAAATGTTTAAGGAAGACGAGCCCGGCGACCGCCGCATCAATACCGAGCGCACCGATGACATCATTGAGACCGGCGCCGACATCGTCGCCGCCAACTGCCCATTCTGCATCACCATGCTCGAAGACGGCATCAAGGAGCGCGAACTCAACGACAAAGTCACCGTCCTGGACCTGGCCGAGCTTATCGCCGGCAATCTTTCAAAATAACTCCTGACAATCCCACTTCTGTCCGTTGGCGGAAGCCAAGGACAAGGCCGGGAAGAAGAAAGCCCCTTTTGCCGGCGCCCGCCGGCAAAAGGCCAATCGGTACTTCCAAATT
>Ga0256832_1003846_pt1 | contig 10201 bp, 8 predicted proteins | sample 134614metaG_FD_190534 | JGI IMG/M metagenome (GOLD analysis project Ga0256832, IMG submission 190534) | Hydrothermal vent microbial communities from Lau Basin, Pacific Ocean - 134-614 | ecosystem: Environmental > Aquatic > Marine > Hydrothermal vents | place: Pacific Ocean: Lau Basin | collected...
CTATCCCCAGACCGGGCCCGATATCCTCCTCACCCTGGTTTTCATTCTCGTCTACTCGGGCATCCATATTCTCACCTGGACCCTGATCCGCTACCGCCTGCCCGTGGACGCGGTGCTGCTCATCTACGCATCCCTCACCCTGGTTACCCTTTGGCATCGCCTCCGTCGTCGTTTTTCGCCATCCACTCGACTGATGACTGAACACTGATCACGCCTCCTTTACCATGCCCAGCCGCCTATCCCTTCTCATCCTCCTCCTGGCGCTTCTCCTCGCTCCCGCGCAGGCCTTCGCCTCTCCGCCCGACCCGCGCCATCCTCCCCGCTTCGGGGTCTATGTGCGGGATCACGTCCATCTCACGGGCAGCGAACAGGCCCGGGCCGCGGGCGCGCGCTGGATTCATCTCCTCCTGCTGTGGAATCAGATCGAAAAACGCCCGGGCGAGTATGACTGGTCGGTCAGTGACGCCTATCTGAGCGAGGCCGCGGAGCAGGGTTACACCATCATCCTCACCATTCAGAGCAATCCGGACTGGGCCGCGGCCACCACCTGCGGGCCCATCGATCCCGACCATCTCGACGAATTCGCCGCGTTTCTCTCCGCCGCGGTGCGACGATACAGTGCAGCCCCTTACCGCGTCCGCTTTTGGGCCCTCTACAACGAACCCGACAACGCCGACGCCCGGGAGCACGCGTGGCTGGGCGGATGCTGGGGCAAGGGATTGCCCACCTCGGCCGCAAACGCCGGGGGCGCTGCCTACGCCCACATGCTCGACATCGCCTATCACGCCATCAAAAGTGCGAACCCGCGGGCCATCGTGCTCATCGGCGGCCTGGCCTACGACAACTTCATTTCCTGGGGCGGCATCTTCGATCCCACATTCCTCGATGACTTCCTCGCGGCCGGGGGTGGGGGTTTCATGGACATGGTCAACTTTCACTACTTCACCCCCTGGGCCTGGGCGTGGAACACGGGAAATCCCTACGAGAGCGACCTCATCGGCAAGGCCAACTGGATTCGGGGCGAATTTCAGCGCCTCACAGGCAGAACGTATCCCATGCTCACCACCGAATTGGGCAGCCCCAGCAGCGGGCCCGAGTCGGGCGTGCCCCTCAGCGAAGAATTGAGCGCGCGGGACGTGATCAAGCTCTTCGCCCGCGGCATGGCCGTCAATCTCCACACGATGGTCTGGTTCGAGACCGTGGACGCGGCCAATGATCCCTACAAATATGGCCTGCTGCGCCAGGACCTTTCTCCCAAGCCCGCCTATGCCGCCTATCGCACCGCTGCGAAGGAACTCAGCGCCGCCCGCTATCTCTTCAATCTGGGTGACATCACCACGCCATCCGAGGGACTCACGCCCAACGACCAGGTGGAGGGCTATGTGTTCGATGATCTGGGCCACCGCAAGTATGCGTTCTGGTCCCGCACGGAAGCCACCGTGGACTACACCTTCCTCTTCGATGCGTCCGATCCGCTCCTGCGAGTTGTGGACAAGGCGGGACAGGTGACCATGGTGCGAGACGGCGGGCCCGGCGATGGGGATGGGGAAGTCAACGGCGCCATCGTCCTCGCCATTCCCCCCAGCCCTCTCATCATCGAAGACCTCACCTTCGACCTGCGCCTCTTCGCCCCCGCCTTCCTGATGCAATGAACACTGGCTTTCCTGAAAAACAATTTCACCGCAGAGTGCGCTGAGAACGCTGAGAAAATCATCAGGTTTCGCGGAGAAAACATCCCCGAATCCAACCCTTTAACCTGATTGACTGACAAATCTTGCAGTCTGCCTTTCCGTACGCTTTTACCGAGTAAACTCGGACTTTTTAGGCGCTTCGCGCCCGGGGTCGACCTTCGTCGACCTGATTTCCAGCATAAAAATGGACGGCGGAGGCCGTCCACTGGCCGCAGGCCTGCCATGGTGCGACTTCAGTCGACAGTATGAGCGACCAAAGCAGACCTCAACGCGTTTTGTCAGTCAATCAGCCCTTTAACTCTGCGTTCTCCGCGGTAAGCAACCTTTTTTGCAGCGAAGCCGATCTTCAGCCTTTAGTCTTTAACCTCCGTGCGCATTCTCTTCCTCGTCCCCTACGCCCCCACCCTCATCCGCACCCGCCCCTATAACCTGTTGCGGTTCCTCGCCCGCCGCGGGCATCGCATCACCCTGGCCACCCTGTGGGAGAACGAGGATGAATGGGCTTTTGTGCAGGTGCTGGGGAAGGAGGAAGGGATTCGCATCCTGGCCGAGCCGCTGGGGAGTGGGCGAAAACTCCTCAATCTGACCGCGGGCGCATTCAGCCGGGCGCCCATCCAGGCCCGATTCTGCTGGCATCCCGCTCTGGCTCGCGCCGTGCAAGCCGCCGTGCAGGAGAACGCGTTCGACGTCGTTCATGTCGAGCACCTGCGCGGCGTGCGCTACGCCCTCCATCTGCAGGAGGCCATCCCCGACGACAGCGCTCGTCCGCCCATCGTCTGGGACAGCGTGGATAGCATCACCTACCTGTTCGAACAGGCCGCGCAGCAAAGCCAGAGTCTGAAGGGACGCATGATGACCGCGATGGAGCTGGGGCGCACGCGGCGGTATGAAACCTGGCTGTTGACCCGGTTTCCCCAGGTGTTGGTCACCTCCCCTCGCGACAAAGCCGCGTTCCAATCCCTGCTCGATCACCAGGCGGCAGCATCCATCACCGTCCTGCCCAACGGCGTGGACCTGCACTACTTCTCGCCCGACAGCTTCTTGCGCAAGCCCGCCACCATCGTCTTCTCGGGCAAGATGAGCTATCACGCCAACGTCACCGCGGCCGTGTATCTGGTGCGGGAGATCATGCCCCTGGTGTGGCGGCGGCGGCCCGACGTGCGGGTGGAGATCGTGGGCAAGGACCCGGCCCGGGAGGTGCAGGCCTTGGCCTCGGGCGAGCCGCGCGTCACCGTCACCGGCTTTGTGGCGGACCTGCGGCCCTATCTGCGCCAGGCCACGGTGGCGGTCTCGCCCATTCGCTACGGCGCCGGCATCCAGAACAAGGTGCTGGAGGCCATGGCCTGCGGCGCGCCCGTCATCGCCAGTTCCCTGGCCGTCTCCGCCCTGGCTGTGGAGCCAGATCGCGACCTGGTGATCGCGGATCATCCTTTGGCCTTTGCCAAGGCGATCTTGCAGGTCATCGAATCGCCTTCTCTGCAGCGCCGGTTGGGCGAAGCGGGCCGGGCCTATGTGGAAACGCACCACGATTGGGCCAAAATCGTCGCCCGCCTGGAGACCATCTATCAGGGATTGCTTTGAAAACAGGACACGGATGAACACAGAAAAACACGGATAATTCATAGAAATCTGTGACCGAAGGCCGTGTGAATCCGTGTCCGCATTCTCGCCAGATCTACTGATTACTGCCAATGAACGCCCCTGAACTCGAAGCCATCCTGCCCGCGCCATCGGAAGGGGCGGGGGAAAGCGGCGACATCGCCAAGCGCCTGCTCGATATCATCGGCGCCACCGTCGGGCTTGTCCTGCTCAGCCCCCTCCTTCTGCTGGTGGCTATCGCCATCAAGCTGGATTCCCGCGGTCCCATCATCTACCGTCGTCGGGTGATGGCGCGCGGGGGCGGCCAGTTCGACGCTTACAAATTCCGCACCATGGTCGTCAACGGCGACGAGGTGCTGGCGCAATACCCTGAGCTTCTGGCCCGCTGGCAACGGGAACAGAAGCTGGAAAACGACCCGCGCGTGACCCGCGTGGGCAAATGGCTGCGCAAATTCAGCATCGACGAACTGCCGCAACTGGTGAACGTCCTCAAGGGGGAGATGAGCCTGGTGGGGCCCAGGATGATCGCACCGGTGGAGGTGGCGCATTTCGGCAGCTATGCGCAGGAGCGGCTCAGCGTCAAACCGGGCCTGACGGGCCTGTGGCAGATCGCCGGGCGGGCGGACCTGCCCTATGATCAACGTCTCATTTACGATATCCGCTACGTCCGCACCCGCACCTTCTGGATGGACGTCAAGATCATCCTGCTCACGATTCCCGCCGTGCTCTTGGGCAAGGGAGCGTACTGATGCTCATCGCACGATCCCCGGTTCGGGTCAGCTTCTTCGGCGGAGGCACCGACCTCGCCGCCTACTACACCCGCTATGGCGGTGCCGTGCTCAACACGACCATCGACAAATACGTCTACGTCATCCTCTCGGCCAACCGCGGCGACGCCTTGCAGATCACCTCCTCCGACTACCGCACCTTCTACCGACTTTCCAACGGCGAGCCCCTGCTGTGGGAAAGCGGCGAACTCAGCCTGCCCCGGGCCGTGCTCCATCACTTCGGCATCCACGAGAATCTCTCCATGTTCATCGCTTCCGAGATTCCACCGGGCACGGGCCTGGGCTCCTCCAGCGCTGTGACCGTGGCCCTGGTCAAAGGCGTCAGCGCCACGATTGGCCTGCACCTTTCGCCCGCGCAGGTGGCCGAAATCGCCTGCGAGATCGAGATCGACAAGATGGGAATGCCTATCGGCGTTCAGGATCAGTACGCCGCGGCCTTTGGCGGCTTCAATTGGATGGAGTTCGACAGCGAGGGCGTCACGGTCACGCCGTTGCAGCTCCCGGCGGAGACCATCAAGCGCCTGGAGGCCAGCGTGCTGCTCATGTTTACGGGCTCCGCCCGCAATTCCTCCGATATCCTCAGCAAGCAGCAGCAATCCAGCAAAGAGCGCAAGCCTCAGGTGATCGAGGCCCTGCGCGCGGTGCACGAACTGGCCCTGCGCGCACGCGAGTTGTTGCTGGCGGGCCAGGTGGACGCCTTCGGTCGGATGCTGGATGAAGCCTGGCAGCACAAAAAACAATTCGCCTCGGGCGTCACGAACCCCATCATCGATCGAGCCTATGAGCTGGCCCGGCAGCATGGCGCTTTAGGAGGCAAGATCGCGGGCGCGGGCGGCGGCGGCTTCCTTATTCTCTATTGTGAACCGGACGCAACCGATCGCGTGGCCACGGCCCTGGAAGAAGAGATCGGCTTACGTCGCATGGATTATCATTTCGAAACGGATGGCGCTCGCGTGTTGTTCAATGCGGGTTTACGACTTCAACTTGTTGATTGAGGGGGTGGAACATGACCTGGAAAAATTCTTCGTTAACGCTACAAGACCTGCCCGCGTACGCGACTCATGGGCGAGAGGCGTCGACCCGTCATACGCGGGTGAAACGGCTCGACGTCGCCGCCCGGCCTCGCACCCGTAATTGGGAGCAGCTGGCGTTTCAGAGTATGCTTGTGCTGACGGACGCCCTGGCCGTGGGGTTGAGCCTCTTCCTGGCTTACACGCTCCGCCTTTCCAGCGGGGTGCTGACTTATCATGCGGATTACGCCGCCGAGAAATACTCCCTGCTGGTGGGCATCAGCATCCCCATCTGGCTAATGCTTTTCTATGCGATGGGGCTGTATGACCTGGACAACCTGCTGGGCGGAGTGGTGGAATATCAGCAGATGAGCAAGGCGTGCGTGGGAGGCGTCATCGCCGTGATCCTCATCTCCTTCTTCTGGCGAGACTTCGCGCTGGTCTCCCGCGGTTGGATTTTGCTCTCATTGGGGCTCTCCATTTTCATCCTCAATGGCGATCGCTTCTTCATGCGCCGGGTGGGATACTGGCTGCGACGACGCGGATGGCTCATGTCGCGAACCCTCATCGTGGGGGCCAACGAGCAGGGACTGGCCATGGCCCGGCAATGGATGGAGCATCCGGAGTCGGGCGTCAAGGTGGTGGGCTTCCTCGATGATTTCAAGCCGTTGCACATGCCCATCTGCGACGGCGTCGAGGTGTTGGGACGCCCCAGCCAGATCGAGGCCATCGCGAATCAGCATCGGGTGCAAGATGTGATCCTGGTCTCCAACGCCGTGGCCTGGGAGACCTTCGAGGTGATGATTCGGGAGACGGACGCCCGCGCGCCCTACACCCTGCGCCTCTCCCCCGGCTTCTATGAAATCCTGTCCACCCATGTCGCCGTCCACAACAAAACCTTCGTGCCTCTCTTCACCGTGTATGGGGAGCGCCTGGTGGGAATCGAGGCCGCCATCAAACTCATCGAGGACCTGAGCCTGGGCCTCCTGCTCTCGCTGCTCACCCTGCCCATGTCCCTGCCCATCGCCCTGGGCCTGAAGCTACAACGCCCTCATGCGCCCGTCTTCACCCGCAGCGTCACCCTGGGCCAGGGAGGCGGCTTTTTCCGCATGTTCAAATTCCGCTCCGCCCGAGATTTAGAGAAGTGGGGCATGGAGCCGACCGGTTTGGAGGAATTTCTCTATCGTTCGGGCCTGGACAAGCTGCCCCAACTCATCAACGTGCTCCGCTGCCAGATGAGCCTGGTGGGCCCGCGGCCCCAGGTGTTGGGACACGCCCATCCCGATCACCGCTTCCTGCGCCAATTGCAGACCATCAAACCGGGCATGACCGGGCCCTGGCTTGTCTCGGCGTTTTGGACTTCCGCCGACGAAAAGCGTAACGAGCTCTACTACATTCGCAACTGGACCCTCTGGCTGGATTTTCAGATACTGTTCCAGACAGTCCGCCTGATTCTGTTCTCTCCAACCGACTCCCGTCAGGAGAGCAAGGTACAGTGATTAGTAAACAGTGTTCAGTATTCAGTGTTCAGTTGTAGCAGCATGGGGGCTGGTTTCCTTCGCCGACCGGAAAAATGGGACGGCGGAGGCCGTCCACTGGCCGCAGGCCTGAAGAGCCCGACTTCAGTCGGCGAGTATCCCGGCGCACTCTGCGGTGAAATGCTTTCTCCCTTCCCTTTGCGTCTTTGTGAGCTGGCGTGAGGCAAAATTTTTCAGTAGACCATTCGTGTTGCGTTACCCGCATGATCGGGTGAGGAGGTGAAAGGTGAACCTTGACAACCATGTTTCGACTTATCTGGAGGAACTACGGGAATCGTTGCTCCTTCTGGACCAGCAGGCTATCGTTCAGGTGATCGAGGCGTTGCTGGCGGCGTGGCAGGAGGGGCGCCATATCTTCCTCATGGGGAATGGCGGCAGCGCTGCGCTGGCGTCGCATATGGCCAACGATCTCTCCAAACTCACCATCTCGCCCGGACGCCCGCGGCTGCGGGTGACGGCGCTCACCGACAATGTGCCCCTGCTCACGGCCTGGGCCAATGACGAGGGGTATGAGCGGGTGTTCATCGAGCCCCTGCAAGGGCATTTGCAGCCGGGCGACGTGGTGTTGGCCATTTCCTGCAGCGGCAACAGCCGCAATGTGATCACCGCGGTGACCTGGGCCAAAGCGCGCGGGGCCCGGATTCTGGCATTCACCGGGGATCAGGGAGGACGGCTGGCAGAGTTGGCCGATATCGTCGTATTCGCCCCCATCGAGGCGATTTATCAACAAGAGGATATCCATCTCATCCTCAACCATATCATCGCCAGCGCCATCCAACAGCACATTCGCGAAGTGGCCCGACGCATGGCCCGGCCCGCTCGGGCGTTGATCCTGGCCGCGGGGGAAGGCACCCGGCTGCGTCCCCTCACCCTGGAGATGCCCAAACCTATGGTGCCCCTGGGTGATCGCCCCCTGCTGGACCACACCGTGCGCTGGCTGCGCTCCCACGGCATCCGCGACATCGCCATCAACCTGCACTACAAGCCCGAAGCGATTACGAGCTATTTCGGCGACGGCAGCGCCTGGGACGTGCGACTCACCTACGCTTACGAAGACGCGCTTTTGGGCACGGCTGGCGCACTGAAGAACCTGAACGGCTTTCACGCGGATGGGCCCGTGGTGGTCGTCTATGGCGATGTGCTCACCGATCTGGACCTGAGCGCGCTGCTGGCCTATCATCATCACAACGTGGTGCGGGACCCCAACACGGGCGTCACCCTCAGCCTCTATCATGTACCCAACCCCACCGAAGTGGGCCTGGTGGACATGGACGAGCGGGGCCGCGTCACTCGCTTTGTGGAAAAACCCCGGCCCGAGGAGGTGTTCACCGATCTGGCCAACGCCGGCGTCCTGGTGGTGGAACCGCGGGTGCTGGACTTCATCCCCCCGGGCGAATTCTATGATTTCGGGCTGCATCTCTTCCCCCAACTGTTGGAAGCGGGCGTTTCCATCTACGGCTGGGTCATCCCCCCGGAAACCTATCTCCTGGACATCGGCACGCCCGAGAAATACGCCCAGGCCCGCCGCGAGTGGCCCGTTCGGGAGCGACAGCAAGCATGGGCCTGACCCCCGCCATCTTCCTGGACCGGGACGGCGTCATCAACGCCAACCGCGCGGACTACGTCAAATCCTGGGCGGAATTCGAATTCCTGCCGGGTGCGCTGGCCGCCATCCGCACCCTCAGCGCGCTGGAATGGCCCATCATCGTCGTCACCAACCAGTCGGCCGTGGGCCGCGGCATCATCACCCGCGCCGATGTGGAGGATATCCACCAGCGCATGGTCGCGGCCATCCGTCGTGCGGGCGGGCGCATCACCGAGGTGCGCTATTGCCCGCATCGCCCGGAGGATCATTGCCGCTGCCGCAAGCCTCGTCCGGGCATGTTGCTGGACGCCGCCCAACAATGGGGCCTCGATCTGCGTCGCAGCGTGCTGGTAGGCGACGCCATGAGCGATATCCTGGCCGCGCACGCGGTGGGCGCGACGCCCATCCTCGTCCTCACCGGCCGCGGGTCTGAGCAGTTATTTCGGTTGCGAGAGAACCGTATCGACCATTTTCAGGCGCTTCCTGATCTCACCGCCGCAGCCGCCCACATCGTCGAAACCATCCTTCACACCCAACCAGGGCTCTCTTGAGAAAATTCTAACCACAGAGACACAGAGAGCGCGGAGGAAGAAAATGGTGAGATTTGGAGAAGATTTTCGTAACTACTAAGGTCGCGTCACCACTTTTTGCCACGAAGACACGAAGAGAATGAAGGCACGAAGCCTTTTCCCTTATCTTTTTCTTCGTGTCTTCGCAAAACTTCGAGCCTTCGTGGCTTCTTGCGGCCTAAAGTCGAGGACGTTAGCAGTTACAGATTTTCTCTGTGAATCACCCCTATCCTTCTCTGTGTCCTCCGTTTCTCCGTGGTGAAAAAATCTTTCATCATCTCCGAGGACATGCACTCAACATGAAAATCCTTGTCACCGGCGGGGCCGGGTTCATTGGCTCCCACATCGTCGACCGCTACATCGAACTGGGCCATGACGTCATCGTCGTGGACAACCTGGCCACGGGCAGCAAGGCCAATGTGAATCCCAACGCCCGCTTCTTCCCCCTGGACGTGCGCTCTCCCGAATTCGCCGCTCTCATCCGCAGCGAAAAGCCCGACGTCATCAACCATCACGCCGCCCAAACCCTGGTGCGCATCTCCACCGAACAGCCCGTCTTCGACGCCGACGTCAATGTGCTGGGCATCATCAACCTGCTGCAGGCCGCGGCCGAGGCGGACGTGCGCAAGGTCATCTTCGCCTCTTCGGGTGGCACCGTGTACGGCGTTCAGGACAAACTCCCCATCACCGAGGACACCCCCTTCGCGCCGCAAAGCCCCTACGGCATCAGCAAAACCGCCAGCGAGTTCTATCTGCGCTACTATGCGGCCAACTGGGGCGTGGCCTATACCGCCTTGCGCTACGCCAACATCTTCGGCCCGCGCGACACCGTCTCCAGCGAACACGTCATCACCGTCTTCGCCACCCAGATGATCCGGGGCGAAACCCCCACCATCCACTGGGATGGCGAACAGGCCAAGGATTATCTTTACGTCGGAGATGTGGTCAATGCCAATGTGCAGGCGTTGACAAAGGGGGACAACGAAGCCTACAATCTGGGAGCCGGTCAACCTATCTCGGTCAACACCATCTTCAAGCTGATTCGAGACATCCTGGATGTGGATGTGGAACCTCGATTCGGCCCCAAACGTATGGGGGACGTGCGCCTGTTCTATCTGGATAGCCGCAAAGCGCAAAGGGAACTGGACTGGCGCCCGCAGGCGCCCTTCCTCGACGCCCTGACCGAAACCGTGCACTGGTACCGCGACCACCTGTTCCGAAAATAGTGTTGTCGTTGGTTGAGGAAGGATCGCCAGGCCGACGTTGGGCGAGGCGGCAACGGGCGTGATGCGTGAAAACGTGAAACGTGAATCTTACGCATCACGCATGACGTTTCACGGCCCGCCAACCTGGCCGCGAGGCGTTTTCATCCGCATCAACGAACAATCGTTCGTGGTGACTGTTCACTGATGACTATTCAC
>Ga0256832_1003847_pt1 | contig 10200 bp, 6 predicted proteins | sample 134614metaG_FD_190534 | JGI IMG/M metagenome (GOLD analysis project Ga0256832, IMG submission 190534) | Hydrothermal vent microbial communities from Lau Basin, Pacific Ocean - 134-614 | ecosystem: Environmental > Aquatic > Marine > Hydrothermal vents | place: Pacific Ocean: Lau Basin | collected...
AAAGGTATTTACGGTAATTATAATATCGAAGATACTGATGGAGATAATCCCCTTTTTGGAACTGCAGATTATAAAGATTATATGCACAAATTGATGAAAAAATATCCGGATAATTTCCCTAAATCATTAAAAGAACTTCCTCAAGCTCCATCTATGGAAAGATTAAAGCAGCATCCCGAAGAAGCGGTTTTTACTTATCTACGTCAAGAATGCTTGAGATGCCATGTCGGAGTCAGAGGGAAACAACGAAGGGGAGATTATAGGGGAATGGGTTGCGCTTCTTGCCATATCCCTTATTCAAATGAAGGAAAATACGAGGGAAATGACAAGACCATACCGAAAGATGAACCGGGACATTTGCTTGTACATTCCATTCAATCCTCAAGAAAGACCAAGGTAACTGTCAATGATATCACATATTCAGGTATTCCAAGTGAAACTTGTACTACCTGTCACAATAGAGGAAAAAGGATAGGAGTGTCATATCTCGGGCTTATGGAATCAGCTTATGATACACCGTGGAATAGCGATGGATCGTCACAGACAAAACTTCACGGTAAAAGATACCACTATATCCAAGACGATGCGCACCACAATATAAAAAGCAGGGACGGAAATCCGAAAGGAGGGCTTTTGTGTCAAGACTGCCATACGACAACTTCCGTTCACGGAAATGGCAATATCAGCACATCAACTCTTGGCGAAGTTGAAATCGAATGTCAGGATTGTCATGGTATTCCTGACAAATATCCTTGGGAATTGCCACTGGGATATTCTGATGAATTCGGAACTAAATTGGAAAATAAGGCCAGAGGATTGTCAGATACTTTACTTCCGGTACAAAAAGATTTTAGTACTGTATATGAAAAAGAAGAAGGCTATTTATTGACTGCAAGAGGTAATCCATTTGGTAATGTAGTCAAAAAAGGAGGTGATATCATCGTTCATTCCGCAAGTGGATTGGACTTCAAGATGCCCACATTGAAGAAAATGAATATCGACAATCTGTGGAAAAATCCCGTAAAAGCAAAAACGGCCATGGTCACAAACAAAGCACATATGGAAAAAATGGAGTGCTATGCTTGTCATGCTACCTGGGCTCCTCAATGCTATGGATGCCACGTACAAGTGGATTACTCAGATGGGAAACAAGGATTTGACTGGGTAAAAGCCGGACAAATCACTGATGAATCGGGTGAAACTTCTGAAAGTTGCGAAAGATTAGGAAAACCTATGATCAAAGGGAAAGTACGAGAGGGAAGATCATACTTAAGATGGGAAGATCCGGTTCTGGGAATCAATGGCGAAGGAAGAGTAACCCCGATAATCCCGGGATGCCAACAAATCACTACCGTAATCGGCGAAGACGGAAAGCCTCTGGTCTATAACAAGATTTGGCATACTCCTCCCGGGCTTGAAGGAGGTGGTGAAGAAGGACAAAAAGGAATAGATATGACACCTGTACAACCCCATACTATCACTGCTAAAGCCCGTGAATGTACTTCATGTCATACCAATCCAAAAGCTTTAGGCTACGGAATTGGAGATAATGAATACAGGCAAGGTTATACTAAAGATATATATACCGATTTACGTACAGCTGAGGGAAAAGTCTTAAGCAAAAATGCAAGACCTCAACTGACAAGAACCGATGATTTGGATATGGACTTATCTATGGTTGTAACTAGAGATGGGAAGCAAATGCAGACTGTCGGACATCATTGGCCTTTGTCCTCACCGCTTACACAAGATCAAAGAGAAAAAATGGAAAGAGTAGGTACTTGCATTGCCTGTCATCAAGAATTACCTAAGGGAGATGTAGCCGTATCGATGATTACTTCCGCAGCTGAATTTATGGATATGGTTCCTCATTCAGACAAACAACATGCAACACTGCTGCGCCAAGACATACTTCTTGCCGCATGGGTCAAAATACTTGTACCGGTACTACTGTTATTGGCAATATTTCTATACTTTTGGTTTAGAAGAAAAAGGATGAAAAAGGATCAAGAGTAACTCTCGTTAAGATACTTATTTACTTTATGTACATTTGGCTTAACATTTGCAAATTGCTCTTTTAAGATTTGCACTATTTGCTCAAAAAGTTCTCTTTGTTTGCTAATATTCTTTTTTCCCATGATGAATTGGTTTAAATATTAATTAATTGCCGTCTTCAATATGTAAGACGCATCTCGAAGCCAAAACGCTGCCTGCAAACAAGAAAAATTTAACTTTAAGTATAAATACTATATTTTAACGCCACTAATACCCCCTGATAAACGAGTGTCTCTGACCTCGCTTCTTGTAAAAAATACACTACTCCTCTGTCGATGTACAGGTGCTTTCTCTATCAAGTGAGATTTACTCACTTATTTACATGATAAATTTTCATTTGCGAATTCATGGCTATTTTTTTGCAATATCCAATTTAATAGTAAGCTTCATATCCGTGTCCGTTTTTTCCATAAAAAATCAACCATTTTGCCAAAGAAAATACAATATGGAGTTTGCTTTCCATACTTGCAATGTCGGTATCAGGAGGAGTTCTTTGGTTTTTTAAGTATTCTAAATTATTCTCAGTCGCAATTTTTGTTGCCATTTCCATCAATCGATTTCCATAATCTAAAGTATCTGCACCAAGTTTAGTTTCCCATGCTTCATTTACCAGATCCTCTCCAATTAAATCAACACAATTTTCTAAAAACTGCCCACGGAATACGTTTTTATCCTCATTTAAAGAAAAATAAACAGGAACTCCGTCTTTTTCTTTTGCTAATTCAATTACATAGTATCCATTGTATTCAGTTAAAAACTCATCAAACGGTGGTTTATCTTCGAGTTTTTCGTACTCGTTTTTTATCCATTCATCTGCCTCTTTGTCCCTTCCAACCTTCGGCGCTTTTATTGTCTCATAAGGTTGGATTTGTATAGAGAACCATTCTTCTAATAATTCATCTTTACTTTTGATTTTCTTACCTTTTAATTTTTCAAAAAAACTAATTTCTTGTTTTTCTTTTCCTTGGATTATTCTATATAATCGATCAAACCTTTTTTCAAAACCCGGTTTTGGTTTCCCTAGTGGTATCATATCTAAACCCATAATTCATTTATTTTTGTTTTTTAATTATTTTATTTTTTTATTATGCTTCTCCTTTTTTATCTCCTGACATATTAATACAGTTAATATAGAATGTTACAACAAATATCAATATTCTCCATAATACTAACCAAAACTCCTAAAAATTGAACAATATTTTATACCTTAAAATTCATTCAAATACTTCGTTTTCAATTCCATTTTTTTATCACAAATATCTTTAGGGCTAAACAAAACAGTATATACTCTATCAGGGAGTAAATCAAAATAATTATCTGAAAAATGCCCATCGCAGGATGAACTTAAATAAAGATTTTTGACCAAAGTATTTGATTTGATTGTAACTCTATATCCTTTATCAACTTTTGTGATATTATAAGTAATTTCAGGTTTTTTTAGCTTCAACTCTTTTGGCTTTACAAAATAGATCAATTTGTCTGCAATAGTCTCTCCTCCGGATTCAAGAACAGAATGCATAAATACTTCTGCTAGGGATACATTATTCAAGATTGATTTAATATCATAAGACACAATGTTTTTACTTTCACCTGCAAGCAAATTTACATCAATCGAATCAATTGATATTACTTTGCCGCCAAAGTCCATAATCCTATTTATCAATGTTCCCGATATATTACTCAAGCTATCCGATACAGTATAAATATCGATACTGTCACCTTTGACATCTTCACTAATGATAACCGTTTTGTATGATTTCTTCACATGATACTGCAATGCCTTCCACCTACCAAAATAATCGATACTTGCCCAACTAATTACCGGCCAACTATCATTTAATTGCCAATAGAGAGTACCCATACAATATGGTCTAGCACGTCTATGTGCTTCAATAGCAATATCCATCCCGTAAGCTTGCACCAACTGACTCATATAAACATAATCATCAAACTTATCCGGAACAGGAAAATCTCTAGACATATATTCTTTTATCAATTGCATACCACGAGGATGCTTTTGGTGATTGAGCAAGGCAGGTGAATTAAGATTTAAGTCTTTCACCTCAACAAAATCCCTAATAGTCTTCATATCCGGAAAAGATTGAAAGCCATATTCACTCATAAACCTACCTACTTTTTTCTTAAAAATCTCGAATGGCTCTCCACCCCACCAAACACCCCAATAGTGCATATCCCCTGACAATAAGGCTTCCTTATGTCCCCAACCTATTTTTGGTGAAGTCGAAATATATCCGGTTGAAGGTGAAAATTTATCTATCAAAGACGGCAATAAACTATGAAATAGAGTCTTGTAATTACGCCATATTTCTATAGAATCTTGTTCCGTATATTCCAATGATTTTTGATATCCCCAATTATGCCACGCTTCATCGATTTCATTATTTCCGCACCAAAGAGCTATTGAAGGATGATTTCTAAGTCGTACAATCTGTTGCTTCGCTTCTCGGCCAACGTTTTCCATAAATTTTTTGTTCCCTGGATAAAAATTGCAAGCGAACATAAAATCTTGCCAAACCATAACTCCGTTTTCATCACACAAATCATAAAATTTATTTTTCTCATAAATACCTCCTCCCCAAACCCTAAGCATATTCATATTGCTTTTGACCACATCTTTAATAATTCTTCTATATCTATCTTCTTTTACCGATGAGGGAAAATTATCTTGTGGTATATAGTTGGCTCCTTTAGCGAAAACAGGAATACCATTCACTTCAAAATAAAACTCGGCTCCCAATTTATCGGGTTCTTGCACTAAACGAATGGTTCTTAATCCGATTTTAGTCCCTTTTGAAATAACTTTTTGCTTAGAGTGAAGATTGACAATAATTTCATACATTTCAGGCTTACCAAAGCCATTTGGCCACCATAGTTTTGGATTTTTTATTTCAAAATCAAAATTAAGGATATTTCTATTTTTCTCCAAAGTAATATCTTCCAAAATCTTTGTTTCCTTAGTAGTATTATTATAAATCTCAATAGATATACTATCCTCATCAATATTTTCAATATCTAATATCGCGGTTAATTTTGCTAAATTAGAATCAAGAGAATTTTGTTTTATATAAACATCTCTCAATAAAAATCCATCATTTGCTTCAAGGTAAACATCTTTCCAGATACCTGCTCCTACAAGTTTCGGCCCCCAATCCCAACCGTATTGATAAGGCGCTTTACGTGAAAACGCCCTGGAATCAGGGAATTTGTAGCTTTGTGCTGCTGCATTGACAGAATCTTTGACTAAAGGTGGATAAAACAGCACTTTCAATTTATTGTGTGATTTTAATATAGACTTAACAGGCACACTCCACTTTCGGAACATATTATTTGCACTGATAATCTCACGTCCATTCAGAAAAACTTTAGCATAAGTGTCCAATCCGTCAAATGAAAGCGAAATATCATCGTGATTAAGAAAAGCAGCATCTATATCAAAGTTTATAAAATACTCCCAATTTCGATTGCTTACCCATTGTACTTTTTTTTCATTATCTCCAAAATATGGACTTGGAATAATCCCATTTATAAATAAATCAAAAAAAATATTTCCGGGAACATTGGCTTTATAAGCCGAATCTTGATACTCAAATTGCCACCCAACATTAAAATACTTTATGTCATACCCTTGTGAGCTAGCAGAATTTATCGAGATGATAAAATATAAAATTGCAATAAATATTTCTCTTTTCATCCGGTAAAAGTATAAAAAATTAAAATGGTATCAAGGAAATGTTTAAAAATTTTATACCTCAAAATTGGGTGTCCATTTACCCTGTAAAAATTTCTTGCGCTTCCCTTTACTACCCGCCTGCCAAAGTACTTTATGCGGCGGGCAGGTTGGTATTTTGAACTCTCACTACAAAAACCCGTAAATAATGCGGGTTAATTTCATAAGTGAGGTGCATTTCATTTTTTCGCTTTTTTACAAGAATTTTTGTTGATGTGTTTAATATAGCGTACCTACGGCACGCATTTTAGTTGGTTAATAGCTTTTTTTACCCATATTTTGTACCTAACGGCACATTGGTGTTAGTATATAGAAGTATAACGGATTAATTTCATAAGTGGGGTGGTCTATCCAAATAGGAAAAATAACATTAAATGCGAAAAAATGAAATACACCTCATAAGTGGGATGGTCTATCCAAATAGAAAAAATAAGATTAATTGCGAAAAAATGAAATACACCTATACCAAGTTCTTCAATATTTACTACATTTGTAACCGTATCTTGAACATTATTCTTAAGTTTAATCCCTTTTAATATGAAAAAGTATATTCTCTCTCTGAACATTATGATAATTGCAATTACTAATTTTTTTGGGCAAGCTGTGTACGAGAACAGTAAATATGTCCCTGAGACGGACTCTCTTGTTTTGCATAAACTTGACGAATGGCAAAATATAAAGTTTGGATTATTAATGCACTGGGGAGCTTATAGTCAATGGGGAATTGTAGAATCCTGGTCCATTTGCCCTGAAGAATACGGCTGGTGTGAGAGAAAAATGGGCAGTAATCCAGGCAATTATTTTTTGTATAAACAAGAATATGAAAACTTGAAAAATACCTTTAATCCTGAAAAATTCAATCCTGACAAATGGGCAAAAGCAGCAAAAAAAGCCGGAATGAAATATGTGATTTTTACGACAAAACACCACGATGGATTTTGTATGTTTGACTCAAAATACACAGACTACAAAGTGACTGACAAAGATTGCCCATTCTCAAAAAATCCACGAAAGAATATCACAAGAGAAATTTTCGATGCTTTCAGAGGACAGGGGCTATGGACAGGTGCATACTTCTCAAAACCCGATTGGCATTCTCCTTATTATTGGGATCCAAAATATCCTCCGAGAGACAGGAATGTCAATTATGAACCGGAAGCAAATCCCCGTAAATGGAATAAATTCATAGATTTTACCCATAATCAAATACTGGAACTATTAAGTGATTACGGAAAGGTTGACATACTGTGGTTAGACGGTGGCTGGGTAGCAAAAAACAATAAAAAGACAATAAGCGACTGGTATATTGGCACCTTAAAAAATACTAAAAACGGCTATATCAAACACAGGATGATAAATCAAGATATAAAAATGGACGAATTAGTAGCCAAAGCACGTAAATTACAACCCGGCCTAATCGTTGTTGACCGTGCAGTACACGGAAAAAATCAAAACTATCTTACTCCCGAAAATCGCGTTCCTCAAGAAGCTCTTCCCTACCCTTGGGAATCATGTATAATATCAGGTGGAGGTTGGGCATATACCAAAGATGCAAAATATATGTCAGGTAGAAAAGGAATCCAACTGCTTGTCGATATAGTAGCCAAGGGAGGCAATCTGCTATTGAATATCGCCCCCTCACCTGAAGGCGAATGGCAACAAGGAGCCTACGCATTACTTCGCGAATACGAAAAGTGGATGAAGATAAATTCAGAGGCTATATACAATACAAGAACATTGGCCCCTTATAAAGTTGACAATATATGCATGACTCAAAAAAATGATGGAACAGCTTATTTTTTCTATATGTGTGAGGAAAATGAAAATACTATGCCAACAGCGATTAATATCAAATCTCATACACCTGATAAAGGTGCAAAGGTGTATTTATTGGGATATGGAAAACCATTGCCTTGGAAGGAAACCAAAGATGGATTTAAGGTTTTTGTACCTGATGAATTAAGAGAAAATCCACTATCAAATTACGTTTGGACATTCAAAGTATCAAAAATAAAATAATATAAAATCATGAAAAAAACTATTCTGATTATCGCTGCGAGTTTAATATTTGTTTTCAACGGATTTGCACAAAAACAAGACAGCAAAGATTCCCGTTTGCAGTGGTTCAAAAATGCAAAATTGGGTATTTTTATTCACTGGGGAATTTACAGCGTGAATGGCATTGACGAATCATGGTCTTTTTATAATAACCTCATATCCTATGAAGACTATATGAAACAGTTAAATGGGTTTAATGCAATTAATTACGACCCTGCAAAATGGGCAAAATTGATTGCGCAAAGCGGTGCAAAATATGCTGTGCTCACTTCCAAACATCACGATGGAGTAGCACTTTGGGACAGTAAATTCAGTGATTTGAATACTGTAAAAAAAACACCCGCACATCGTGACCTAATCAAACCATTGGTTGATAATCTAAGAAAAAACAATATCAAAATAGGATTGTATTTCAGCCTTTTGGATTGGTCAAACCCCAATTACCCCAATTTTAAACGCAATGAGCAAAGGTACAAAAACGATTCTACACGCTGGAATAAATTTGTACAATTCAATTTTAATCAAATAGCTGAAATAATGGATAATTACAATCCCGATTTGATTTGGTTCGATGGCGATTGGGAACAATCCGCTGAAAGATGGCACGCTAAGGAGATAAGAGAATTATTATTGAAAAAAAACAAAAACGTTATAATCAATAGCCGTCTTCGTGGTTACGGCGATTACGCCACACCCGAACAAGGCTTACCGATTCACAAACCTAAAGATAAATATTGGGAGTTGTGTATGACAATGAACGATTCTTGGGGATATCAGGGCAATGATAAAAACTACAAAACCCCATATCAAGTTATCAGGATTTTTGCAGATGTCATATCCAATGGAGGAAATTTGCTATTGGATATTGGCCCAAAAGCAGACGGCACAATTCCGGTAAAACAAGTAAATATACTCAAAGAATTGGGGCGCTGGAACAGAAAACACAGCCGGGCTATATTTAACACCAAAGCAGGTATCCCTCGAGACTATTTCGATGGCCCCACTACATTATCAGAGGATGGCAAGACATTATACCTCTTCTTGACAGGCAAACCAAACGGTCCCTTAATGTTGAAAGGAATAACTAATAAAATAAACAATATATGGGTTGTTGGAAGCGGCATTAAACTCAAACACGATATAAAAATGAAGGCGTGGTGGAGCAAAATTCCAGGCTTGATTTTCATAGATGTACCCGACTATGTGCTCGACAAATATATCACTGTGATAGGCATTGGTTTGGATGGAGAAATCAAACTTTTTGATGATACAAAAAAATAAATATAATATGAAAAAACGAATCTTAGTATCAATATTTTTTATTTCATTTATTGTAGCATCATTTACAAAAGCAGGAGATAAAATCGTTTTAACTCAAAATAATAAAACTAAATTTGCTATTTTCATCGCCAAAAATGCCGATAGTCTGACTAATAGAGCCGCAAATGAACTCCATACATATATATACAAAGTTAGTGGAGCAAAACTACCCCTTACACATGATTTTGCTCCTAATAAAAAGTATATTTTGCTAGGCAAATCCAATAAGTTAGATATTTCTTCACTAAAGAAAATAGAGCGATTAAACGCAGATGGATTCATTATAAAAATAGATAGAAAATCCATTGTCATAGCAGGTAATAGCGGACAAGCCAACCTAAATGGCGTATATACTTTTTTAGAAGATTTCATAGACTGTACAATGTTGTCTCTGGATGAATATTATATCCCCGATAATCCAAATATCTTGCTAAGTGATATCAACAAAATATACGAACCGGCATTCAAATTCAGAAAATATTTTAAAAAAAGGCCTGTTACAAGCAAATATATGCGCTGGCACAAATTGAATGGACTTGATGATTGGGGGCTTTTTGTACATACTTTTGACGATCTTGTCCCTCCTGATATATACTACAATGAACATCCTGAATATTTTGCTCTTGTAAACGGACGCAGACTTATGGATGGTCAATTATGCTTAAGCAATCAAGATCTTATCAAAATACTGAAGCAGAATCTTCAAAAAGAAATAGAGAAGAAGCCGGACAAAATTTATTGGTCGGTATCCCAAAATGATTGTTTTAATTATTGTGAGTGTGACAATTGTAAAAAATTATACAAAAAATACAGCTCTATTTCAGGAGCATATATCGATATGGCAAATCAATTGGCGCAATATTTTCCCAATAAAATCATTTCAACTCTTGCATATGAATTTACACGTTCAGCTCCTAAAAATATCAAACCCTTACCCAATGTCAATATTATGTTTTGTTCGATTGAATGCGACAGGAGCAAGCCCTTGGCTACAAATGAAAGAAGTAAAGCTTTTATCA
>Ga0256832_1003848_pt1 | contig 10197 bp, 7 predicted proteins | sample 134614metaG_FD_190534 | JGI IMG/M metagenome (GOLD analysis project Ga0256832, IMG submission 190534) | Hydrothermal vent microbial communities from Lau Basin, Pacific Ocean - 134-614 | ecosystem: Environmental > Aquatic > Marine > Hydrothermal vents | place: Pacific Ocean: Lau Basin | collected...
CCGATAAATTACTGATAGTGGGGGTTAGCGTCACAACATTACCCTCACAATCCACAATATCAGCCGGCAAACTGACGATGGGGCGGGGTTCAATATAAACATCTATATCATCTGATTCTGAACAGATTCCCAACTCTGCAGTTGCAGTATAGTGACCGGATTCGATAACTGTAAGTGTAGCGGAAGTTGCACCGGGTATTACCACACCGTCTTTTTCCCACGTGTAACTGGTCGCATTTGTCGCAGTAGCATCCAAAGTAACAGAAGGATTATCACATTCATAAATATCCGGACCCAAATCGACATTTCCCAGTTGATCATCAAAAAATACCGTAACTGTATCGGTCAAGGTATAATGTTGTCCTGTATTAGGGTCATCATATCCGGCTTCAACACGGTAAACTGTGTCTTCAGATACACAAACATTAATGGACTGTCCTGTGCCAACCAAAGTATTGGTGGCATCATCATACCATTTGTAATCAAATATAATTGTTGAGGGATTATGATTAGGGATAATACGCCATAATTCCGGACTGGACGGATCAACGGTCCAAGCACCGGTATTACGTCCGGGGGCAACATAAGCTACCGAGGCATCTTCGTTTTGAATTCCTATAACCGCTACACCGTTTTGCCAACTGGAACAAACCGGCTTCTCATCAATTTGCACATCGATAACATTAGATGTTTCGTATAAAATAATTCTTTGTGTTGTCTGTAAGTTATTACAATCATATTGTGGTACATGGTCAAACAAAACCACAAATTTTCTTTGTGGGTAATCGCCTGATACATAATATCTTATTCTATCTCCGGGAGAGGAAGCTGCCGGAACATACAAGTCGTGGTAAGCACCAAATATCGTGTTTCTGAATAAATCGGTACTGGGAAGCGACTGGTCAAAAGACCATTCACAAAAATCATTGGGTCTTTGGATTTCGGGATTACTTCTATTAGTATCGAATGAAACAACTCCATTATCACCTATTATCAAATAATTGTAGGGCTGTCCGAAAAAATAAAAGGTAAAGGGTAGGGTTACGACACCGGACCAGCGATCATCTAAATAAATGGAAGTAGGAGTTACTCCACCGTTGGGCGGAATTGGGCAAGGGGTAGCCGGATCAATGGTATAAGTGTCCGTTTGTGCCCCAATTCCGGGAAAAACCTGAGCTGTTAAAGTAGTGCAGTTATTAGAACAATCAACTGTAACATCATCTCCGGCATCAAGTTGTGAGCATTGTGCAGATATCTCAATAATACCAATAAATATAATGAAAATGCTAAATATTTTTTTCATAAACCTAATTTAAAAAATAATACCTTTAATTTTGATATTAAAGACAAATTTATTATAAATAATGTATTTTTGTTTTTTAAAAAGATTTCAATTGAATAAAAATTAATTATTAATAAAATATATGCGTTTTTTTTACGATAAATTCAATAAATTTGAAGCCGGCTGTGATGAAGCCGGACGGGGTTGTCTGGCAGGACCGGTTACGGCTGCTGCTGTTGTTTTTGATAAATCTTATAAAAACAAATGGATTAATGATAGTAAAAAACTCAATGAAACCGATAGAGATACACTGCGAATTGAAATAGAACAAGCGGCATTGAGTTGGTCCGTAGCATTTGTCGATCAACAAACTATTGACCAAATCAATATTTTAAATGCTTCTATCCTAGCCATGCACAAAGCACTGGATGGATTGCAAGTTACGCCTGATTTTATTTTGGTAGATGGCAATAAATTTAAACCTTATAAAGACATTCCTTTTCAAACGATTATTCAAGGAGACGGTAAATATATGAGTATTGCGGCTGCTTCTATTTTAGCCAAAACACATCGGGATGAATTTATGAAAAAACTGCATCGGGAATTTCCGCAATATGACTGGCTCAATAACAAAGGTTATCCAACGCCGAAACATCGTGAAGCTATTGCACAGTTCGGTATTACGATGCACCATCGTAAAAGTTTTAATTTGTTGCCCCCCGAACAATTGAAATTAGATTTGTAAATTTGTCTTTTTATTTGTGATATGAACAAAATTTTTTCAGTCGTTTTTGTGGGATTACTATTTCTGCCGGTTTTTAATGTATCGGCACAAAAAGACCTGCAACATCGTCTGGAAAAAAAACGACAAGCCCTGCAAAAAGAAATCTTGCAAATAAACCGTCAATTATTGCAAACCAAACATACCGAGTCGGATGCTTTGGTAGAATACAAGCAAATCAAACGCAAAATTTATATAAGGCAAAAATTGATTAAAAATTTGCAGCAAGAAATCAATCATATCAGCCGGCAGATCAAACAAAATGAACAAAAAACAGCTGCATTAAATCGCGAACTCAAAAAACTCAAAGCCGATTATGCCAAAATGATCCGGCAATCCTATAACAACCGGTCACGACAAGACAAATTGTATTTTTTATTTTCATCCGAGAGTTTTCAACAGGCATTTAAACGTGCCCAATATTTAAAACAATACGCCAAGCATCGTAGAGAACAAGCGCTTGCCATAGAACAAAAAAAACAAGAATTGGCGGCTTTAAAAATAAAACTGCAAAAGGATAAAACCGAAAAACAAAAATTATATCAAAATTATAGACAGGAAACTGAAAAAATTAAGAAAGAACAAGATAAGCAGCTGGCTATTGTCAATAAAATCAAGCAGAAAAAACGCTACTATCTCAAACAAATCAAAGCCAAACAACGCGAACAGGCAAAAATAGACAGGATGATTGAAAATTTGATTAAAAAAGCCATTGCGCGTTCAAACCGGAAAGTCAAAAAATCCTTACGCCAAAAATCCAAATTCTTTTTAACTCCGGAAGGACAAAAATTGGCTGCCAAATTTTCTGCCAATAAAGGAGCTTTACCTTGGCCGGTTAAAAAGGCATATATTGCACGCAAATTCGGCAAGCAACAACATGAAATATTTAAAAATGTCAAAGTTGTCAACACCGGTATTTATTTAGCCACCGAACCAGGAAGCGAGGTTTATGCGGTTTTTGAAGGAAAAGTCTTGCAGATACAATTTATTCCGGGTGGCAACAATACCGTTTTTATCAAACACGGAAATTATTTAACAATATATGGCAATCTGAAAAAAGTTTATGTCAAACCCGGTGAACATGTCAAAACTAAACAAGCCATAGGCAAAGTTGCCACCGATGCTTTTGGTAAAACAGAATTAAAATTCAGAATTTATAAAAATACAACCAAACTCAATCCCGAACTTTGGCTACAAAAACATAAGTTCAATTAATAATTCAGGAGTATATTACCAAGTCAATATTGGTTATCCTAAACCTAATTTACAAAACTATAGGTCGTACCATCCTTACCGTCTTTAAGTTGGATACCGAATTTGGCTAATTCGTCTCTTATTTGGTCAGACAATGCCCAGTTTTTTTCGGCTCTTGCCTTGTTTCTAATCTCAATCAACAATTGAATGGTTTTGTCAAATGCCTGATGATTACCGGTTTCTTGTTCGGTTTTATGCAAGCCGAGTATATCAAAAGCAAAACTATTAATGACTTTGTTTAATTGGTCTTTACTCTCTTGTGTTATACTTTCTTTGCCATCGTTGATTAAATTAATGAAACGGACGGCATCAAACAGATTGGCAATCAGTACCGGCGTGTTGAAGTCATCATTCATAGCGTCGTAAAAACTTTTGATAAGCTTGTCAACATCAAAAGAGTTTTTGTCTGAAACCGGTAGGTTTTTAAGTGTTTTAACGGCTTCCATCAACCTTTTATAACCTTTTTCAGCGGCTTGTAGAGCATCTTCAGACAAGTCCAGTACATTGCGATAATGTGCTTGCATCATAAAAAACCGTACGACTGCAGGTGAATATGCTTTACTTAACAAATCGTTTTTACCACTAAATATCTCATTGGGCAACAAATGATTGCCGGTAGATTTACTCATCTTTTTGCCATTGAGTGTCAGCATATTGGCATGCATCCAATATTTGACCGGATCAACACCGTTTGCGGTTTTGCCTTGAGCAATTTCACATTCGTGATGCGGAAATTTGAGATCCATACCACCACCGTGAATATCAAATTGCTCACCGAGATATTTGGTACTCATTACGGTACATTCCATATGCCATCCGGGAAAACCTTCACCCCAAGGTGAGGGCCAACGCATGATATGTTGCGGTTTGGCTTTTTTCCAAAGGGCAAAATCTTGCGGATTGCGTTTTTCGTCTTGTCCTTCCAGCTCGCGTGTATTCGCAATCATTTCTTCTATATTGCGTCCGCTTAATTTGCCGTATTTATCTATTTCATTGTTGTATTTAACGACATCAAAGTAGATAGAACCGTTGCTTTCGTAAGCATAACCTTTATTTAAAATATCTTTGGTCGTTTCTATTTGCTCAATAATGTGTCCGGTTGCTGTGGGTTCGATATCCGGCGGTAAATTGTTGACTAAATCCAGAACTTTGTGAAAATCAATGGTGTATTGTTGAACGATTTCCATAGGTTCCAATTTTTCCAAACGGGCTTTTTTTGAGATTTTATCTTCCTGACTGTCATCTTCCAAATGTCCGGCATCGGTAATATTGCGTACATACCGCACTTTATAACCTAAAAATTTAAGGTAGCGGTAAATCACATCAAAAGATATAAAGGTACGTACATTACCCAAATGCACATTGCTGTAAACGGTTGGTCCACAGACATACATCCCCACATGTCCGGGGACTAACGGCTTAAACTCTTCTTTTTGACCGGTTAAGGAATTGTATATTTTCATTTATCTGGTTATTTGGTGATGCTGGTTAATTGCCTGTCCCTACTTTTGTAGGGGGTTATTTGATGTCGGAAGTTCCAAGTTTAATGTTATTTTATAATTCATTCTAAAATCTACTTTCTAATTTCCTTTCGCACTTTCCACTTTCCACATGGCACTTCTCACTTTGTCGCTTTCCACTTTCTACTATACTATAAACTTCGTGTCCGTATTGATATATCTTAAAAACTCTTTTCGCACTTCGGGGTCTTTAAATTTTCCGGCATATTCGGCTGTCAATGTTGATGAGGTAATATCTTTAATTCCGCGAGAAACCAAACACATATGTTTTGCATCAACAATACAAGCCACATCTTCGGTTTGTAATGCTTCTTGCATGGCTTTGACTATTTGCACGGTTAGTCGTTCTTGGACTTGCGGACGCCGGGCAAAATAATCGACAATCCGGTTGATTTTTGACAAACCCAAAACCCGCCCGTTAGAAATATATGCTACATGCGCTTTACCAATAATCGGTAAAAGATGGTGCTCACATGTCGAAAACACACTAATGTCTTTCTCAACCAACATCTCACCATATTTATATTTGTTTTCAAAAGCCGATAATTTGGGCAAATTATCCGGATTTAAACCTTTAAAGATTTCTTTTACAAACATTTTTGCCACCCGTCGCGGGGTACCACTCAAACTGTCATCTTGCAAATCCAAGCCCAAAATATCCAAAATATCGGTCATTTTGGTTTGAATCAACTGCATTTTTTCTTCGTCGGAAATTTTATTAGCATCCGGCTTTACAGGTGTTTGTATAGAGGCAAACAAATGTTCATCAAATTGTTTATGTTGGTTATCTGACATAATTTTTATAACTTATAAACAACAAAATTACAATATTTTTAGAAATGAAATTCTTTACCGCTATTAAATAATTTTTTCTTACTTTTAAGCCGTAAACAAAACCACAAAATTATATCCGATGAAAAAAATCCAACCCAAAGATTTTAAAATCAAGTCGGGCAAAAAAGTTAAAATTGAGAACTTGCCGACCAAACATGATTTAAATGCCGACAAAAAAGAAATAGAGGACGAACTCAGAAAAGTCCGTCGTAAAATTGCACAGATTCAAACCAAAATTTATGCTGCGGGTACGCCGGCTATTTATATCGGTATTCAAGGTATGGATACTGCCGGTAAGGACAGTTTGATTCGGGAAGTTTTTAAAGACATCAATCCGAGTGGCATAGAAGTTTACGATTTTAAAAAACCGACACCTTTAGAGCATGCACACGATTATATTTGGCGGCATTACAAAACTTTGCCTGAACGGGGCAAATTCGGTATACATAACCGCACCCATTACGAAGATGTTTTGATTGCCCGTATTCATCCGCAGTTGGTATTAAATCAAAAAATTTACGGTATCAATAAGCTGGAAGATATTGATGATAAATTTTGGAAAAAACGCTTTAGACAAATTCGAGATTTTGAAAAGACTCAAGTAGAAAATGGTATGAAAATGTTTAAGTTTTTCTTACATTTATCTAAAGATGAACAAAAAAATCGTTTTTTACGTCGTATTCGTCGCGAAGATAAACAGTGGAAGTTTAATGCAGCTGATTTAAAAGAACGCAGCTATTGGGATGATTATCAAAAAGCATATGAAGATGTGTTAAATGAAACTTCCACATCTTATGCCCCTTGGTATGTTATCCCTGCAGATGACAAACCTACTGCCCGTTTGATTGTGGCTAAAATTTTATTAGATGAGCTTAAAAAGTTAGATGTCGATTTTCCCAAATTAAGTGATGAAGAAAAAGCTAAATTCGACAGTTATAAACAAGCCCTTGAAAACGAATAATTTTTTTACAGTTTATGCATTAATTTTTATAATTTATTTAATAACTCTCAAAATATGAATGAAATGCATATTTTTGTAAGTTTTATTACATAAAAATACTTAAACATATTTATATTTGCCTATTAACATTAAAAAAAAATTAAATGAAGAAAATCACTATCCTATTATTTTTATTTGTGATGACATTATCACAAGCTCAATTTTTTAGTTCGATTAGGACCAATGGAGGCACAGATACCAATACCGCTTCAAGAACGGTAACAGATTGGTTGCATTATGACAGTGGAACAAACTATACTGCTTTTGGAACTACCAATGGTACCCATATTATGGGTGCTTATATTAAACTGACTTCCGGTTTATTGGCGCCCCATGTCAATAGACAAATAGAAGAAGTTAAGATGTATTTAGGACCGGCACTATCATCGGCTACCGGTGATCTTACAGTTGAAATATTTACTGATCCTACAGCTGCTCCGGTTTATACGGAAGATTTTCCAACTGCCGGCTTAACAGCGGATGCTTGGAACACTGTGACGCTTTCAACACCTTTTGTGATTGATGGAACAGAACTTTATGTGGGTTACAAATTAACAACAACAGGTTATCTTTTAGGTGTTGATGATGGCAGTAACTATGTTTCCAATGTTAATTTTTATATTTTTGATGGTAGCGGTTTGTCTTCATGGGATAGTGTTGCACAATATAATTTTAATCTTCAGGTTGGAATTGGCGGTGCTTCAGCTACCAACGATGCCGGTGTATCTGATGTTAATTTGGCAGATGTTTTACCACAGCCGGGTAATACCAATATTGAAGCGACCATCACTAACTATGGTGTAACGACTTTAACCAGTATTGAGTTTAATTATCAGATAGATGGTGGAACGGTTCAAACAGATCAATTGACAGGTTTAAACTTAACTACCGGTCAAAGCACTACCGTAACACATAGTGTTCCTTGGAATGCCACTGCCGGCACACATAATGTTGATGTGTATGTCTCTAACTTTAATGGTAACGGGCAAGATGATGTGTCAGCAGATGATCATAAAGTAAAAACAGTTATGGTGTTAAATGAAGCTTACCCTAAAAATGTTGTTTATGAGGAAGGTACAGGTACTTGGTGTGGCTGGTGTGTCAGAGGGATTGTCGGTTTAAAAGATATGGAACATTATCATGGTGATCATTTTATCGGTATTGCCGTTCATAATGGTGATCCTATGGTTGTTTCCGAATATGATAATAATTTAGGAATTAGTAGTTTTCCAAACGGTAAAATAGATAGAAAATCTAATACCGTAGATCCGGGTTATTCCACTTTAGAATCAGCCTATTTAGCTGAACTAAATAAATTACCTGTTGCAAAAATTGAGATAACTAATAAGACTTGGGATGCTACTACACGTGAGCTGACCGTTGAAGTTACCAGTACTTTCGCTTTGGATATTCCCAGTGCCAATTATAATGCGTCACTAATCATAGTTGAAAATGGTGTTACTGGTACTTCCAATGGATATGCACAACACAATTATTACTCAGGTGCATACGATTTGATAGATTGGGAAGGGACCAATTACAGAAACTTGCCTGACCCTATTCCTGCTGCTGATATGGTTTACGATCATGTAGGACGTGCCTTGGTTGGTGGATTTAATGGTGTTGCCGGAAGTATTCCTGCATCTGTAACATACAATACGCCTTATACTTATACCTTTACACATACTTTACCGGCTTCACAAAATGAAAACGGCATTGAGCTGGTAGCTATTATTATAGATAACAATACCGGTGAAATAGTAAATGGTGCCGAAACTAAATTGACAACTGTTGGTGTTGATGAATTATTTAATGATTATCAAGTTCAAATATATCCCAATCCTTCTGCCGGAAACTTTAATATATCCGGTGCCAAAGATATGGATGTAGCTGTTTTTGATATGTTAGGTCACCAAATTGTTAAAAAAAGATTAACCGAAGAAAACGCTCAACTATCATTAGACAATTTGGCTAAAGGTCTTTACTTTGCTAAATTCCAAAAAGATGGTAAGACAGGAATAAAAAAACTAATCATAAAATAAAACTACTTTTGCATGAAAAAGTTATGGTTCATAGGACTGCTTTTTGTAAGTCTGATAACAAATGCCCAAATTTCAGTATTAAACCATGAAACGAATACAATAGTTAATGATAATGATACAATCACGGTTAATCAGGACCATGTGACAACGCATTTCATTGTGACTAATAATTATTCTTATGATATTAATCTAAGAATAGAAGTGGTAAATATTGTCAATACTAATGGGCAAGAAATGACTTTATGTTTTGGGGTTTTAGGGCATGGTAGTTGTCATTATCCCATAGCTATAGGCGATCATTTTGATGGCGGTGCCCCTTTACCGGCAGGTGCTTCCACTTTGCAAGCAGATATAGATGTACAACATAATGAAAATGGAAATTTTTCAACTTATCCTAAAGATTATGAGCTTAGAATATCAGCATTAAACACATCTGATAACAGCGTGTTGTCCAGCGTAACTTTTACGTATCGTTATGACCCTAATGCACAAGCTATTAATACTTTTGATAAAAATGATGTGGTCATTGCAACCGGTTATCATGTGGTTAATGTTGTCAGTAAGTTTGCCGCAAAGGTTAGTTTTTACAGCTTAACCGGTCAAAAAGTAAAAGAAGTCCATTTAAAACCGGAACAAAATCATGTTTATACCGGCAATATGGCTTCCGGTATTTATATTGTACATGTGCTTGCCGGTGATAAAGAACTGTTTAAAAAAATTATCATTAAGTAGATCAAGAGATAATAGACAAAAAAGAGGCTGTCTCAAAAGGGCAGCCTTTTTTATTTTAAAACAAAAATCCAGAATAACGTTTTTTACCAATGATTTCTCCTTTTGGGTTGTAAAACAACCATTTGCCTTTTTTCTCTCCTTTACGATATTTACCTTTGGTTTTAAGTTGTCCGGTAGGGAAGTAATATAAAGCTTCGCCATGTAATTTGCCGTCTTTGTAGTGTAATTTGGCTTTTATGGCACCGTTTTTCCAATATTCCAGATATTCACCCTCCAGTAAATCGTGGTCATAGTTGGTTTGTACCATGAGTTGACGTGGTTTTTTATCAAAATATTGGTAAAACTCACCGGTTACCTCTCCTTCGTCATAGTTAGCTACGTCTTTTAAATTACCGGATGGGTAATATGTACGCCAAATACCATAAGGCAAATTGTCTTTGACTTGTCCTTCGACTTTAAGTGTCGTACCATCGTCATAAAATTGTTTGTATTTGCCGTCGGCTACTTGCAAACTGTCAGGGAATGAGATTTTGAATTGTAAATCTTCAAAATAGGCATTGTGTACACTTTTATCGACTTTTTTTGCCAATTGCTCAGCTTGTTCTTTTTGTAAGGCTTTTTCATCATGATCTATAACTAAAAGTGTTTTAAAATAATCATTTTTACCGGATAATTGCAAGCCAATCCTACTGAAACTCAGCATTAAATCTTTCTTTTCGTCTAAAGCCTTGCGTCCGGTTGCTGTCAATGAT
>Ga0256832_1003849_pt1 | contig 10194 bp, 10 predicted proteins | sample 134614metaG_FD_190534 | JGI IMG/M metagenome (GOLD analysis project Ga0256832, IMG submission 190534) | Hydrothermal vent microbial communities from Lau Basin, Pacific Ocean - 134-614 | ecosystem: Environmental > Aquatic > Marine > Hydrothermal vents | place: Pacific Ocean: Lau Basin | collected...
CGGCCGCCAGCAGCATCCAGTCGAGTCCGGTGCGTCGTGCAGCCTGTTCGAACAGTTCACGATAATTGGGCAACCGACGGTTCACGTGGCGCAGATAGGTGGGCGTGCCGGCATAGTCGTAGTCGCGCACATGACCATAATGCCGGGCCAGAAGATGCTTCAGCTCGCCGCTTTCGGCATAGCTTTCGAGGAAGGACTTGGCCGCCTGGTAGAGGCTGTCATCCGCGGTTTTGGGGAAAGCCCAGGCAAGTGACTGACGTTGGGAAATGTCGAAAGCCACCTGGACTTCCGGATGGTAACGCCGCACCAGGGAAACCTCGTTGGAATCGGCAATGGTGAAATCGATGATCTCACCGGCCACCAGGTTCAGCAATTCGGTACTGGAGGTTTCCTCGTTCTCGACCCAGTCGAGTTCCGGATACTTTTTCTTGAGGGCCTTGAGCTGCTCCACATGGGCACTGTGGGCCACCACTTCCAGATGCCCCTCGGCCAGATCGGCCGGCGAACGGGGGCGCAGGCCGCCACGGCGATAAACCACCTGCTGGGTGATGCTCTGATAGGGCGGGGCGAAGCGCAGGAACTGCTTCCGCGCTTCGGTCACAGTGAGACCGGCGGCGGCCAGATCCGCTTCGCCATGGGCAATGCGGTCCAGGAGTTTCGGCAGACTTTCCTCCTGGATGAGACGAACCTTCACCCCCAGATGTTCGGCAAAGGCCTGGACCAGCTCGTATTCGGGTCCGGTAGGCCCATGCGGACCAATATAATAGGTCGTCGGCCCGTTACGAGTGAGAACCCGCAATTCCCCATTGGCCAGCACTTCCTCCAGCGCGTTGCGCTGCGGCGCACAGGCGTTGAGCACCAGCGCCACGAGGGTACCGACGATAACCAGGCTGGAGAAAACGATTTTCCGCATACTCGGCCGACCATGGATTCCGAAAATATATCGACTGGTTCACACTTTTCTGAACCGCCGAACGACTCGGATCGCACTTCCAGGGAAGCCATGCGGGGGGAGCATGTGAACGCGATCACACTTTATTATAACTTGCTAATATATGGCCGCCATAGCCAAATTGGAGTAAACCACTAGGTTTTTGGTAATAGAGATGACATAAGTAAATGAAAATAAAGGAAAAACGAATTGTTAAAATTTGTGACGACGGCAATTTTGGCAGTATGCCGCAATGAAATTAAGGGAATGACTGCCAGATAACCATACAAACCGTCAGTAAAAGGCCAATTACCCGCAATCTGCGGTATGATCCCAGCGCCGGGACAGTTTGATCCTTTCTCATTGCCCCGCTTTCTCATTTCCTTCCCTGGAGAGGTGCCGGAGCTGGCCGAACGGGCTTGACTCGAAATCAAGTGTTCCCTTGCGGGAACCGTGGGTTCGAATCCCACCCTCTCCGCCATGTAACACCAATACCCCAAGCAATTCAAAAGCTTAAGGTTTTTCGTATCACCGCACCCCGCCGGGGTGTTACATTCTGTTGATACAACCGGTTAACGTCCGGAAACCGCCATAACGGCTGCACCCGGTTCAACATACCATCGACTGAAGGTCATTCCGAAGCCCGAACCTTCGACCCGGCCGGAAACCGGATCAGCGACGCCAATCCCGCCGGTCCCTGGCAGTATGACGACGCCAACGCACTCACTGCCTACAGCAATGTCACCTTGAGCCACGATGCCAACGGCAGTACCGTCCGCAAGATTGTTGCCGGCCAGACGACCACCTATGTCTACAACCTGGAAAACCGGCTCAGCGAAGTCCGGGACAATAGTGGGGCAACGGTTGCTACCTATGGGTATGATCCCTTTGGCCGGCGGCTGTGGAAGGAGGTGGGGGGCCAATCGCAGGTACTTTGTCTATAGCGAGGAAGGGCTTGTCGCCGAGCTGGATGCCAGTGGTGCGGTGGTTCAGAGCTATGGGTATGTGCCGCAGAGCACCTATGGCAACGCGCCGATCTACACACACACCTCTGCAGGGTATGCGTACTACCAGCTTGACCATCTGGGGACACCGCAAGTCTTCACTGACAAGAGCGGCAGGATCGTATGGCAGGGACGGGCGCGGGCGTTTGGGGAGACGGCCGAGATTGTGAATGCCATTTCGAATCCGTTGCGGTTTCCGGGACAGTATGAGGATGGGGAGACGGGGTTGTTTTATAACTATTTTCGGTATTATGACGCGGAGATTGGGAGGTATGTGGCGAGTGATCCGATAGATATAGATGGTGGGCAAAATACATATCTTTATTCAACATTGAACCCGGTTAATAAATTTGATTCATTTGGAAATGATGTCTATCCATCGCCAACCGATGATGACAGTTATAGTTGGTTTGCAGATTGTGAAAAATGTATGAAACAGATCGCCTCAAAATGGGATCCAGTTCCTGCTAATGATAAATACAAACATTGCATGGTGGGCGCTGAAGGAGCTGGATTTTGTGGGAAGTGTGTGCGAGGCTGGTTGCTATTGGTAAAGAATTGATAGATTTGTCAGATGGTGATCCTGATTCGCATCCTGAAATAAAAGATGCAGTGGCGACTTTAGATGGCGTCGAATGTGGTGAAAATAGTTATTGTGACATGCCTTTTGAGGATTGCTGTGCTGCAAAGGGTTATTCTCCATGAGTACTATAAAAATCATTAAGAGTATTTCTGTGATTGCGATTGCGGTACTAATATCATTAGTTGCGATTTTTTCTATTTTTGTTTGGTCGCTAGATGAGCTAGTATACGACAGAACTTATCAATGGGATGTTTTTGATAAAGAAATTGTATCGAATTATTTTAAATTGCCAGACGAGGCAGAAATAATAGATGCCAAAGAGATTCAAAGTCCGTTTATGGGGTTTAGATTTAAAGTTATATTTAGATTGCCAGACAAAAAGAAACCAAAAGAGTGGATAAATGAAATTGTAACGAAATCCAATATTTCGGATAAATTAAAAGTTAACAATCTATTGTATGATTGTAAAAATAAGTGTGATTTATTCAGGCTGCAGTATAATCCTGAAACAAATTATTATGAGGTTGAAGCGGGGTGGGATTGAGAAAAGAAATAGGTGTCGTGAATTGATGAATATATAGAATATATAGGAAGAATATATAGGACGCCCACATATTGCCACATATTGAAACATCAAAACTGCCTGCCCATCGGTATCATGAGCGTATTTGCATGAATTAGAAAAGCAAAACAGCTCGAAATTAGCTCATCCAATCATTTTCGATCATGCGAAATGATCGTTTTACAAAGTTATATAGAGATATATAGGACACCAGATATATAGGACACCCACATTTTGAAACACCGAAACAGCCTGACCCTCGGCAATATGAGCAGCTTCACATGAATTCGAAGAGCAAAACAGCGCGAAATTGGCTCATCCAATCATTTCCCATTATGGGAAACGACCGTTTTAGAAAAGCCAGACGAGCGAGAACCCTGGTCAAGTACCAGAGAACATTTATCGTAGGAAAAGTATCAGGTCGGGGATGGTCTATAGAATTGCAGGCAGCGGGAAATGCCGTGGAACCATCTTATCCCGGCTACTTCTGCCAGTTCCCGAAGTGCCTTGACTGGCCCCATTACCCGCCGGTAACGGCTCTCGAACTGGCAGACCGACTCCAGCCAGTTTTCGGGCTCGACACCGAGCCGAAGTAAAATGGGGGCCAAATCTTCAGGGATGGCCCCTCGCTTGTCCTCACGCACGGCTCGACCGGTCCAGTCTACCAGGGACAGATAGTCCAGGAAATCGAAGGGCAGGGCGAAGTCGGGAGCATCCGGTTGCTCGTTTCCGGAGAACGGTAGAAGATGAGAGGGTGAATGACGGATATCTGCGTTGTTCGATTCTTCGGAATTGCGTGAAACCGTATCGGGACTTTGGATCCGCTCGTATAGGGAAGTATATTCGGACGTCTCCGGCGTTTCCGCCATTCCGGCCCGGATTGGATTCAGATCCACATACGCCATGCATGCGAGCACGGCTGCCTCATCAAGCAAGGCCTGGCTCTTGAAACGACTTCTGCTGTACAAGGATGTACGAATGCCGCGGGCACAGGACGTGCAGGAGCGGCCCAGAAGCGGCCAGTGCAACCATCCTCAGCATTGGCCAGGCGGGCGATATGCTCGTTGAGGCACCTCATGAACCACCCCAGATCGTAGAGGCGCTCACGCCAGGTATCGACCAGGACATCTACCCCGTCCATTTCTGCGGACGACAAAGACTCTCCGACCAGGAAACGATCGACCAGCGTATGCCCGGCAAACAATCGGTACCAGCGTTCGATGACTTCAGCACGTTCCCAGTTCAGCGCCCGGTCCCGATCGATGCGCACCACAAGATGGTAGTGGTTGCTCATGATGGCGTAGGCCGCTACGTCGATGGCAAAGATCTCAGACAAAAGGATGATTCTGTCCAGAATCCATTGGCGCCGGTGTTCGAAATTCTGACCAGACAGGGAATCGTTTCCACACAGAAAAGCACGTCGTACGCAGCGGGAAACGCAGTGATAGAAAGGGGTGGTCTCCAGGGAGACGAGTTCACGTCGTGGTTGGGTCATCCTGACCTCCGAGCAGTCCGTATGGGTTGGTGAGGATTTTAGTTGTTGCTAGACTGGTGTCAATAGGTGGGTGTCCTATAAACCTCCAGTAGGAGAACTATTCTGTGTATATTGAAAATATAGCAAAACTGATTGTGTGTTTATTCATGTTTTCTTTTATGCCGGCAATAGCAGTTGATGATGGTGAATGTATGAACATTCTAAAAAATAATATACAAAATAAATTTTTAACAATTAGAGGGGTGAATTTTTTTAATGGTGCCGGAACAGCGGAGATATATAGGGTGTTTGGGCATACAGAAAGAATTGATTTACCAAGAAAAGGTAGAAATTTTTTTGCTCTATGCTATATATCGGAGCCAAATAAAATCGGCTTATATTTTGAGCTTTACCAAGAACCAATAAAAGACACGGTCTACCTTATAAGAATGGTAAATAATTACTCCAAAGACCCGCTGTTTTTAAGTCACGTTTCAGAATGTAAAAAAAAACGGCTAAACCATAACTATCTGGAAACAGGCTCAGGAATTTCTCTCGAAGCGTCGAAGGATAATATTTTTAGGATATTATGCAATAATATAAAGTTGCTGGAAAATGATATATATATTTTTAAAATTGAAGATGAGATATATAAGGATATCAAAAAAAGAAAGGACGACTCTATATTGATCGAGACAATATCTTATTCTCTCGAGATAACGATAAGATTTACGAATGAGACGCATAAACCTATATTTTTACAATACTATATTAGTACTGAAGGCGGTGTAAAGTGGATGGATATATAGGACATCCACATTTTGAAATGCGGAAACTGCCTGTCCACCGGCAACATGAGCAGTTTCACATGAATCAGAGGAGCAAAGCAGAACGAAATTTGCTCATCCAACCATTGCTCATCATGGGTAATGAACGTTTCACAAAAGCCAGACGTGCGAAAATCCTGGTCAAGCACCAGTAAACATTCATCGTTGGGAAGGTGTCAGGCCGGGGATGGTCTGTAGAACTGCAGGCAGCGGGAAATGCCGTGAAACCATCTTATCCCGGCTACTTCTGCCAGTTCCCGAAGTGCCTTGACTGGCCCCATTACCTGCCGGTAACGACTCTCGAATTGGCTGACCGCCTCCACCCAGTTTTCTGGCTCGACGCCGAGCCGAAGCAAGATGGGCGCGAGATCCTCGGGAATTGATCCCCGCTTGTCATCGCGGACAGCTCGACCGGTCCAGTCCACCAGGGACAGATAGTCCAGGAAATCGAAGGGCAGGGCGGAGTCAGGAGCATCCGGTTGCTCGTTTCCGGAGAACGGCAGAAGATGAGAGGGTGAATGTCGGATATCTGCGTTGTTCGATTCTTCGGAATTGCGTGAAACCGTATCGGGACTTTGGATCCGCTCGTATAGGGAAGTATATTCGGACGTCTCCGGCGTTTCCGCTATTCCGGCCCGGATTGGATTCAGATCCACATACGCCATGCATGCGAGCACGGCTGCCTCGTCAAGCAATGCCTGGCTCTTGAAACGGCCTTCCCAGAACCGGCCAGTGCAGCCGTCCTCGGAATTGGCCAGGCGGGCGATATGCTCATTGAGGCACCTCATGAACCACCCCAGATCGTAGAGGCGCTCGCGCCAGGTATCGACCAGGGCATCTACCGCATCCCGCTCTGCGGACGACAAAGACTCTCCGGCCAGGAAACGATCGACCAGCGTATGCCCGGCAAACAGTCGGTACCAGCGTTCGATGACTTCAGCTCGGTCCCAGTTCAGTGCCCGGTCCCGATTGATGCGCACCACAAGATGGTAGTGGTTGCTCATGATGGCGTAGGCCGCTACGTCGATGGCAAAGATCTCAGACAAAAGGATGATTCTGTCCAGAATCCACTGGCGCCGGTGCTCGAAATTCTGACCAGACAGGGTATCGTCTCCGCACAGAAAAGCGCGTCGTACGCAGCGGGAAACGCAGTGATAGAAAGGGGTGGTCTCCAGGGAGACGAGTACACGTCGTGGGCGGGTCATCCTGACCTCCGATCTGTCCGTATGGGTTTGTAAGGATTTTAATTGTTGTTAGACTGGTGTCAATAGGTGGGTGTCCTCTAAATTCTCCGTAATTGAAAACTACTTATTGGGATTACCTCTGGTTTTGCCCACAGTACTGTTAATGGGAAAATTGAAGCACTTAGTTGATAATTGATAGAAGGAGTAGAGAGAAATGAATTACGATGATATCGAATCACTTATATCTGGCGTTGACCAATCGATAACAGCCGCAACAGCACGATTGTCTGAATTGAATCTTAAAGTTTCCAAGGTTGACCTTTCTGTAAAAATATTATTCAACAAAGAAGCAAATGGTGAAATTGATTTCAAAATCATTAAACTTGGAGCTAATGTATCATCAGAAAAAATAAGCACGATTATGGTTAGTTTTGAACCAAAATCCGTGGTTCCAGCCTCTACATTTGAGGAAGAATTTATCAACGCGATTGAAGTTGTGAATCGCAGCTTGGGAAAAATGGATGAGAAATTTAACTTCAGTTCTGCAAAAATAGAGATTACGTTTGAATTAACTGTTGACGGAAGGATTTCTGTTGTAGTTGGAGGTTCGCGCAAACATGTGATTGCCCATACAGCAATACTTACACTTGCCCCACTTGCATGAAACCTGAAATTATTTAGTGTGCCATCATTTTATTGATGTGGTTCTCTAATAATAAATGGTAGTTTGGAAGCTGAAGTGTCATGTTGGGTCGAGACTTTAACCTATAAATGTTTAAAGATTTCAAAGTATTATAGCAGAATATTTCTGTATGATTGTGGGTATTGCAACCATTACTGAATTGCTATGAAGAAAACGTGGAACCTATACGAGCTTTCTAAAATTATCGGTACTACTGAAACGCCGTACCATCTTTCGGATGGGGTGTTTTTTTTTAGAAATTTTCCATTTTATGCTTGCTCTGTCGATAGTAAACCACCACCAAGTACCAAAATAATTAATACTTGGGAAGATTATGACATCTCGCGTTTAGCTATTCTTGGAGGAATAGATTGGGCAACTTCAGAAAGCGCTCATGTCTATCAACTGAGTCTACATCTATTATCAAGTCATTATAAGAAAAATGATCCGCTGAATAGCGTAATTTTAAAATTAGTTAAACGCAATAAGATTTTTGTTGTGGCAGCGGGAAATGGTGGGCCTAATCAAGGGACGTTGAATGATTTGGCATGTATTCGGGGTGTTATATCCGTAGGCGCAACAACTCCCAAAGGAAAATTGCTAAAAACCTCTAGTCGTGGTAATCCAGATGGTTGTTTTCCAACATTGGCATGCGAAGGTACAGATCCTTGGCCTGATCCGTTTCCTCCGGGTACTAGTTTTGCGGCAGCAAGAATTGCAGAAGTTTGTGTATTTTTGAGGTCTGTATTTGCCTGGCTGGCCAGTGAATTTTATTCGCGGAAGAATCAAACACCTTTTCCTCCTGGAATGGCGGAAAGATCAAGATTAGCAATACTAGATACTTCGTTTAATAAAGAAGAGATTGTTGCACGTCAGAATGCTACAGGCACTACATTGGCAGTCGTAGATGGGGAGTCATATCTTGAATATGCATTCGGCTTTCATCGCTCAAATTGGATAGATACAATTTTAGAGAAATTGCCTCCTATAGGCATGCATTTTCAAATTGATAATTCCCCTGAATCTATCCGGCGGGTGCTTCAGGAAGAGGCTGACTCAAGTATATGTTCTGATATCACAGGATGTGGAGCGGGATTTCTTCCGGTGTCTGGTCAAGATGGAATATTTACAAAACTCACTAAACTAACGCCATCAAGATTTTACAAATGGTTTGGAGATATATCTCCATTACCCAACGATCAGAGATATTTGCTTGACGAACTAGATCACGAGCTTGGGCCAATCTGGAACGCGGAAACTGTACAACTTCTTTTGTGGGAGTATCTCAACAGAGCTTATCGAATTTATGCTCGTGTATTTTAAACTGAGTAATAGCGCAATAGGGACAAAGTGAACTTCCTCCAGTTTAACGGATCCTCAGAAAAGGGCTATTCTGGAACAGAAGGGTGTTTGATGAGCAGGAAATATACATGAGATCACTTCTGTTCTATAAACGAGGTATAGAAAAGGCCTGAAAAACGACTTTTTTGATACAATGAAATTGCAAAAAGTCATTGAAAAACAAGAAGGAGAACAGGTCTTGGCTCATCATAATACCGTGTTTTTCCAGTGCTCAAATTTGTCGCGAGACATGAATTCGAGACCTTGGCTAATCAGCACTATGCGGACAGGTATATAGGACACACATATTTTAAAATCAGAATATTGCATACCCAACGATTCATGGTGACCTTTCCATGAATCAGAGGCGAAAAACAGCACAAAATTGCCTTTTCCGGTCATTAACATCAGGTGAATTGGCCGTTTAACATAAGTTGGATGCGAGAGAACCCTAGTCAAGCACCAGAGAACAATTATTGTAGGAAAGTATCAGGCGGGGATGGTCAGTAGAACTGCAGATAGTGGGAAATGCCGTTAACCCATCTCAACCCGGTTGCTTCTGCCAGTTCCCGAAGTGTCTTGACTGGACCCATTCCCCACCGTTAACGAATCTCAAACTGACTGACCAAACACCGCCAGTTTTCGGGCTAGACAGCGATCAAAAGCAAAATAGGTGCCAATTCCATCGGAATCGGTTCCTCGCTTGTTCTCTTCGATGACCCGATCGGGCCCTTGATAGATAGTCCTGGGAATCAAAGGGCAGCCAATATCAGACAAGCCTTTTTTCTTTACCCGTACGGTTGCACAAAATCACTGATCTCCAGCGTGATCTGTGGTAGCGTCGTCCACGGTAACCCAATCCCTGTCCTGCAGACAAGTGTTTCTGTTAGGTTGAAGGGTCGTTATCCAAGGCTTGTTGCGATTGGGGAGAATGACAACAAGAGGAAAATGGAATGAAGGGAAATGTGAACAGGATTTTTCTGGTTATCACCTTGCTGGCCGCTTCGTTCGTTGCGCAAGCCGAAAAACCGGACGCGGAGGAGGTGCAGCGCATCGCGTTGCAGGCCTATTTGTATACCTATCCCATGGTACTGATGGACGTGACCCGGCGTCAGATGACCAATTCGGCACCGGGCAAACGCCCCGGGCGTGGGCCGATGATGCAGTTTGTGCATCTGCGGACATTCCCCAAGGCGAGTTTTCGGGAAGTTGTGCGCCCCAATTTTGATACGCTCTACTCCCTGGCCTGGGTGGATGTTTCGAAAGAGCCGGTTATTCTCTCCGTGCCGGCTGTCAAGGATCGATTCTACATGATGCCCATGCTGGACATGTGGACCGATGTGTTTGCTGTGGTCGGGACCTATGGGACCGGAACCGATGCCGGTGAATACGCCGTTTGTCTGCCCCAGTGGCAAGGCAAATTGCCCAAGGGGGTCAAGCGGATCAATGCGCCGACCTCAATGTTCTGGATCCTCGGGCGGACTCAGACCAATGGCCCGAAGGATTATCCGTACATTCACAAGATCCAGAACCAGTATCGGCTGACGCCGCTGTCCCGTTACGGCAAGCCATTCAAGCCGGCTTTTCGCAAGGACCCAACGCTGGA
>Ga0256832_1003850_pt1 | contig 10194 bp, 7 predicted proteins | sample 134614metaG_FD_190534 | JGI IMG/M metagenome (GOLD analysis project Ga0256832, IMG submission 190534) | Hydrothermal vent microbial communities from Lau Basin, Pacific Ocean - 134-614 | ecosystem: Environmental > Aquatic > Marine > Hydrothermal vents | place: Pacific Ocean: Lau Basin | collected...
ACACTATTTTTATCACCCCAATAGTATTTATCAAAACTTCCTGCTGAGTAGTAAAGTGTATATCTTATGTAATTATCTTTTTCACTCTCTCCTTGCCCAGCAAAGTTTTGTACTCCACTTGCAGAAACAGGTTTAAAGTTAGTAACTCTATTTTCTGTGAATATCTCTCCATCATCACAATTATCTTTGCCTACACCATAACCATCACAATCAACAACACCATTCTCTCCTGCCTTTACATCATCAAGAGGAACAAAAATAGACATAGTCAAAATAGAAGCTATTGCTCTATTTACTGGTAAGTCTCTATTGTAGTAATCTTTTGTAGGGTAGTGGTCTAGCGTAGCATCAACATGCTCTATCTTTACATCAATAGTACTTCCATTTTGTGTACATGTTGGAACCTGTTCACCCTTTGGCTGTGGAATATGTGATGCAGTTTGACTCTCTTTTATAGAACCTGTTCCAGAGAAACTAATAGGAAGATTTGAGCCATTATACCCATCTCTTAGTGTACCTCCACCATCACTATATGCTCTACCTGTTGTTCTACAATCTAAAAGTGTTGCATTAGGTGAAATACCAGATATATCATCTTTAAAAGTAATAGTTGCATCTTTTCCTAAAGACTCATTTCCAAGTAAAGAGTAAACATTATCTACTTCTCCATTTACTTCATCTGTCTCTACTAAGATACGATAGTCAATAATAAACCCTGTCTTCTCCTCACCATTAATTGTAACCTTTTCTCCAGAATGAATAGAGTATGCACCAAAAGCTTTATCTAGGTTCCATCTAGGAGAAGCTGTTACGGTTAGAGAGTTCCCATCTGTGCTATCCTCCTTAGCTGTAGCACTAGGAGCTTCTACTTTAAACTTAATATCACCAGGTTTCATACCATTTGGTGTACCACCTTTAACTCTAACATTAAATGTTAAATCCTCTGAGTATGTTCCAGCATCATTTTTATCAAAATCTTTTCTTTCACAAACAATTGTCTGCTTATCATCAGAGATACTTGAGTTAGCAGGATTACAAGAACCAGGCAACTCTGCCCACTCATAGTATGCCTCTCCATCTTTTAGTGGTAGAGTTCCTGTAATTGTTACAACCTCTTCTGCCCCTCCTGCATTACCTTTCCATGTCCAACCAGCAATAGCTTCAAAGTTATCATTTGTTCTAATTATTAAATCTCCATTATAGCTGTCATCACTTGGGTCATCTACTGTATTGTTATTATTAAACTTGGGGTCAGCACTAAAGTCACAACCTGGGGTAGAACTATTTGGACAAATATCTCTACCATTAACCTTATCTCCTGTAGTGTTTAAAGGACCTACAATTCCACCTGTCTTACCATATTTAGTTGTCACATTAACATTCGCTGAATATAGAGAAATAGACAATAAACTTATGGAAAAAAACAACCTACTTAAATTCATATAATTTTCCTTTATTAATTTTATATCTAAATTTTACATAAATTAATTTAAGTTTAAGAAAAATATATAAATTTTAAACAAAATTTTAAATTTATATAATACAAATAGAGAGATTTTATAGAAGTTTAATTAGTTGATATTTTAAGATGTTATTTTTTGTAAGAGAATAGTATACAAGAGGTACAAAAGTACCTCTTAAAAAGTGAGATTAAATCCCAAAGTTAGAAGCTTGAACCATTGAAGAGATGTATTCAATAAGTGGATTAACCATAAAGATAGAAGCTATAGTAACAATTACTGCAAAACCAAGAATAGTTAGTAGTGGTTTTGAGACGTTGTAGTAGACAGTCTCTTGGTTAATATTTTTTGAAGGCTCTCGTAAAAACATATATACAACTAACTTTAAGTAGTAGTAAGCTGCAATAGCCGAGTTAAGACCCATAACAACAGCTAACCAAAGGTAACCAGCATCTACAGTAGCTGACATTAGATAGACCTTACCCCAGAAGACAGAGAATGGTGGAACACCTGCTAACGAGAGCATAAACAACGCCATAATAACTGCTGCCATAGGCATAATCTTAATCATTCCTGCAAACTTCTCATAAGGGTGGTCAAAACGTGCATGGTGAACTCTGTTTTTATGTCTACTTACCCATAACATAGTAAATGCTCCAAGGTTAGTAAACATAAAGAGTGCATAGTATAAAAATACACCTGTATTTGCTTTGTCTGTTGCTAATGCAATAGCTACCATAACAAACCCTGCATGAGAGATTGATGAGTAAGCCAACATACGTTTAACATCCTCTTGAACCAGTGCCATTAGGTTTGCAATGGTCATGGTAATTACTGAAAGAACAATAATCATTGTTTGAACCCAATGAACTTGAAGCTCAATAAACATCTCAAAGATTCTCATAGAGACAACAAATGCAGCAATTTTAGGAACAACAGACATATAACCAGCAAGTGGTGCTGAAGCCCCTTCATAAACATCAGGTGCCCATGTATGGAATGGGAACAAAGAGAGTTTAAATGCAAATGCCGCTAACAGTAACCCTGCTCCACCAAGAAGTAGAATCATTATTCCACTCTCACCTATACGGTCAGATATAGCAAGAGCAATCTGCCCTAACTCTAAACTTCCTGAGATTCCATAAAGCACAGCTGAACCCATACTAAAGAAACCAGCAGCTAAAGCACCCATAGTAAAGTACTTAACAGCTGCTTCAAATGAGTTGCTTCTGTTGTGTAGTGCAATTAATGTGTAAAGAGATAGAGAAGCTGTCTCTAAACCAACAAAAATCAAAATCAAGTTGTCTGAACTTACCATAAATTGGAAACCAGCAACCATAAACAAAAAGAGTGCAAAGAACTCAGGGTATGAGTACTCATGAAATCTTTTTGAAGTTAATGCCAAAGGTATGAACAACATAGAAGCAACCAACACAAGTGCTTGTGACAACACAGCAATACCATCCATTAATAATAGGTCAAAGAAACCTTTTTCTGAAGTTCCATAGCTTAAACCCATTGTTGAGCCTAGGTCAACCAATAGAATAAGAATGGTTAACATTACATAAAGAGACTTATCAAGATTATCTTTAACCAGGTCAATAAGAAGAATAATCAAACCACCACCAATAGCTATAAGCATTGGCATAAGGGTAGTAAGATTAAGTGCTTCTAACGAAATATTTACAGGCTCTAACATTACTTCGCCTCCTTTTTACTAATTACAATTGCTTCTTTTGTCTCAGTTGAGATTGCTTTTTTCTCCATCTGTGTTAAGAGAAGTTTTACTGAGTTATCAATTGGCTCAAGTACAGGTTTTGGGTATACTCCTAGCCATACAATAATCATTACTAAAGGAATTAACGCTGTTAATTCTCGTCTATCTAAATCCTCTAAGTCCTTATTTTTATCATTAGTTATAGGTCCAAAGAATGAACGCTTATAAAGAACTAACATATAGACAGCACCAATAATAATAGTTGTTCCTGCTAAAATAGTTCCAATAGGTGATACATTGTAAAAACCAAGTAGAACTAAAAACTCACCAACAAATCCAATAGTCAAAGGAAGACCAACAGATGCCATCAAAACAACTCCAAATATAGTTGCATAGACAGGCATAGATGCTGCAAGTCCACCAAACTCACTCATAAGCTTCGTTCCTCTACGCTCATAGATAACACCTACAAGCATAAAGAGTGCACCCGATACAATCCCATGAGATAACATAAGAAAAACAGAACCACCAAGACCTTCAGCATTCATGGCAAAGACACCTAGCATAATCACACCCATGTGAGATACGGAAGAGTAGGCAATAACTTGCTTCATATCTTTTTGGGCAAATGCAACCATAGCTGTGTAGATAACCATAATGATTGAGAGTGCCATAATAAATGGTATAAATGTTACTGATGCATCTGGTAAGATTGGTAATGAGAATCTAACAAAACCGTAAGTACCCATCTTTAACAATACAGCAGCCAAGATAACTGAACCAATTGTTGGTGCTTGACCGTGAGCCCAAGGTAACCATGTATGGAATGGAAACATTGGAACTTTAATAGCAAATCCAGCAAAAAATGCTAAGAAAATCCAGAACTGCTGAGTTTCACTTAACTCTAGTGTATACCAATCTAAAATACTAAATGACCAATCACCAGTTGCTTCATGGTAGAGGTAAGCTGTTGCTAAAAGTCCTACTAACATAATAAGCGACCCTGCAAAGGTATATAAGAAGAACTTAATAGCTGCATAGACTCTATGTGGTCCACCCCATGCACCAACAATGTATAACATTGGAACAAGTGAAAGCTCCCAGAATAGGTAGAATACAATAGCATCTAAAGCAAGGAAAACACCTACCATCGTCATCTCTAAAAAGAGTAGAGAGACAATCATGTTTTTCATACTCTTGGTATCATCTCTAAGTAAGATAATTCCAAGCAGAGTAATCAATGCTGCCATAATAACAATGAAAAGTGAAATTCCATCAACTCCTACATTGTAAGAGATGCCAAATTGAGGAATAATATCTATCTTTTCAACAAACTGCATTCCTCCATTGCTTGTATCAAACTTTGCCCATAACCAAAGAGAGAGTAGCAACTCAATAGTTGCTACAGCTACCCCGTAAACCTTTGCTGAGTATTTATCTACAACAAATCCCAAAAACCCTGCTAATGCAGGGAAAAATATTAATATAGTTAAAATACTATCCATCTCTTCTCCCTTACCCTATTACCGACGATATTGCAGCAATAAGAACTAAAATCAAGGCACCAACACCCATCCAGTTAAGGTATGATGATAGGTTACCATTTTGCATTCTTCTTGAAATATCACCTGTCTTATAAGAAACTTTACCAATAAAGTCAACAACTCCATCAACTACTGCTTTATCTATCTCCCAGAATTTTGCAGAAGCAATCTTATATGGCTGAACAATAAATTGGTCATAGAAGTGAGGCACATAGTATTGATTAGCAACCAATCTATATAAGAACGATTGTTCAAACTTCTCATCTCTCTTCCAAGCATCAGCACCTGTTAGAGCATACTTCTTATATGCAATAACTATACCTGTTACTGCTAAGAGAATAACAATACTACCTAAAAGCCAAGCCCAATGGTGTGTAGTATGACTCATCTCATAATCTGGAAGTAGTCTAGTAATAAACTCATGGTAGTCGTCCATAAACCAACCAAAAGAGATAGCAAGAATAGCCAATGGTGACATTGCAACTAGTACATATTTATACATATCGTGTGGGTGGAACCCTAACGCTTTATAACGCTCTTCACCATGGAATGTAAAAAATACTTGTCTAAAGCTATAGAATGCTGTCATACCAGCTGTAATAACTAAAATAGCCCAAATAATATAGGTTCCCTCATTGAATGCAGTCTCAATAATTGCATCTTTTGAGTAGAACCCTGCAAAGAATGGAAGTCCAGCTAAGGCAACAGAGGCAATTCCCATATATACATAAGAGCCAAACATTACCTTTTTAAGTCCACCCATCTTAAAGATATCAAGCTCATCGTCCATTGCATGCATAACATTACCAGCACCTAAGAAGAGAAGTGCTTTAAAGAATGCGTGAGCTGCAAGGTGAAAAAGTGCAATCCAATAAGCACCAAGACCAGCTGCTGCAAACATATACCCTAACTGTGAAAGGGTAGATAGAGCAACAATACGTTTAATATCTCTCGCACTTAGTGCCATTGAGGCTGCATAGAATGCAACAAATGTACCAAGAGAGGCAATAAACATTGAAACCCCTTGAACTGCCTCTAGTGAGTAGAGAGGGTTTGCACGAATAACTAAAAATACCCCTGCTGTTACCATGGTTGCTGCGTGAATTAAAGCAGAAACAGGTGTAGGACCCTCCATCGCATCAGTAAGCCATGTATGGAGTGGGAACTGAGCCGATTTACCCATTGCACCAATAAATAGAGCAATTGCAATTGAAACTAAAATTCCATCTGCTAAATGAGGAAGTTGCTTAAATACTTCATCATACTGAAGCGAACCTGTATTCCAATAGATAAGGAATATACCAACTAACATTCCAAGGTCCGCTATACGGTTCATAATAAACGCCTCATTTGCTGCCCAAGATGGTGAGATTGATGGGTTCTCTTCAAATGGTCTGTCCTCTTTATGGTACCAAAAGCCAATAAGTAACCAAGAACAAACCCCTACACCTTCCCAACCTATAAACAATCCAGCAAAGTTATCGCTCATGACCAAAATCATCATAGAGAAGACAAACGCTGAAAGGTAAGCAAAGAAACGGTTATAGGCTCTGTCATGGTCCATGTACCCTGTTGAGTAGATGTGAACAATGGTAGATACCAAAGTAACAACTAACATCATGGTAACAGAGACCTCATCTACCACAAAACCAAATGGGATATTTAAATCACCAATACCAATCCATGTCATCATAGTAACATGAACAGCTCCATGCTCTGCAACATGTAGTGCTAGTGTTACAGAGGCAATAAATGCAAGTCCAATAAGTGTAGAGTTAACAACACCTACCAGGTGCGTCTTTGGACTTCTTGCAAAAAATAGTCCAGCAAACAATGACCCAACAAAAGGAGCAAAGAGTGCTATATATACTAAATTTTCCATTCTTCCTATCCTTTCATTGATGAGATAACTTCAAGGTCTAATGAACCATACTTCTTATAGAGTAGGATTAAAAGCCCTAAACCAACAGCCACTTCCGAGGCTGCAACAGCAATGATGAAAAAGGCAAACATCTGCCCTGACAAGTCACCATAGTAGCTACCAATCGCTGCAAATGCAATATTTACAGCATTTAGCATAACTTCTGTAGCAAAGAAGAGCATCAAAAGATTTTTTCTTCTAAGTACACCCATAAACCCTATACTAAACAGTAAACCTGAAAGTATAAGATAGTGATTTACACCTATCTCTGCCATTACTCTTCTCCTTTTTCAAGTTCTACATTCATCTCTTCATCAATAGCTTCACACTTTGTTAAAGAGTAGTCCATCTTCTTACCTGCTAAGATAATTCCTGCAATCATTGCTACAAGTAGCATCACTGCTGCTACCTCAAAAGGTACAAGATATTTAGTAAAGAGAACCATACCAACAGCCTGTGCATTACCTACATTTTCAGGAGTAACACTACGTGGGTCTAAAGCTATGTTATCACCAATAATAGGTGCAGAGAACATAACCACAAAAACAAGTGCCATCAACCCACCAAGAAGAAATACTAAGGCAGGATTTTGGTGCTTCTCTTTAACAACTCTAGTTGCATCAAAAAACATCATTGCAAAGGTATAAAGAGCCATAACAGCTCCTACATATACAATAAGTTGAACAACACCTAAGAAGTCTGCTCCCAAAAGGAAGAAGAATCCTGAAATTAAAACCATTCCAGCTGCTAGAGATGTCATGGAGTAGAGTACATTTTTACTCATTACGGTTATCAAGAACAGAATTGTTGTTGCAATCGCAAAGAGGTAAAAGGCTATAAATTCATACATTTTTTTCTCCTTTTAGTATGCCAATGGTGTTTTTTTAATATTCTCATCGGCATTTGGACTAACTGCACCAAACCCTTGATACTCTTGTTGAAGATTCAACTTATCTATAGGAGTTAGCATATCTTCAAACAAAGAGAATGATGCTCTCTGCTCTGAGGCGGTCTCATAACGTTGTCCATGGACAATTGCCAACTCTGGACAAACCTCAGCACAGTAACCACAGAAGATACAACGACCAAAGTTAATAGTATACTCAGAGACCTCTTTTCTTTGGTTCTCATCGTAACGTGTCTCCATTGCAATACAGTTAGAGATACAAATCTTCTCACAAAGACCACAACCAATACATCTATAGTGTCCAGACTCCAATAGACGAAGCATATCATGAATCGCTCTATATCGTGGAGATATTGGCAACTTCTCAAATGGATATTGAGTTGTATGCATTTTCCCTCCAAAAAGAGCATTAAGCATCTCTCTAAAGGTTACCCAAAGCCCTACAAAAAGCTCTAGTTTAAATGTTCTTTTAACTACCTGCTTAAATTTGCACCAACCTGTAGTTGGCATATGGTCCAAATCTAACTTCACGTAGTTCTGCGTTCCAACATTTCTATTTTTAAATTGTTCTAAACTCATCTCTACTCCTCTTAACCTGCTATCATCATTACAATACCTGTAATAACGACATTTACTACTGCCAATGGCATCAATACTTTCCAACACAACCACATCAACTGGTCAGGTCTAACATGAGGCCATGCTGCTCTTACCCATAACATAAAGAAGAATGAGAAGGCAATTTTTACAATAATCATCAACCAACCAGGAAATATCCAGAAATCATTGTATCCACCAAGAAATACAATAGAAGCAATAATGCCAATTGTAATCATATTTGCATACTCACCAATAAAGAAGAGACCCCAACGCATACCAGAGTACTCTGTAACATAACCAGATACAACCTCTGCTTCATGCTCTAAAAGGTCAAATGGAGTTCTGTTTGTCTCTGCATATCCTGCTATTAAGAATAGAATAAATGCTATAGGCTGATAGACTACTAACCAAGTACCATCTGATTGATAGTTATTAAAGTCTACAAATGAGAGTGAACCAACCATCATAATAGGAGCTAAAAGCGAAAGCCCTGTTACCACCTCATAAGAGAGAAACTGAACTGCTGTTCTTGCACTACCTATAATTCCCCACTTATTTACCTGTGCCATACCAGCTAAAAGTGGTCCATAAAGCCCAGCAGCCATCATTCCAAGTACAAATAGTATTCCTACATTGACATCAGATGCAATTGATGGAACATAGATGTCCAACAGAGGAATAGTAAAGTCAGGAAATACTGGAACTGCTGCTAATGCAATAAATGCTGTTGCTGCTGTAATAACAGGAGCCACTGCAAAGATAATCTTATTGGCATTTTGAGGAATAATATCCTCTTTAGTAAATAGTTTAATACCATCTGCGATTAGCTGTAGTAATCCATAAGGACCAACATGTTGTGGTCCAAGCCTTCGTTGCATAAATGCAAGGACTTTACGCTCAATATATGTACCAAATCCTGCAATTGCTGATATTACTGCTAAAATTATAACTGCTTTGATGATGACACCAGCAGCCGTAACTTCAGGTAACACTGTTGCTGTTTCCATATTTACACCTCTCTTATTGTTACTGTTGCATATCTTGACTCACCAAAGAGTTCATAGACATTTTGAGCAGATTTAAAGTCTGAAAGGGCAACAATGTCACCCTCCATCTTGTTGTCAACAATAACATCAACAACTATACTTCCACTCTCAAATACCACTTCTACTCTTGAGCCTAACTCTTTAGCTCTCTTCTCACTAACATAAAGACCAAATGCTTCAAAAATCTGATGAGCTTTATCTGTAAAGTCACTAAACTGTCTTGGTGGGTTACATCGGTAAGCAATGTCACCCTCTAGCACTGCACTCTCATCAAACTTATCAACCTTAGGAAGCTCTACCTCATTGGTTGTTACATCAAGAAGATAACCACGGTTATCATTTCCTGCATTATCAAAACTGTTTGCAAGGTCATCAAATGCTATCGATTTATACCCTTTATCTGCTGGGAGATGTGGAGTCCAATCTATCGTTAACTCTGGAGCTTCAACCAACTCTGCCATAAGGTCATTTAGAACATATCCACCATAATCAATAGCAACATTGGTAGGAACAACTCTTTTTGAGAGTGTTGTTACAGTACCCTCTTGTTGGTTAAATGCAGGCATATCTAAGTCCCCATCTCCAAGAGCAGAGAGTCTAAAGTCACCATTTTCATTGTAACCTACAGTGTAACCAGTTGCTTCATCATCAAGGTCACAAATAAGTGCTACACCTAGTGCATTTGATTTTGGTGGGTTCATTACTACCTCAAATCCAGCTGTCTCTTCAAGAAGAGCAATTAGTTTAGCAAGATTTTCAGCCTTAGGGTGACCATAATAGTCCTCACCAACCATCAAGACAAACTTCTCTTTCTTCTTCATCATCTTATCAAAACTAGCCATGAACTTTTCAGAGTCACCACCAAGCATATCAATTAATTTACCATTTTCAAATGATGCAATATAATCCTTAACATCAGCAGGAAGTTTTGCTTCATCTGCAAACAGGTCAAGTAGAAGATATAGTGAAGCCTCTTCTAACCCTACTTTATGAGTAAAT
>Ga0256832_1003851_pt1 | contig 10194 bp, 4 predicted proteins | sample 134614metaG_FD_190534 | JGI IMG/M metagenome (GOLD analysis project Ga0256832, IMG submission 190534) | Hydrothermal vent microbial communities from Lau Basin, Pacific Ocean - 134-614 | ecosystem: Environmental > Aquatic > Marine > Hydrothermal vents | place: Pacific Ocean: Lau Basin | collected...
TTTCAATCTCTGTTAATAAGTTTTTCATCATTTTTTCTTTTGAAACAACTCTTTAATCTCTTTACTCACAAATTTATCCTCTGCTACCAAATCAAAAACCGTTTTCCCCTCTTTATTTTTAATAGAAGTATCAGCACCCAAGTCAAGAAGTGCTTTCACTTTTTCTTTTTCTCCCATCATTGTAGCTAGGTTCATAAGAGGTGTATTTCCATCCTCATCTTGTGCATTAATATCAGACCCCAATTTAAGTAGAAGTTTCATTGTTTTAATATCTTTTGCAATACAAAGAGGAGAAAAACCTCTACTATCTACATGGTTCAAATTTGCTTTTTGAGCGACAAGCTTTTTTATGCCCTCTTCATCTCCATTTTTAGCAGCATAAAAGAGAGGCAATGTACCATCATAATCAGGCTCATTAGCCTTGAGCGTTTTCATCTTGTCTAAATCTACTTTCCACTTTTTAGCAAGGTCATAAGCCGTTTGACCTTTGTCATTTTTGATACTTGCATCAGCTCCTTCTTGCATAAGAACACCAGCTGTATAGGTATCTAGTGCCATAAAAGAGGCTAGTAGAGCTGTGTTTCCATCAGTACCTTTTAGGTTAATATCCAACCCTTTTTTAAGTAGAGTTCTAACAATATTTACATTTCTACCAAGTACAGCTGCGATAAGAAGTGAGCTTCCATCATTTGCTTTGTGGTTGATGTCTGCACCTTTTTTTACAAGTTCATCAAAAAACTCTTTGTCACCTTTTCCTGCTGCAACAAAAAGAGGAGTTATACCAGCTTTAGGTGAGATGGTGTTTGCATCATAACCTTTTTCTATGTAGGATTTTATCTTTTTAATATTGCCTTTATAGATAGCATTTACAAAATCCTCCTTTCCCTCTTTCAATCCACCAAAATCACTTGCTTTACCTACTATTTCATAGTTCTGGGCTAAGAGTTTACAGCCACTTTTAATGCCTCTCTCTTTTGCCATTTTTTCACAGCTCTTTTTAGCTTCATCTTTAGCTTGTTTCATGGTAAATGCTTCCTCTTTTCGTCCACAAGCTTGTTTATTACTAGACTTTGCAAAGTAGTATGCTTGTTGTGTCTTTCCTCGTAAGTAGTACTTCATCTGCATCAAACACGCACCATTATCAATTATCTCTTTAGCCAGTTCAAGTTGCTTTGAATACTCCTCGGAGCTTAAAAACTTATCTTTTTTAGGCTCTACTTTAATCCCAAAATCACTTAAATCCATCACTATTTGTTTGTCTATAGCATAGACTTTGCAGGGTGATTTAGGTGCCTTGTTAGCACGTTTTAACTTATTTTCACCACATGATTTTATGGCTTGTTTTTTAGAGGATTCTATAAGCGAATGACCATAAGCATAGCCACAGGCATAGTTACCATTGGCATCTATACTGTATGCAAAAGCCTTATGCCCTTTTGCTGTCAAGTAGTTTTTGTTAAAAAAAGGTAAGCAGTTTCCCCTGATAACTCCTTTTGCCTCTTTATTAAGTTTCTCTCTCTCCTCTTTGCTCAAAGGAGTATCATCAACGGGAACAAGCTTCGTAAATGCACCATCTGACACCTTAAATACACCATCTTTGTCCACTATTTTACACTCTGCATTGAGCATCACAGACTGACACCCTTTCATGGCACTCTCTATTGCTTCTTCAACCGTAGCATACCCATACGACCAATTACATCTATCTTTTCCTGTATCACTCTCTCTTGCATAGACAAAGGCTTTATGATTTTTTTGTGAAAGGTAGCTGTTTTTATAGTCACCCAAGCAATTTTTTACAAATACATTTTGAGGTGTCATTTCTGCCTGTACTAACGTTGTCAGAAAAAGCAGTGGAAATAGTTTCTTCATTTTAACTATCCTTGTTATAAAATATTTTATTTTATTATATATAACTTTACTTAAAACTTTTATATAATAATATCAAATAGTTATTACACCCCTTTAATAATCATCTTCATCTAAAAAGAACTCATCAAAATTACCCTCTTGTAAAACTTCTGATAATCCTGTTGAGGTATCTTCTCCCAAATACTTTTTTGCATCATTTAACCTATAGTAGTAGCGAAGTGTATTTAACTTCTTTTTACCCATCCAAGATGAGACTAAAAAGTAGTTTTTTCTATGCTTATCAAGCGTTGAGTAGGCTCCATCACTAGAGAAACTATCTGCAAACATATAGAGCCTATTATTCTCTACAAGATAGTGTGCTTGAGTCATTTGCATATCTCCCAACACAGGTTGATACGTTACACTATCTGCTCCAAAGCTTACCTTTATAAGTAGATTTGTTCCACCCTTATCTGCCTTGTATGTCATGTAATAATGATGTCCACTTAACATCTGTTTCGTAAAGTTTTTAGAGTTTTTTGGTTCTTTTTTTGTAGTGGAAGCAATAGATGAGTTCATAGGTAATGCTTCTAAAATAGAGGGGATATTTTGGCTACTATAGCTTTGAACGGGTATGTTTAAAGTATTATCATCTGATGAGATAGCTACATTTTGAAGTGTTACGGGTCTCTCTCTTCTCACCCTTTTTTTTCTACTATGTTTTACTTTTTTACTTAATACTTTTTTGGCTGATACATTTTTTATTCTCTTTCCAAATTTATAAACCACTTTTTTACCAAACATCTTACGTCCATGACCAACCTGAGCATCTGGGAAATATCGTCTATAGGCTCTTACTTTTTTATAAAGTCCTTTTTTACTTTTTTTATAATAAGCAAAAGGAATATACCAGCCCTTAGAACGCACTATACTTACATGTGAACGTAAAGATTTTGGCATTTTAGCAATACTCTTCTCTACTACTTGTAAATTTTTAAAACTTCCAAATTTAATAAAATAACGTGCTTCCCCAGCATAAGAGATATTTACCATAAGTAAAATAACAAATAGCACTCGAATCATATATGTTCCTTTTTTATCTAATCTAAAAAATTATAATAGCATAAGAATAACCCATTAATCGTGTAGTAAGCTTCTATTTGACACCCATATAGAGTTCTATATCAAAAGAGGGATGATTTGTTCCATCACTCTCTTTAAAAGCACCATCTAACTTAACTTGAATATTGGTAACAGCCATATCAAAACCTTCTGCATCAGCTGTTGGAGTATAGGTAAAATCTGAACCTCCATTGTCTGAATATTTTACAGTACCTAGTGTCAATTCTGAACTTATTGCTCCATCTACAAAAGTTACCTCTTTACATTGGCTTACTGTGCTGACACACATTTTCATTTTTGCAGGGACAGCATCGGTTAAGACAAGAGTATCACTGTCTGCTTTTCCTAAGCCTTCATTTCTAGCATCAATCGTATACTTTACAAGAGCATTGGGTATTGCTTTTGGATTAGTAGTTCCATTAATAGGGTCATAGATAGTCACTGATGTTTTACTCAGTTTTATATCGGGCAAGAGGGTATTAATTGAGCCAATACTGTTGACCATATTTGCATTGGTATTACTATCTACTGTGGCTATATAGTTGGTACAGTTTGTAGCTTTTTCAGAGCCAATGGTCGTAGCTGTTAACTCCCAACAAAGAGAGCTGTCTCCATCTTGACCATTAGGGGTTAAAGAGATAGAGGTACCATCTGAGGCATTGTCTAAACGAGAGATTTCACTACTATCCCAAGAGAGTGTTACTCCATTAGTACTTGTAGGAATGCCATCTCCTGCTGAGATATAACTCATATAGTCAAAAGGATACCCACTAATAATCTCTCCATCAACGATGGTAGTGTCGTCATTACTTGGTTTTATAAGTAAAATTTCATCACCTGTATTATTTAAAAGTTCTGTTGAGTTTTGATAGAAATGATGTACATTTCCGTTAACTGAGTCTATACCTGTTCCTGTATGTAAAACAATATAGTCACCTTTAGATACAGCGTGTTTGGGAAAGCGATACTGATGCGACTTACCATCTTGGTCAGAGGTAAGATAGTTTTTTAAGTTCCCTGATTGTGTTACATAAAACTCAATAAACTCCTCATTTGAACTTCCTCCTGTAACTTCTTGGTAAAGCACCTCATTTATCTTCATCTCAGCAGGAGTAATAGGGTCATAAGCAAAAAGCCAATAGGCAACATTTTCGCTTGTATGTTTTCTTGTTGTATCGTTAGCTACAGTCTCTTCATCTACAGCCAAGTCTAAAGTTGTTCCAAAAGGAGTGTTTCCATAGAGTACAGACCAACTTCCATTAACTCCATCCATCGCCTCTTGGGTTACTACCCCCTCGCTATAGCTTTTATCTAAGGTATAGCTATAGGCAGGAGAGTCACCTACCCCTTTAACACTATCAGCCCCATAATCTACAGCGATGGAGAAATCTTTTAGCTCATAAACTCCTGCTTCAGCAACGATATAACCTAAGGTCTCATTGGCTCGTGACTCATTAATTTGCCCTATATGTTTTCCGACACAAATACCATCTGCCATACCATCTTGAAAAGGTCTATTTTTTCGATTGTCACAATCAAACGACCAAAAAGTAGAAAATTTAGCATCATTAAAACTCATTACTTGTCCTAAAACAGCTGGTTTTGTATAGGTTTGAACAATTGCATTTGAAACATCTTCAGTATTTGATGCACTCCAATCATCCGTAACATACTGTCCACTTGTTCCAGTAGAGAGTACCTTATGAGCTTCATACTTAAAAGGTACAGAGTAGCTCCCCTCATCAGAGACAATACAATAGACATCGGTACTGTACCCTGCATCACTATCTTGAGGTCGTTGAATTTTGACATCAAATCCTGTAGAGCTAATATTGTTAACACGAACCACTGCTTCATTATCATTACTACTAGGTAAAACATTTGAACAGACTACAATGGCATCACTATAGTTATTAGCAAAGCTTACATGACTCCAACTATACCCTACTCCTGAGATTTTTTGATACTCTAAATCTTCTGTAATTGCATGAGAGAAGAGTGAGATGGTTAAGAGTAATAATAGAGAGACTATTTTCATTTTAAATCTGCTTCAAAATAGCCACATTCAACAGTTTTACTAGCTACTGTTCCAAAATCTAAAGCTATTGGATTTTCTCCATTATCCGTTCCATTTACACCATTATTACTTGCTGAAGTAACACCTAGACAATCACACGCTCCATCTTGAATCTGTAAATTTTGAATGGTTGTTTCATCAAATTCAGAACTCAAACTATCATTGACCAATACATCTTCTGCATCCAGTTCACCTGTATTACTAACTTCTAATGCATATCGAATGGTTGCTCCTGGAATACGTTTCGGATTATTTGTACCATTGACCAAATCAGAGAGTATGCAAGAAGTTTTAGACACAGCCAGTTTTGCAGAAAGAAAAGTATATAAAATATCTTTACTGGCATCAAAATTTTCTGTACTATTATATGAATGTGCATCATAATTATCATTGCTTTCTTGCACACCAACTGTTGCAGAACCTCCATCAACACTACTAGTAGAATCATAGCGAAAACGAATATCTCCATTTTTATAAAGGACTACTTGCAAACTATATAAACCATTGGATGGATATTGAGGTACACTTTCCCATGAAACAACAAAATGAATATTTTCACCCGAACCTAGCGTATCATACTTTAAAGTTCCCCCTTTAGCAAGGTTTAAATCATCCCAATAAGGGTATATACTCTGGCTTTTGTTTGTCTGAGGAAGCTCTTCATTTGTATAGACTGATTTTGGGTCATCACCAAATACAAGATAACCATTTGAATCTATATCTACTTCTGTATAATCTGTTCCATTAAATCTAAATGTAAATCCTAATGGTACATCTTGGTCTATCCCATCATCTCTAGCAGAACCAGAAGAGTGTACATCTTCCACCCAATCTGTTGTGACATTTTCAAAAGCTGTTTGGGAAACAATACTCTTTTTCAAATACTGTAAATCTGCAAAAGCCAATGAAGAGAATAAAATTATAAATAAAACTCTTACCACGACATACCCTTAACCACATCTTTCAAACTATCTTGGTCAAACTTCATGTTAAATCTAAAGTAAGGACCTTCCACTCTATAGGTCTGCAAAGAGAAATCTCTATCTTCAAAACCTTTCCAGTTGTACCCTAAAGTCAAGACCATGTTATCAAACAAGTTATGCCCCGAGTAGAGTCCAAAACCATAGTCCATATTGTTAGCACTTTGTGCATAGAGCATAGAGCCTTGCACACCAAGCTCCCAAGATTTACTAAGGTCATAACGTGCATCTAAACCAAAGAGTTGCGTTACCCCTTTGTACTCAAAATCATTAGCTGTATCTACTACATATTTAAAGCCGTGTTGTAAAGAGAGTTCACTTTTCTCTGTTGGAATCAAGTTTACATTTAAGTTGTTTACCATCTTTTCAGTTTTAAATACTTCTGCCTCCTCTTCGGTTTTAGAAGAGATAAAGTCCAACTTATCTAACACTATCATTCCATCATCTTCAGGTCTGTAGGCTAAAGAAAAACGTACATTTGCATCGTTTTGTTTTCGCTTTTTTCCATCTTCATCACTGTAATTTCCACTTAGAGCCAATGCCAACATATCACTTGTTTGACTATAGACAGCAGAGGAGAGATTTAGTTTCTCTTCATCATCTCCTTTTCGTAACTCTCCATTTACATTAGCAGAGTAGGTTCCCTCATTATAGTTAAGACCTAAACGATACGCTGAAAAAGATTTATCTTCCAAAGATAAATTCTCCTCTAAGGTATTTGAAGAGCGAAGCATCTCACCCCTCTCATAGCCAATATTTAACCCCAACTTCCCATTCACTTGGAAACTCTGAACCCCACCTAAAGTGTTGTAGATATTTCTGCTGTCATTAGAAAACTCTGAAAGGGTTGTGTTCTCTATGGTCATACCTGACCAAGGTCTCACTCTCACCCCTGCTCTTCCCTGCTCTAGCTTCTCTGTCCACTCATAAGCAGAAAAGAAATCCATAGAGGAGTTCAAAGCATAGTTTAAACCAAGCGTTGTTTTGGTAGGGAAAAGCTCACTCTCTTTGTCTGAAATGGTCTGTTCATGTGTAGCTGACAACTTTAAACGTTGGTCAAAGAAACCATAAGAGCCACCAAAAAGTAACTGCTGTGCCATCTCCTCTTCGGTGCTTACTTTTGAGTATCTATACCCAGCAAAGGCATCCCAGTTTAGCTTGTCAAACTCCATTCTAAAATCTACTACATCAGAGTCTACATCGTTTAACAAGTCACTATCTCGGTACATAGAGAGTCTATGAGTTTGACGATTTTCAAACTGTTGTGAAACATCTAGCCCTATCTTACGCGTTGCACCCACAGAGGAACTCAACTGACCCAAGCCAAAAGCAGACTCCTGTTCACGGTAGTAAGCTCTCGCAAAAACACCATTACTAACATGTTCTATCTCTGCTAATTTTGCATCACCTTGAGTAGAGATACCATCTTCAGTAGTCTTAGTTTTTGCATACTCAGCTTTAAGACGGGTAGCTGTTCCTATCTGAACAGTGGTATCTGCACCCATAAGTTTAGAGACTTTTTTAGCTGAATCTTCTGAAATATATGTTCCACCTACTTCTACTTTTCCATTAAGAGCTTTAACAGCTCCTCTCCCACCATAAGTGTAGTGTTCACCACCATCACCTTTAACCTCATAGTCTACTACTATAAATCTAGGGTTAAAGTTCTCATCATTACTATAAACAGGCTCTTTAAAGTAGACTCTACCTAAAGCATAATCTATCTCATAGTCTCTAAAACGTTGCAGACTTCGTGTAGAGATTACCTCTTCTGCTCTGTATCGGTTACGAACCTCTATGGTAATTTTTTCAGAGAATTGAATCATCTCTTTAGATTTCAGATAATAATACCCTGACGTTCCATCACCACGAATCTCATCTTTTACAAAGAGCTGTTCTGTATGTGTTGCAAAAGCTTTAGCCTCTATATTTTCACCATGATACTCACCCTTAAGCCCTGTAAATCTACGAGAGTAACTAGAGAGTTCAGTATAGGACAAATCTGTACTATAGTCACCATAGAGCAAGTTAAACTGCTCTTTCTCAACTTTTACATAGAGCTTCTTTCGACTCGCTGCCTCTTGGTTTTGTTGACTGTTATCATTATAAAGTGTGTAGTACGCATTGGGGTCTATCTCATCAAAAAATTTACTCTTTGAGGTATCTTTACCTGTATCATACGCCATCGAAAGCAACCAGTCACCTTTTATGGCTCCTTTTGCAAAAAATGAAACCCTACCTTCTGTAATGGTCTTATCTTCTGCCCCTATATCTTGTAATGACTCTTTATGACCTTTTAAAGTGTTGTACCCTACCGTTCCCTCTGCAAATCCAACCATAATCCACTCACGTAGTTCAGGCTTTAGCCAAGCACGAACCACCTCATCATGCCCTTGAAGTTGAAAATGAAGTGTTACTTCACCTGACTCTGTGGTAGGTTGCAGTTTAATATAGGCAATTCCATCAGAATGAACCGTATAACGACTCTGCGTCGCAGTTGTTACTAGTGGGTTATTTTTTAATTGGTCTATAACCCCTTGTGAAACATAAGGAGCCTCAACCGAAAATGTTCCAGTAATTCCTGAACGTAGAGGTAAACCTGCCTCATCTAAAAACTTCACAGCTATAACTGGCGATGTTTTACCATCAGCCACAGCATGAGAGTTCTTTTTCACATAAAGCACTTGCACAGGAGCCGAAGATACATGAACTTTACGTGTTAATGTCTCTACTAATTTATTGGACTTATCAAAATATTCAACCTTAATAAGATTGCCTCGTTCAAGTAAATCAACCCCTTTATAGAGGTCTATAACATTTTTAGACTTTTTAGAAGCGACATTACCATCATAATTTATCTTAGAGACTCTCTGCCCATTAAGCCAAATGTCAACACGTTCACTTTTAGGGTGTTTAATCGCCATTTTTATACTAGGAATAAAAGGCACATGTCCTTTAGGTGGCCATAAGATAGCCCTGCTATCTTTAGTATTCAAATCTTTTACCCTATACTCTGGCATGGTTGCTACTTTGGTAGGAATAGTAAATGCTTTCTCTTCTACCTTTTTAGCCAACTTCTCTTTGTTGCGTTTTAGACAAAAATCCACACGTTTTAAAGCTCCACGTCCCACATTTACAAACTCTGAAAAGTTTTTACCTGCTCTACGTGCAGTCTCTTCACAAGTTGCCATCTCGTAACCTTTAGGAAGTAAAGCTTTGTCTACCTGAACAATATGTCGCCCAGCATCTACCCCCTCAAAGTGATACTTTCCTTGCGTATCTGTTACAACATACATTCCATTTTCAAGGTAGAGTCTTACTCCTGCTACACCTTTAGATTTTTTCTTTTTATCATAAACATGACCGATGATAATTCCCTTGCTTCTCATCAGCTCCTCTTTTATCTTGGTGGTAGCTGTTGCGATGTTTGAGCTAAAAACATTACTTTGTGTTACCCAAGCTCTATTGGTCACTTTTCCATTATGAACTCCAGCTGTAACAGAGGCTATAAATTTTACTTCTACTTCAGAATTTGCCTCCATACTATCTACAGTAAAATCCAATGTTTTACCATCAGAAGAAAGATTAACACGCTCTTTAGAACTTTTATACTTCAAGCCCAAAGGCAGAGCATCATGGATAGTCAAGTCATCTACTTTAAACGCCTCATCATTATGTACGGTTAAGGTATACTCCAAAAGCTCACCAACAGATGCTTCCGTTTTATTGACCTGTTTCTCTACCCAAATGTTAAAATCTTTTTTCAAAACCACTACAGCTGAGTCACTCTTAACAGCGATGCTATCGTTATCATAATTGGCAACAATGGTATCACCCACTTCAACATAAAGACGATTGTCATAAGATTTATTTTTACTATCAGAAAGGACAATGTACCCAATAAAAACTCCACTATCAGCACTGCTCTCTTCTAGTCTCAGTACCTCGGTATCTCCATTCTTAGAAGTAACGGTTACCTCAATCACATCACGAACATTACGGTCTACATTTTGGTCGAGGTCAACTACTTTTATAATAGCTGTATCTTTAGTCCCATAAAAACCTGTATCTTCTAAGTTTACTAAAGAGTCAGCTCCTATAACCGTTCCATCTGCCAAAGTAGCACTCTCACTCACTTGCCAAATCCCATTTTCATCACGGTAA
>Ga0256832_1003852_pt1 | contig 10193 bp, 11 predicted proteins | sample 134614metaG_FD_190534 | JGI IMG/M metagenome (GOLD analysis project Ga0256832, IMG submission 190534) | Hydrothermal vent microbial communities from Lau Basin, Pacific Ocean - 134-614 | ecosystem: Environmental > Aquatic > Marine > Hydrothermal vents | place: Pacific Ocean: Lau Basin | collected...
CATCCAGCTCAACCAAAATAGCAATTCAATAATAAATTTTATTGAGTAGTGGCAATTTTACATTTTTTAAAAATGCTTCTGTCTGATTGTCTGCCGATTAGCACTTTTAACTGTCAAACTCAAGAGGCGGGTAGTGAATTATTATTCAATTTTTGATTATTTTTCTGAATATGGTTTTGTTATTATCATAAATTTGTATTAGATAAATTCCGGCAGGCAGGGATTCAATATTTATCTTTGTACTTGCATCGATATTTTTTGACATAAGCAGATTTCCGTTTTCCGACCAAAAATTCAGATTGATATTTTTATCTGTTTTAATCCCATGTATCGTAATAAAATCTTTAGCCGGATTTGGTGAAATATAAATCTCTGAATATTCATTAAAATTTGAAGTATTTGTATAGTTGAAATCGTTCCAAAAATAGACCTTTTTTGTCTTTTGTGCCAATTTTCCATCTAGCCAGACAGTTCGTATTCTGGTTGTTAGTAAATTATTGCTATTGTATATGGATTCGGTTTTATTGATATTTTGCCATAATTCTTTTACTGAATCCCATCTTCTTTTTACAACAGATTGAATATCTCTATTTTGATTGTAGGTGAATATTGTTTCCAGAGATTTCATCCAAAGCTTATCTATTTTGTGCCAATGATATTCCAATATATCAACTATTTGGTTTACATCATTATAAAAGTAAATATACTTTTTGGTATTTTGCCACTCTTTAGAAGTTTGATTCCATATTTGATGTTTATTATATATTTTATTGCCTGATGTATCGTATTTATGAAATCTTTGATCAATATTCAACCATGAGTTAGTACTGCTATTCCAAGATTGTCTTAATGAAAACAAGTTTTTTCCGTTAGAATCATATTCAAATTGATGCCTATATTCATTGATCCAATAATTTGCTGCATCATTATAAGTTTTCTTTATTTCTTCTTTTTTGAAACCGTTTTCATCGTATTTGTATAGATAATAATCGCGATTTCCCCATTTAAAAAGACCTGAATTGTACAGATACCGTTTACTTTCACTCAGATAGCCTTTGTCATTATATGAATAATCAACTTTTGCAATTTTATTCCAAGTATTATCAGCAATAGAATAACTGAAACTTATAACTTCTGCAATTTTTCCATTACTATTATAATTATATGAATTTTTATGATTAATTACCCACTTGTTTTGATCTTCACTATATCGATAAATAAGTTTGGTTTTTATTTTATTTTGATTATTAAAAAAGTTTATCTCTTTGTTATGCATAGTAGAAGAAGCATCAACTGAAGATATCATTTCATACTTATATATCAAGGTTTCGATATTGTTATTTTGATCAAATTTTTCATAAATTGATGTGTCTTCTAAATAATTCAATGAGTAATCCCAATTCCTACTTAAATATTCCTTTATTTTGGCATCTTCATAGTACTTAAAGGAGTTTGTTTTAATGGTGTTCCAAATATTTAATGTGTCATCTAAGTGTTGACTTATACTGTTTAAAATATTACCTCGATCGTCTCGATTCACTACTAGGTCGATTAATAAATATTGCCATTCATTATTATCATAATAGTACGAACGGATTGAATCATTAGTCCAGATTGTTTCTTCAATTTTTTTATTTGGAAGAAATGATATTTTACTCGATCTAACTGCAAAGCCTTGTAAACTATAAGGACTTATACCGGTATAAGCTTGGGAAAATAAAATATGTGAAAAAATAATAAAAACTGGTAAAAATATGTTTTTCATAATTATATAATTGGCCGTTAAAAGATTCTATTATAATTATAACGAAATAAAATTAGAAATGTATATTTAATTTTTTACCGGAGGTATTTCATTTTTTCGCAACGCGGGTTGGCTTCTTATTTAACTTATCCTAAAACCTTTGCAAAGAAGAATAATAGAGAAAAAATGAAATATGCCTATAACAATTGTTTTATTATTACAAAAATTGATTATGTTAAATTTTAAAAAAAATTCTTTGAATCAAAAAAACATTGTTAAATCTCTTTCATCCATCTGTGGAGGCAATAATAGTATGCCTTTCAACTCTACTTATGTTATATTTTTCGCTGTGATATTTTTTTACTCGTGCAGTTCTACAAAATATTCATTTAGTGATTTTGTACAAGGGTATGAACTTAGAGATAGTGTATCAAAGTATTACTATGAAAGTTATGATTTAGAAAAAGCCTTACCTTTTCTTGTAAAACTTAGTAAAATTGATAATTCTTTCAATTATGAATTAGCCGAAGTTTATTACCAAAAATCAATGTTTAAAAAATCTTTAAAGTATTTAAAAAGGGCTATTGATTATAATATAAACTTTTCCGATATCGATTCATCAAATTTCCCTGTTATTTATAATAACATAAAAGATTATCGAGATAGAAATATACCCAAGTTTTCAGTAGATTCAAATTTGGTTTGTGAATTGATTAATATGTTTTATTTCGATCAATTAAGTAGGAATAATAACATTTTAAAAAAAACTCCTCCATTTTTAAAAGGATATAATTGTACTATTCATAATTATGGAAATTTGGAAAGAGAAGCAGTAGATTCAATAAATTTATTGAAACTCAAATTAATGTGGAAACAGGGAAATTGGCCTACATATAAAAATATTAATAATGAATACATCCAGGATATACCTTCTACAATAATTATTCATCAAGATAAAAAAACAAATTATTACTTTTTGAATAACTTAATTCCTTATGCTGAAAACAGGTTGATTTCTTGGTTTTCTCTTATTACTATATCACAAAATTTAATAAAAAGATTCCCGGATAATGCAGGTAAATGCGAATTGCCCTATATAAATATTAATCAGAAAATTGAATCAATAAAAAATGACAAAAAACAATTAATTTTATATTCTTTATTTTATATTTTAAAAAACAATAAGCAATATACTATAATTCTTTACAATACTAAATCCAACTATAATGAAGAATGGATTAAATATTTAAAGAATTATCTATACAAAAGAGGAATAGATAAAAAAAGAATAATGATGAAAACGACAAAAAATTTTAATGATTTATTACTTGTAAAATTTAAAAAATGATTTAAATATTTTCAGTAAGAAGGGATGAAAGTACTTCTGCTGTATGTAAGCAGTTACGATATTATAGTAAGAATTTTTACGTAACCCGAATTATTCACAAGTATTTCTATTACGAGCATGAATAATCCGGATTATACAGAAAAATTGAAGTATCAACCCGAAAAAGAAAAAATGAAATAGAATATTGTGTTTGAATCGATGCTTTTGTATGCAATAAAAATGATAGAATTTCGTTCAGTATTCAGTCAGTAAAAGCAGAGCATTATTAGTACTAAAAAAATAAATCATGAAAAGTTTATCTAAAACTGCTATTGCTATTATTTCTTCGTTATTTTTTTTGAGTGTTTTCCTCTCTTGTAATAAAGCCACAACTGAACCAAAAGGTGATGCCGCAATCTACTTATTAGAATCATTTGATACCCTTGATGCCTCTTTTAGAATTGACGAAGCGGGCGTTGTAACCAAGCCGGAGCCTTTTATCGAGTATTCCGATTTGCTTTATTATGATAAAAAGAATCATACATTTAAACTGTCAAAATCTGCTGCTGACTTATTAGGGAAATCACAATTTGGTGTTTATGGAGAGGGTTTTGCCCTTAAGGCAAATGATGAGATTCTATATACCGGATATTTTTGGCCGGCTTTTTCTTCAGTAAGCTGTGATTGGATAGTTATTGATCCCATTATTATTTCGGATCGAAAAATGAAAGTTAACATTGGCTATCCTAATTCAAGCTTTGCTACAGGAGTGGAAGACAAAAGAAACAATAAAACATTACTAGATATTTTCAAGAGAGATGGCAAGCTCATAGACTGATATTGTTTACTACTGCATTTTTATTTAACAATCTTACCACTCCGAGCTATCCTGCTGTACAGCAGGACTTTGACCTCTTGACGCAAAGATAATGATAAAAAAAACTCAAATTTATTTTTGTTTACAAATACTTATCGTACATTTGCGATAAAAGATAGAATATTATGAAAAAAATCATTAAAATATTGGGAACGGGTTGTCCTAAATGCAAAAAAACAATTGAATTGGTGGAAAATGTAGTGGCTGAAAACAATTTTGATGCTGAAGTGGTAAAAGTTGATGATATAATGGATATAATGAAGTATGATGTTTTGAGTACACCTGCTGTCGTGGTAGATGAACAAGTAATGATAAAAGGAAGAGTACCAAAAAGGGAAGAAATTGTTGGATTGTTACTTTTTTAATCAAGAATATATGAAGCGTACTACAAAGGATATTTTTTACAAAGACGAAACGGAGAAGCTTGCCAAATATGCTAAAGCTCTTGCGCATCCGACAAGAATAAAGATTTTGAATTATCTAGATAGTAAATCCTGTTGTTTTACCGGGGATATTGTGGAAATTTTTCCATTGGCTCAATCTACAATTTCACAACATCTCAAGGAATTGAAGATTGCCGGATTGATTCAAGGAGAGCTGAAGCCACCAAAAATTAAGTATTGTATAAACGATGATAATTGGAAAGAAGCGCAGCGATTATTTAAGAATTTTTTTAATAAAAATATTATAGATGAGAATGAATAAATTTATTATTGTCCTATTTGTTTTGCTCTTAGGATTCAATGTACAAGGACAAACAAATTCAGCTGATAAAGCCACCAAAGTAACCTTTATAGAATTGGGTTCTGTGAGATGCATCCCTTGCAAAAAAATGCAAAAAGTGATGGCATCAGTAGAAAAAAAATATCCCGAACAAGTTAAAGTTATTTTTTATGATGTATGGACAAAAGAGCAAAAACACTATGCAGAAGATTATAAAATAGACTTGATTCCGACTCAGGTTTTTCTTGATCAAAACGGAAAAGAATATTTCAGACATGAAGGCTACTTTCCGGAAGAGGATTTGATAAAAATATTGAAAAAAGGAGGAGTAAAGTAGGAATTGCTGTATGTTTGAGTGGATAGAAAGTATAGCTGATTGGTTTGTATATGATTTTTTAGGGTTATTGCACAAGACGCATTTAGCCGAGGCTTTGCATTTTTTTATATATGATACCATAAAGATTTTATTATTATTGGTGGTGATTATATTTTTTATGGGTATTATCAATAGCTATTTCCCCGTAGAAAGAGTTAGAAATTTTTTATCCAGAAACAAGCTATATGGTTTTGAATATTTGATGGCAAGTCTTTTTGGGGTGGTGACTCCATTTTGTTCTTGTTCTTCAGTACCCTTGTTCATCGGATTCGTCAAAGGTGGAATACCACTTGGAGTTACTTTCGCATTTTTGGTTACTTCTCCCTTGGTAAACGAGGTTGCCATTGGGCTATTTATAGGTTTGTTTGGAATGAAAATAACGGCAATTTACGTTATAAGCGGTATTGTTCTTGGAACGGTATCCGGTATTGTATTACAAAAATTGCATTTAGAAAAATATCTTACACCTTGGGTAAAGCAAATACTTGAAAACTCTAAAAAGGAGCAGGAAATATTTACTGTAGAAAAACAACCATTTAAAGAAAGAATTGTAGTTATATTGGAAGAAGTAAAAACTATACTCAAGGGTATTGTTCCGTATGTTGTAGTTGGAATTGCGATTGGAGGATTAATGCACGGATATATACCAAGTGGTTTTTTTGAAAAGTATATGAGTAAGGATAATATATTTGCTGTACCCATAGCCACTGTATTGGCAGTGCCTATGTATTCCAATGCATCCGGTATTTTACCGGTAGTCCAGGTATTGGTATCAAAGGGAATTCCTCTTGGGACAGCGATAGCTTTTATGATGGGAGTTGTGGGATTGTCATTACCGGAAGCGATGTTATTAAAAAAAGTGATGACATTTAAGTTGGTTGGAATATTTTTTGGAGTAGTGACGATTTGCATTATATTGTCCGGATATTTTTTTAATATAATACTGTAATAATGGAAAAGGATATCTTCAAGCAGCAGACACATGAGTTGACGGAGCATATAATCTATGCCAAATTGGCCGAAATGAGCAAAGATGAAAAGAACAAAAAGATATTAAAAAGAATATCGGAGCAAGAAGCAGAGCACTATGAATTTTGGAAATCCATTACCAAAAAAGAATCTGTTCCTGATAGATGGCGTATTAAAAGATTTTATTATCTGGCGAGGTTTTTTGGGTTATCTTTTTCTCTCCGTTTGCTGGAGATGGGAGAACAAGAAGCTAGCAAGTTTTATGAATCCATTGCAAAAGAATATCCTGAAGCAATGCGAATCAGGCAAGAAGAAATAGATCACGAGCAAAAATTAATATCTATTTTAAACGACAAGCCTCTACAATATGCCGGCTCTATCGTTTTGGGATTAAACGATGCTTTGGTGGAATTTACCGGTACTTTAGCGGGATTGACATTTGCATTTTCCAATAACAGAATTATCGGAGCCACTGGTTTGGTAATGGGTTTTGCTGCATCGCTTTCTATGGCTGCATCGGGATATCTGTCTTCTAGAGAAGAGGAAGATACCAATGAGGATATAAATCCGGTTACAGCAGCTATTTATACGGGAATATCCTATATCTTGACTGTTGTATTTTTGGTTTTTCCATATTTAATCCAGGATAATCCTTATATTGCATTGGGAATGATGTTGGTAATTACGGTATTGATTATTGCAGCATACACTTATTATATTTCTGTTGCCAAGGCAATATCATTTAAGAAAAGATTTATAGAGATGGCGGTAATTTCATTGGGAGTTGCAGCGATTTCTTTTGGTATCGGAACTATTATAAAAAATGTTTTTGGAGTAGATGTTTAGATAAATATTTAAGGTTGATATAAAACTAAAATATGAAAACTATTAAACTAATATTAATTTTTACCTTGGGAATAAGTTTTTATTCTTGCAAGGACAAAAAAGAGGTTGTAAAAACCCCTGTTGCAGAGCAAGCAAAGACCGAACCTGATAAGTTGGAAGTATTGGATTTTCATACTGCTCACAGGTGTAAAGCCTGCATTTCAATCGAAGCAAGTACACGTGAAACGATAGAAAAATATTTTTCAGACGATGTCAAAGCCGGAAAATTGGTGTTTAAGTTGATAAATGCCGATGATGAAGAGAATGAAAAAATTGTTGATGATTATGGAGCGTATGGAACATCATTGTTCCTGAACCTTATTAAAGATGGAAAGGAGACACACACAGACTTAACAAACTTTGCCTTCAAAAAAGAAGCCAATAAAGAGGTTTTTATGTCGGAATTAAAATCTAAAATTGAGACTGAATTAAAAAAAATATAAATGGATTTTCTACAATCGCTCTTGGATAGTACAAATTTACCTATACTTTCAGCGTTTTTATTGGGGCTGATGACTGCAATTAGTCCTTGCCCACTCGCAACCAATATCACAGCTACAGCATATATCGCCAAAAACATCACTAGTCCTCGAAAGGTATTTTTAAGTGGTATTATCTATTCTTTGGGTCGTGCATTTAGTTATACTGTAATCGGAGTAGCTTTATATTTTGGTGCCAGCAAATTTCACATAGCAAGATTTTTCAATCAATACGGAGAAAGACTTTTAGGTCCATTGTTAATAATTTTGGGCTTGATTATGCTAAATATCATCAAGCTTAATTTTTTAGGGAAATCCGGATTTACAGAAAAATTTGCAGAAAAATTTAAAGATAAGGGCTTGTTAGGCTCATTTTTGATAGGTGTTATATTTGCATTGGCTTTTTGTCCTTATAGCGGTGCGATATATTTCGGAATGCTTATACCTATCACTATAGCTTCTGTCAAAGGTCTATATCTACCGATTATTTTTGCTTTTGGTACAGGCTTACCCGTAATACTTTTCACATATCTACTTGCATTTACTGCCGGTAAAATCGGGGTTTTCTATACAAAAATCACAAAGTTGGAAAAGATTATGAGATTAGTAGCCGGAATAGTTTTTATTCTTGTAGGTATCTACTATATATTGATTTTTACGGGAGTTATGTGAGGTCATTCCTTACAAAAGCTATTTGTTTTTGTACCACTCCACCGTCTTTTGTATTGAACTATCGATATTCACTTTAGGTTTATAGTCAAAAAAATCTTGTAGTTTTTTAATACTAAAATGATAGTCTTTTCCACCATTATTGATTCTATACGGTGTCAAAAACGGTTCGGATTTTAGTCCCAAACTTTTGTGAATTCCGTAATATATCTTAGCCACAGCATAGGCTACAGGATAGGGGATTGAAGTTTTGGGTAGCTTTATATCCAGTTCCTTTGCTAATTTACTGTTGAAAGTATGCCAATCGATATCCAATCCATCGGTAGCGATAAAAGCATGCCCATTGGCCTTGTCACTATTTCCTACTAAAGTGATGATATCTATCAGATTTTCACTAAATACCGGACAAGTTTTGCTCTTGCCATGATTGACCTCACTAAATTTTCCGGCTAACATAGCATCGATATATTTTGAAATAAATGTGCGATCATTTATTCCGAAAACATTTCCGGGTCTTACTGCTGTAATATTCATTTTTGATTCTTTATCAAATTCCCATAACCAATTTTCGGCCATATATTTTGTCTTGGCATAGGGAATCAAATTGTCAGCAACCGGAGAAAGCTCTGTCATATTTGTTTTACCGAACCCGTGAAAAGCCACGGTACTGATATAAATAAACTTCTTGACACCTGCTCTGCAAGCTGATTGTGCTACATTCTTTGTCCCTTGGAAATTCACCTTTTCGAAAAGAGAAAACGGGCCATAATCTGCCGCTAATCCTGCAACATGATACACTTTTTCGACATCTTCCATAGGAGCTTTTAGACTTTCGAGATTGTTTATATCCCCAAAAAAGAGCTTGGTTTCAACTCCATCCAAAAACTTCAAATCAGAAGTTTTCCTAACCAAAGAATTGACAGAATGACCATCTGCGACCAATCTTTTCACAAGGTTGCTACCAATAAAACCATTGGCACCGGTTACTAAAATCTTTGACATACTATACGCGATTTATTATTTCAATTATCCACAAAAATAGATAAAAGAATCAAGACATTAGTTCTATTGAAGTTTTATTTTTATCAGCTTCAGAATCTCTTCGAGCTTCTGAGTCTTGGTTTTGTTTTCAATTTGGTCAGCTTCAGTATCTCTTTCAAAGACGACACGTAGGACTCGCAAGCCGACATAGGAGGATTGAACAAAGAGAAATCCTGAACTAGCTGAAGGATTGCGAAGCCGGTTTAGATTGAGTCACCTTAAATAAGTCAGCTTCAGAATCTCTTCGAGCTTCTGAGTCTTAATTGACAACTTCCTCCCTTGTAAGGCAGGATTAAGTTGGGGTCTTAATAGTGCAAAAAAAAGCGAAAAAATAAAATGCACTTAGCAATGTTGAGAAAAAATATAGTACTTTTGCACAAATACTTTAGATGAGAAAAAAGAAAATAGTCGAAGATGTACATATTGTAGATATTGCTGACAGGGGAAAATCCATTGGCAAAACCGCTGAGGGTAAAGTCATCTTTGTCAATGGACCTGTACCGGGTGATGTCGTAGATATACTTTTGCTGAGAAAAAGAAAAGGTGTTTTTCAAGGAGTAATCAAAGAGTATAAATCATATTCCGAAGATAGAGTTGCTCCTGTTTGTGATCATTTTGAGAATTGTGGTGGATGCAAATGGCAACATTTATCTTATAAAAAACAATTAGAGTATAAAGACAAGCAAGTCAAAGAGGCTTTGAGAAGAATAGCTAAAGTAGAAATCGAGGAATTATTACCTATCGTTGGTGGTGAAAAAACCGAATATTACCGCAATAAACTCGAATTTTCTTTTTCCAATAAAAGATGGCTAACAGATGAAGAAATCAGAAGCGATAAGGATTTTGGAGAAACGAAAGTTCTGGGTTTTCACGCACCGGGTAGTTTTGATAAAATAGTTGCAGTGGAGCATTGCTATTTACAAGATTCCCCTTCCAATGAAATAAGAAATTTTGTACGGGATTTTACTATCGAAAATGATTATGATTACTGGGATGCCAGAAATCATACGGGATTAATGAGAAATATGGTCATCAGAACCAGTAGTCTGGGGCAAACGATGGTTCTGATCAGTTTTTCTATGGATGACAAAGAAAAAATATCT
>Ga0256832_1003853_pt1 | contig 10192 bp, 13 predicted proteins | sample 134614metaG_FD_190534 | JGI IMG/M metagenome (GOLD analysis project Ga0256832, IMG submission 190534) | Hydrothermal vent microbial communities from Lau Basin, Pacific Ocean - 134-614 | ecosystem: Environmental > Aquatic > Marine > Hydrothermal vents | place: Pacific Ocean: Lau Basin | collected...
CGGGATGAAACAGAAACTATTGGTATCCTTGGCATTGGCACGCAATCCCAAAATACTGTTGATGGATGAGCCGTCAGCCAATTTAGACCCTGAAGCCCGTGAAATTTTGTTTAAATATTTAAAAGCTTTACCTGAAGAAACTTTGATGATATTGAGTAGTCACCGCGTTGATGAAATTGAAAATTTGGTCAACCGTTTGATAGAAATGGATTTGGGAGAAATTGTTGTAGATAAATCCCTGTAAAGACGCACGGACGTGCGTCTCGATTGCAAGTAAAGACGCATGGTCATGCGTCTCAACAACAAGTAAAGACGCACGGACGTGCGTCTCAATAGCAAGTAAAGACGCACGGACGTGCGTCTCAACATAAAAAAAACAAAAAATCATGAAAAAACTAGCCTTAATTACCGTATTGTTTTTAGCAACTTTATCAAGTTGTAACAAAAAGGTGGACTTTAGTCCGCGAAAAATTAATTTTGACCGTGATATCTGCTACGTCTGTAAAATGGGCTTGGACGATCCTAAATATAATTTGCAAGCCATTAACGAACACGGAGAAGTTCGTTGGTATGATGATATCGGATGCTTGGCTGAAGATATGCGTGATGGTGATTTTAACAAGTGGAAAGGCGCTAAATATAAAATTTGGATTGGCGATGCCGATACCGGTAAATGGATAGATGCCGAGAAAGCTTGGTACCGTTTTGGTGACCGCACGCCTATGGGGTATGGCTATGGGGCTTTAAAGCAAAAATCCGATGTAGCCAAATACGATTTTAAAACGACTATTCAGCGTATAGATGAAGGTAAAACCAAACGCGCGGATTTTATCAAGAAAAAGAAAATGTCGGTCAGTGGTAATGATGCTGAATCCGGTGGTATGAAATGCGCCCCAGGTAAGTGTGGCGGAGGTAAATGTGGTGGCAAATAACAACAAAACAAACTTAAAAGAAGATGAACAAAACTTTAGTACAAGTCTTAAAATCGGATATCAAACAAAATTTACGTTCTAAATCCTTTTGGATTTACAGTTTATTATTGGGTGGCTTTGTAGCTGTGATGTTTGCAACCGGAATTACCGAATCGCAAGTAGTCGGTTTTGTCGGGTTGAGCCGGCTGATGATTACTTTTATGCAAGTCAGTATGGTTATTTTACCTATTTATGTTTTGATATCGACGGTACGTTCGGTAGTAGGTGATAAAGAGAATGGTGTTTTAGAATATTATTTATCCTTGCCCATTTCTTTCCGGAGTTACTATTGGGGCAAATTTTTAAGCCGTTTTTTTGTGATTTACGTTCCGGTATTTATCGCTTTTTTGGGAGCGGCATTATGGGGTTTGATTGTCAATCTGGATGTGCCTTGGGACTTGTTTGTCTTGTATAGCGGTTTGTTGGCAATGATGGTATTTTTCTTTCTCGGCTTGAGTATGTTTCTCTCAACTGTTTCCAAGTCGCAAGAAATGGCATTGAGTAGCGCTTTTGTTATTTGGCTGTTTTTAGTCGCTTTTATGGATATTTTACTCATTGGCATGATGCTTAAAATGCGCATCAATCCCGACGCAGTTATCATAGCCAGTTTATTTAATCCGCTACAAGTATTCCGAACCGGTAGTTTGATATTGTTCGATCCGAAATTAACCGTTATGGGACCGGTATCGTATTATATTCTCGATACGGTCAGCCGTACAACTTTTATAATATTTTCATTGGTATATCCGTTTATTCTCGGATTGTTATTTTCAATTTTCGGATGCCGATATTTTAAAAAGCATGATGTAGTGTAGAGACGCACGATCGCGCGTGTCAAGTGGAAAGTGAAAAAGTGGAAAGTGTCAAGTGCGCCAAATCGGGATGTAAATACAGAACGTATAGATGTACGTCCATATACCTATCAGGTTTGGTGTAGAGACGAAAAATGTTTCGTCTCATTTTGAAGAATGTAAAGACATTAATAGATGTTCAATTTATAAAATACAATCATATAAAATACATTCATTTTAAATATCCACATCATCAAATAACCAAATAACCAATTCATCAACAAAAATGAAACAACAAATATTCATCATCACCGGCTTTATCATCATGACCTTGTTGTCTTGTGGTGGTGGACAAGGTGGGCGAGCGACAGCAAGTGTGGAATCCGATACGACCAATATTCCCGAATTGATTAATTTTTTAGAACAAAATCAATTGGATTCTATCATTGATCAAGATACCGGCATACAACGTTTAAAAGGTATTAAAGCAGTACCACGTGATAGTGATGATTTCAGACGAGAAAATTTAGATAAAATCTATTGGAACAGCGAAAGTATTAAAGGAGGTGATTTTCGCGGGGCGTCTTTTCGTTCCGCTAAATGTGAAGATGCAGATTTCCTAGGCAGTGATTTCAGAGCGGCAGATATTCGTTGGACTTTGTTTGATGGTGCCAATTTATCAAATTGTAATTTTGACCAATCCCGTTTATTTCACGTACATGTCAATTATGCCAATTTGAATCATTCAACTTTCCGAGGCGCTAATATGTTTGGTATGGAAGGACATTTTGCCAAATTACGCGATTGTGATATGACCGGTGCTTTGCTCAAAGATGCCGAATTTGTAAGAGCGGATTTTACCGGTAGTCGAGCGGTTAAAGCCAAATTAATTCGGGCTGTTTTTAAGGATTCCAAATTGGACAGCACGGACTTTTCATTTGCCGATTTTACCGGTGGAGGTTTGGAAGGCTCAACATTTATCAATGCCAAATTGCGTCATGCCAATTTTCAAGGCGGGCATTTGCAAGGCGCTGATTTTAGTGGTGCTGACCTTTATGGCTGTAATTTTTTCGGGACAGAATTTGAAGGAACTAATTTTAACGGTGCCAAAAATATTCCGGATGCGATAAAAGAATTTATTAACGATAAAGGTTTCGCAACCGGTATTTGGCAAGATAGAGGAGAGAAATGAAAAAAACATCATACATATTATTATTATTCTTTATTTTCACCGGATTTATTTCACGGGCGCAACAAGACAGGTTTAGCTTTTATAGAGTCGATACCCTAAAAACTAAAGTGCTATGGAAGTGCGATAAACACAACGGGCTGATAAAATTAAAAGCCGGTGGCTTTGTGTTGGAAGACAAAATGCCGGTTGGAGGCTTATTTGTGATAGATATGCACAGTATCAAAGATTTGGATATGGATCCTAAGCAATTTGGTACCGCAGTATTGATTTTTGAAAATACTTTAAAAAACGAATTTTTTGAGGTTAACAATTATCCTTATGCCTATTTTGATTTACAAGAAGTACAAAAAATCAAAGGTGATTTATATCAATTAACCGGTGATTTTACATTGCATGGCATCACCAATTGCTTGACTTTTACAGCCCATATTAAAATTGAAGGCAATACTTTAACAATGACTTCCGATAAGTTTAGTATCGATAGAACTGATTGGGGTATTTATCGAATGTCGCCAAAACGACCCTATCAAGATGATGAAAACGGTTGGACGGTACCGGATAAAATTGACTTAAAGATTAGTTTGATAGCTCATAAAGAATAATTTTAAAAATCTTTTTGACAAACCAATCTTTTTCTTATTTTTGCAATCGCATTCGGGGCCGTAGCTCAGTTGGCTAGAGCGCATGACTGGCAGTCATGAGGTCGAGGGTTCGACTCCCTTCGGCTCCACAACAACCGCTTAACTTTTTGTTAGGCGGTTTTTTTGTACGCTAAAAATTTTATCTTTGCCTAATAAGTTAGTGTTATGAATAAATTTATAAAAAAACATTGGAGTAATATCCTATTTTTCGGACTGTTGATTTTTATGCTAACCCCTGCCGGATTGCCTTTACGCGCTTTGTTGATTAAAGGGGTTTCGTATATCACTTCACGAGTTGAAAATCTGGAAATAGATAAAGATGAACAACTTCAATTAAATACTTATAATTGGGAATTAATGAAGCCGGATGGACAATTAGTTAATCTTAAAGATTATAAAGGACAGGTCATTTTAATCAACAACTGGGCAACTTGGTGTCCGCCTTGTGTGGCAGAGATGCCAAGTTTGGTACGACTGTATCCCGAATACAAAGATAAAGTGGTATTCTTGTTCGTAGCCCAAGATAAACCCGAAAAAGTGGCAGTGTTTTTAAACAAAAATAGTTGGCATATTCCGGTTTACTATATGCAAACTAATCCACCGGAAAAATTGCAATCAAGTTCTATTCCTACGACTTTTGTCATTGATAAGCAAGGACATATTGTTGTCAAAAAAACCGGTGCTGCCGATTGGAGTAGCGAACAGGTGCATAAGATACTGGACAAATTAGTTAAAAGTTGATACTTCGGCAGGCTCAGTAACCTGAGTCAAAAGTTCGCCATCTGACTAATCTAAAATCTGAAATCGTAAATCTGAAATCTGAAATGAATAATAAATCCTCAAATTCCCAATTAAAAGTAGTTGCTTTAATTCCCGCCCGCTATGATTCACAACGTTTTCCGGGTAAATTGCTGAAAGATTTAGCCGGACAAACAGTAATTTTACGCACTTACCGGGCAGCTGCTAATTCCGGTTTGTTTAATGCGGTTTATGTAGTAACCGATTCCCGATTGATTTATGATGAAATTGTACAAAACGGAGGGAAAGCTTATATCAGTTCCAAAAAACACGAAACCGGTACAGACAGAATTGCCGAATTTGCAAAAGATATAGAAGCAGACATCATCATCAATATTCAAGGTGATGAACCTTTTATACACCAAAAATCCTTACGTGATTTGATACATGTTTTTGAAGAAGATGTTGAGAAGGAAATAGATTTAGCTTCATTGATGATACAAATTCAAAATAAAGCCGATTTTCTCAACCCTAATAACGTCAAAGTAGTAGTGGATAATGATAATTTTGCTTTATATTTCTCTAGAGCGCCCATTCCGTATTCACGTGACAAGGTCTTTGAGACAGCATACAAACATATAGGTGTATATGCCTTTCGTAAGCCGGTATTGGAACGTATAGCCCAAATGCCGCAAACAGATTTGGAACAAATAGAAAAATTAGAAAATTTACGATTTTTACAGAACGATCTACGTATCAAAATGGTCAAAACCGACAAATTAAATTTTGGTATTGATACCGAAGAAGATTTACGAAAGGCGATATTGTATTTGAAAAATAATAAGAATAAATAATGGAAAAATACCAAAATAAATATCGGATACAATCGCATCGTATGCCCGAATGGGATTATGCCGGTAACGGTGTTTATTTTTTAACCATTGTAACACAATATCGTATTTGTAATTTGGGTAAAATTAATAATGGTAAAATGGAATTATCCGATTTTGGTAAAATTGTTGAAACCGAATTTTTAAAATCATTTGAAATTCGCCATGAATTGTTTTTGGATGAATATATAATTATGCCCAATCATTTACATGCCATAATTATATTAAATAAATCCGGAAATGCAACGCACGGAACGCACGGAACGCACGGAACGCACGTAGAGACGCACGGCCGTGCGTCTCTACAATCCCCGCAACAATCCCCGCAACAATTTTTACAACAAAAAATGGTTCGTTTACCAAAATCAATATCATCATTTTTGGCGGGTTTTAAATCGTCGGTAAATACAAAAATTGATGATTATATTGATGATTACAAATTGGATATACCAAAATATAATCGAAATAATCATTTTTTTCAACCAAATTATTACGATCGTATTATCAGAAATAAATCGGAATATGAACGTATAAAAAAATACATCATTAATAATCCTGCCAATTGGATAAATGATAAATTTAAACCGGAAAATAAATAAATATGAATAAATGGATTAAAGCCGCAAGATTGCGAACATTACCATTATCAGTAGCAGGTATCATTCTAGCAGGATTTATAGCAGCTAGTTTTGAAAAATTTGATTGGGTCATTTTTACGCTGTCAATACTAACAGCTGTATTGTTTCAAATTTTGTCCAATTTTGCCAATGATTACGGCGATGGGGTCAAAGGAACCGACAATGAGGACCGTATCGGACCGCAACGGGCTATACAATCCGGAGAAATTACACCAGCACAAATGAAAAAGGCAGTAGTGATTACCGGAATCCTGTCTTTTTTGTCGGCATTAACTTTGGTTACCTATAGTTTTGGTTTGGAACGCCTACCTGAAATATTAGTTTATTTAGTATTAGGCATTGCTGCCATTGTTGCCGCCGTCAAATATACCGTTGGTAAAAATGCCTACGGTTATTTCGGTTTGGGCGATTTATTCGTTATGATTTTTTTCGGATTGGTCTCGGTTATGGGTGGCGCTTATTTATATACCAAAGCATTGGATTGGACTTGGATTTATCCGGCACTTTCTATCGGACTGTTGAGTATGGCAGTATTGAACCTGAACAATATGCGCGATTTGAATTCCGATATCAAAGCCGGTAAACATACCATTCCGGTAAAACTCGGTTTAGAAAATGCTAAAAAATACCACATTATTTTGATTGTTCTGCCTTTCTTTTTTACACAAGCATATATTTTTCATCATTTTCAAGGAAGTTTTTGGCCTTGGTTATTTCTGCTGCCGTATTTGTTATTATTTGCACATTTAATGCGGATTATTCAAATAAACAATCCTAAAGATTTTGATCCGGAATTGAAAAAAGTTGCTATTTTGACTTTGCTGTATAGTATCTTTTTTGGTATCGGGCTTATTTTATGATTATGACTCTTCAATTTTTTTGACTTCATAAATATAAATTTCAGGATGGTAATCTAAACAATTACCGGGCAAACCGGCTTTTTGACATAAATGATTGAAAAACAAGTCAAAATCCGGAATTTGTTCCCAAACTTGGGGTAAAAATGTGGCTTGCCGTCCCGATAATTTTAAAATAACTCCGTGTTTAAAGGGTTTGATAATTTGTTTGAGTTCGCTAACATCTTTATATTCAACCTTTTTCGGGATACTCAATAATGAGATTTCAATTTTGATTTGATCAAATTCATCCAATGATAAAGGTCTGAAACGCGGATCGCTGAAAGCCGCCGCTTTAGCATTGTATATGACATCATCTATCAACGGACGTGTTGGCAATATAGAACCGATACAACCCCGCAGACTTTCCTGTTTGCCGTCTGTTTTGTTTAGTGTTACAAAAACCGCTTGTTTTTGACCCAATTCGGGATATTCTTCTAAATATTTGACTTTATCAACCAACTTTTTTCCGGTTAGTCCTTCAAAAATTGCCAATCGTGCTATTTCCAATAAAACTTGCTCAAAAGTTTTCATAATAATTGTAAATTTGTTTTTTTATTGCAATTTAATCTTTATAAAAAGATTTGTCAAGAAATTTTAAAAAAATATGTGTCCATTAATCGTTTATATTCTACTAGGACTTGCTATCGGATATATCGGGGGCTATGCCGGTATTGGAGGTGCCCCGTTTTTAATTGCTTTTTTGGTTTTGGTTTGTGGCATTTCGCAATATACAGCGCAAGGCAGTGTGTTGACTATGATGCTCGGTCCTATGAGTTTATTGGGTATCATGACGATGAAAGAAGAAGTTAAAAGTCAGTGGAAAAGCATTGTAATAGGCACCCTGTCTTATGCCGTTTTTTCATATTTCGGTGCCGAATTGGCTTTTTATTTCGGCGAATTGTCCGTTAAAAAATACTTTGCATTGTTGTTGGTATTGATTGGTATTATGCAACTCATTCCCGGATTTTCAAAACCCGATCATATTGAAAAAACAGAAAAGATTCCGGCTTGGTGGTTGTTTTTGATTGGCGCTGTTACAGGAGTGGTAGGTGGTCTATTTGGTATCGGTGCGGGTGTTTTAATGGTGCCTATTTTTTTAATGGGTTTTAATATGAAAAAAAATCATGCACGCGCTTTAACACTGGCAATTTTGTTACCGCCGGTCAGTTTGGGCGCTTTTATCAAATACCAACAAGAAGGTGCTATCGATTGGCGTTTGGTTCTAATACTATTTATCAGTTATTTTATCGCTAATTATTACGGTGCCAAACGTGGCTCAAAAGCCGATATGACGAGTTTTAAACGCATGTATGCCTTATTGCTAATTGGGGTAGCGGTTGTATATTGGTTGCAGATGTATTTGCGTTGAAACGTAAAAAATATAAAGTTGAAAGCGCGATTTGGTATTTTTTATGAATGCTAACTATTGTTTTTCCAAGTTTGATAAACCCGCTCTTTTGCCCGCCAAAAAATAAATCTGTAAATAATGACGCCGGTTACCCAATAAATCAAAAACATGATAACCAAAGATGGAATATTATCAAAAGCTTTGTCAAAATGCCCTAAAGAATTGGCTATAAAAACAAAAAATCCTACGAAAATTCCCCAAACGGTTCCGTATTTTATAGCGTAATTCCAAGGACCGGCTTTCCGTGTTTGTTCCCATTTTTGTAATTGTTGTTCGGTCATAATTTATTTTTTCTGTAAATTTAAATCATTTTTTAAAAATATCAATTTCTCAAATTAAATCTAGAAACATCATATGAAGTAGAAATAATCATCAATAAACAGGGCAAACTTTGAAGCAATAATTAATCCTCATTTCCTCAATTAACTATAATCTTAATTAACACTAAATCTACATTGAAGATGTTTTAGAGACATAGTACTTCTCACTATACAATATATTTAGTATTTTTATCCAAAATTTTTATGATGTCCGATACCGAATTAAAACAGCTTTTTGAAACCTATCTAGCCGGTCAGATTTTTGATAAAGAGCCGGTCAATCTATATCTACCCATTAAATATACTTTGGAAAATGGTGGAAAACGTGTCCGCCCTTTGTTGGTTTTGTTATCTGCCAAAAGTTTTGGAGCCGATTTAAAATCCGCTTTACCGGCGGCGGCTTCAGTAGAAATTTTTCACAATTTTACTTTGCTTCACGACGATATAATGGACCAAGCCCCCATACGACGCGGTAAACCGACCGTGCATCAAAAATGGGATGAAAATACGGCTATTTTATCAGGTGATACAATGTTAGTTTGGGCTTACAAAATGCTTGAAGCTTATGATGGCACTATTTACAAAAAAATGACCACTTTGTTAAACCAAACTGCCATAGAAGTCTGCGAAGGACAACAAATGGATATGGATTTTGAAAGCCGGCAAGATGTTACTATCGACGAATACATCGAAATGATTCGGCTAAAAACGGCTGTGTTATTGGGTGCTGCTTTACAATTTGGCGGTATTGTAGCTAAAGCAAGTGAACCGGATTTGCAAAACATGTCTGATTTCGGTATTAAACTCGGATTGGCTTTTCAAATTCAAGACGATTACCTCGATACTTTTGGCGATAAAGATACTTTTGGCAAACGTATTGGTGGTGATATTCTAGACCGCAAAAAAACTTTTTTGTATATTATGGCATTGCAACAAGCCGGTAGTGATGACAAACAACATTTGCAAAAACTGTATGCCGACAGAACACTTCCTGATATGCAATTAATTGCTGAAACCATCGCAATCTTTAAAAAATACCAAATTGATGAAATTGCGAGAGACAAAATTGCATTTTATACCGAAGCATCATTAGAAGCCCTCAACCGGACTAATCTACCTGATAATGAAAAGTTGTTTTGGCAAAAATTTGCTCAAAATTTGATGCATAGAGCTTCTTAACATTTTGTGCCAATTCATTAAATTATATTTCTGAAAATTGCCGGTATTTTTTCATTAAAAAATAATTTTTTTGTTAAAAATAAATTCTAGTAGTTTTGGTTACTGACATTAGACGTTGATTTTTAATAAGTTAACTTCATTTATCTATTTCTTGAAAAATTCTTTTTGAGTACACTTTGAGTACGCTCATTTTTTGGTATTCGCTTGTTTCATGTCTACTTTTGAAATAAAAAACGACATGTTATTGGCATATACTGTTAACCGTTCTATTATTATTGCTTTGGACAAATCTGCCAATCATTTAATAGTGAAAATAAAAAATAGTCAAAAAAAACTTTTGGCTACTTATGAATTTTTTCAAACTGATTTTGAGAAAATTGATTTTGAAACTGATGAAAGGATGCTATTCCTAGAGTTGATATTAGATAACCAAAAAGAACATAGAAAACTGTTTTTTTAACTGATAGAAATTTAACCTAACCTAAATTATACATTATGAAAAAATCACTAATATTATTCACTTTG
>Ga0256832_1003854_pt1 | contig 10191 bp, 11 predicted proteins | sample 134614metaG_FD_190534 | JGI IMG/M metagenome (GOLD analysis project Ga0256832, IMG submission 190534) | Hydrothermal vent microbial communities from Lau Basin, Pacific Ocean - 134-614 | ecosystem: Environmental > Aquatic > Marine > Hydrothermal vents | place: Pacific Ocean: Lau Basin | collected...
CTTACCGCACGCTGGCCTACCTTATGGGCAACCTCTTGGTACGCAGTTACGACCGTTCCCAAAAGGTGTTTGAGGCCATGCTTTGCCGGGGCTTTGACGGCTTTTTTCCCGTGTACCATCATTTTTCTCTAAAAAGAAAAGACCTCTTTTTTGGGCTTTTGAGCGGGGCTTACGTTTTTGGGGTGGCTATTTGGGGATATTACATTAAATAGATGTGCCATGTCTGCCCTTTTGGAGCTTCGACAAATCACCTTTGGCTATAAGGAAGCGCCGCTTTTCGAAGGGTTTAATTTTCGACTTTTCCCAGGCCAAAAGATCGGTCTTATGGGGCCTAACGGGGCGGGGAAGACCACCCTCTTACGTCTCCTTGTAGGGCTTGAGAAGCCCAAAAAGGGGCGCCTTCTTTTTCGCGGAAGGCCCTGTGTGGAGGAAAGGGACTTACAGGCCTTACGCAGGGAGGTAGGCCTTGTCTTTCAAGATCCAGATCACCAGCTTTTTTGCCCCACGGTAGAAGAAGAACTTGCCTTTGGCCCTTTGAATTTGGGGCTTCCCCGCAAAGAAGTAAAGAGGCGTATAGAAGAGGTCCTCTCCCTTCTTGGCTTAGAGGGGTTCGAAGAAAGGATCACTTACCGTCTTTCGGGAGGGGAAAAAAGGTTGATCGCCCTGGGTGCGGTCTTGACCATGAAACCATCCTGTCTCCTCCTTGATGAACCCACCGGAGACCTTGATCCCCATAACATCGGGAAGTTAGAAGAGATCCTCACCCGTCTTTCCCTTTCCCTTTTGGTCGTTTCCCACGACAAAACCTTTTTAGAGAGTGTTTGTGAGGAGATTTTTTGGCTTGAAAACGGAATTTTGGCCCCTTTTCTTGAAAAACATTGCCAAATTTTTGACTTGACAAAGAAGAAAAGGTCAGCTTTTTGACAATTTCTTTTTTCCTATGGAGAGCATGAAACAAAAATAAGGGGGCGGTTTCCCGCCCCGAATTCGACCAGGAGGAGGGGGTCGAAGAGGTTAGTTTGGGGGGTTAAAATAAAGACCAATTTTCTTGAGGCAGGTGCACCTCAAAAAAATCATAACTTACGTCAGGGATTTCCTTGTATTCACTCTGGTTAATGATTTTAGGTAAGTCTTTATCTTCCTCATACGCTCCGATGACTTCGTCAAACCATTGTTGCAGATAACGTACATCTATCCCCAGGACTCCTTCCACCCAAAAGGAACAGTCTTCTGTTTCTAGCCAGCTTCTTAAATCTTCTAAGGTCAAGAGCCTCCTTTTAGGCCGCCCCGGACGAGCACGGCGGCGTTTCTTAGGAGGTTTGGTCTCGTCAAAGACCTGCCCTCCGTTTAAGATCGTGAGGACGTCTCTCATCCACTGGGCGACTACCGCCCAGGCAAGTTGTCTTTCTCCACGAAAACTCTGTTTGGGATAGTGACCATTTTCTCGACGCGCAAGCAATTCTTCTACAACTTGGAAGCTATTGTCCATTTCATCCTCCTGCGTGGTCTTACTTTTTGAAGAAGCAATGTATGTGCCAGTTAAAGAAGGGGTTTAGATTTGCTTAAAGAGAGAGAAAAAGGGGCTTAAAGGGGCAAAATGGGTCTTAAAAAACGTTGGACCTCAGGAAGTAGATCACGCGGGGGTGTATCTTTTAGCGGCGGCATAGTCAAAATATTGTCAAGTCCGGTAAACCTTTTGATCTCTTCCAGGCTTTTTTCCGCCAAAAATTCGTCTTGAAGATAGTAGGTGTTGTATACCAGGCCAAATACCCAAAGGCTTCTCCTCCTCAGGGCCTCTATTGTAAGGAGCGTGTGGTTAATGGTGCCCAGGCGGGCCGGGGAGACTACCACTACAGGGGCCGTTATTAAAGATATAAAATCCAAGAAGGTCTCTTCCGCGGTGAAGGGGACCAAAAGGCCTCCTGCCCCTTCTACAAACACGAGGTCGTATCTTTCTTCTAATGTTTGAAGACACTCCTTCAGATAAAGAAGGCTTATGGTTTCTCCCTTGAGCTCCGCCGCGGTGAGAGGGGCGGCGGGATAGGGAAAGAGATAAGGGTTGGTGAGCCGGAGAAGATCAGGCGGGTCTTGGGGAAGGCCCATCAAGGCCCGGTGAAGAAACAGGTCTTCAGGGATTTCGCTTCCTGTTTGAACCGGTTTTTGGGTGATGACCTTGAGGCGAGAGTGTAGGGCTCCCCACGCCAGCAACCCTGTAGCGTAAGTCTTGCCAATGTTTGTGTCTGTCCCCACCACGAAGACAATCATAGTTTCTGCCAGATAAGGATAATGGGTTCATACGAAAGGGGGTAGCCCTTTTCGGTTTTTTGGGCCTGACATCTTGCCAGACAACGGCGCAAGCGCTTCATGGACCAACATGAGGGGAGGCTTCCTCGGGCCCCGGTATGGCGGATATGTCGAAGGATTTCGAGGGGAGAGGGGAAAAAGACCGTTTCTTGCCAACACCTTTCAAAAAGGGGCTTAAACAGCCCCTGGCGGGCTTTTTGCCAAGCACTAAACGGCTGGAGCCCCGGGAGAGGAAAGGGCCGGATTTCTTGCATGGTTTGGGGGCCAAAGGTACTCAGCGCAACGATCCCTCGGGAAGAAAGAAAAGCATGGTAGTGATCGACCACCTGGGTGGGGGTACGAAACCATTGAAAGGTGGCGTTGGAGACAATGAGCTCGAATTTCCCTTTTAAAAAGGAGGGCTCTTCTGCGTTGGCCACGACAAAATTAACGGGGAGGTCTTTCAGAAAAGACGCATACGCCGGCAAGAGATCCACCGCGAGGTAAAGGCTTGGGTGTATAAGATCGAGGATCTCCCTGGTCAAAAGACCCGTGCCTACCCCTAGTTCTAAGATGCGGATCTCATCTGTAAGGTATGGTTTGAGCTCGTGGGCCAGCGTAGAGGCCATCTTTCTTTGAATCCGGGCCGTCTTTTGATACCTGGGTAGAGAGCGTTCAAAATTACGGCACAAACGTTTCAAAAAGGCCTTCTCTCCTTGAAAGCCTTCCTCTTTCAGAAATGGTGTTTCTTTTGAATTACAAGTTTGCATGCTCGCCTAACAGATCCGGGCCCCTTATTTTTTTCGATACACATAAACAGAGGGCGACTAAAAGGCAAATGACTTTCTTTCTTCCTCCCGCCATAATCTCCCGGGCCTTTAAATTATGGGTGTTTCAATACGGTTTGGATGAGTTTAGGGTTATGTGGCAGATTTTAAATTTGTAACAAAAGAATACAGTTATAATCTGTTAATATTTGCAAATATTTCATCTGTTTTTCTTCTTTTGGGCCTAAGTTTAACAAAAACTCTTTTTTTGAGCCGCTGATTATTTATTGCCTAAATAAATGTTTTTTGTACCCTCTATATATTGTATGTTTGTGCTGATTGGTGAGGTTCCCCTTTATTCCCCACCGTGAAGGTTAAGGCGCAAGATGATTTATGAGGACATGCTGGCGGGAAAATGTGTTTGGACTGTGGGTGCTTTATTGTGTTTAGCCTCCAGAGGGAGGAGAAAAGATCAATAAGAGAATTTTAAAATTTTATGAATGCTAAGCTAAATTTCTTGGGCTTACCCAAAGCTAATACCTTAACCAGCCGTTTATTTATAAGTTACATATTTCTTTTGGCATTTTTCCTTATTTTTTCTTTAGCTTTGACAATATATATCCTTAAACATGAGACCAAGATATTTATTAAATATGCAGCTAATGATATCTATAGAATCATCCAAGATGACGTAGAATTGTTTTTGGTTTCCAATTTAGATCTTTATCTTAAAGAGATAAAATCTACTATTGATTCTTATCCATATGCTATAGGAATAGTTATTTACGATGATAATTTATTTCCCAAAATTTATTATAAAAAAAAGGACTATAAAGAACCTAAAAATAAAAATACGATTTTTTTATTTCGAGATAGGGAGATTGGCAAGATATACTCTGAATTTAGAGAAATAAAATTACAATTATTTCCACATTTGTCTAGAGAGAAAACTATTGGTTACATACGCTTAGATATAAGCTATGACTATTTTACTAAACCACAAAGGCGCATAATTATTATTCAAGGTATAGCATATTTTTTGTTTGCTTTGATTGCGGCTATGTTGGCAGTATATCTTAGTTCTTATTTGCATAGGCCATTTAAGGCTTTAACTACATTTGCTAAAGAATTAGAAAAAGGTAACTTCGATGTTAATATACAGGAAAAGACAGGTTTGATAGAATTAGATCGTCTCATATCTACTTTTAATACTATGGCTCAGGAATTAAAAAAATCTCATATTGAGCTTAAAAAAAGTAATGAAAAGTTAAGAATAATAGCAGAATTTACAGCTGATTGGGAATATTGGCAGGCACCCGACGGAACTTTTATTTATATTTCTCCCTCGTGTAAATTGATCACCGGTTATGATCCCGAAGAATTTAAGAAAAAACCAACATTATATGAAGAAATTATCTTGCCAGAAGATAGAGAAATATGGCAAAAGCATCATGAAGAAGCTCATGTTCAATTGAAATCAGGTAATGAAGTAGAATTTCGCATTATTACTGCTAATGGAGAAAAAAAATGGATTTCTCATGTATGTTACCCAGTCTATTCTAATACAGGGAAATATTTAGGTATTCGAGGTAGTAATAGAGATATTACTTATCGTAAAAGATTAGAAGATCAAATCTTTCAAGCTCAAAAGTTAGAATCCATTACAAGATTAGCAGGTGGTGTAGCTCACGATTTAAATAATCTTATGGCTGCTATCTCCGGACATGTTGAACTTATTTGTTTGAAGGCCAAAGACGATCCTAAAATAGAAGATCATGCAAACAAAATAATGAATATAGCACATAAGGCAAGTGTTTTATCGGAACAATTACTTAATTATGCTAGAGGTGGTTCTTTTAATCCTAAAATAGTTGATCTTAATCAGGTTATAAAAGAAACAGTAGAATTACAAGAAATCAGCTTGCCTCCAAACGTTGAACTTATCTTTTCTCTTGAGCCAAACTTGGAAAAAATCTACGGAGATAAGGGACAACTCTCCCAGGTAGTTATGAACTTAGTGATGAACGCGGCGGAAGCCATTCAAAACGAGGGCAAGATATGGATCGAGACTTACAACGTCCAGATCCTAGAAGAGATCGAAAATATCGCTCCGGGAGATTATGTGCTGTTAAGGGTAAAAGATACTGGAGAAGGAATGGACAGCGAGACTTTGGACAAGATCTTTGAACCCTTTTTCTCCACCAAAGATTTTGGACGAGGCTTGGGTTTAGCGGCGGTCTTCGGGATTATCAAGAACCATCGGGGTCAAATAAGGGTCTACTCTGAAAAGGGCAAGGGGACCACCTTTGAGATCTTTATTCCTGTCTATCGTCCTCAAAAGGGCTATAACGCTTAAAAAGCGCCTCGTATACGATTTGTCTTACCCTGTTTAAGGGGATCCCCTTCGCGTAAGAAATCCTCTTTAAGTCTTCCCATTCCGCTTTGAAGGAAAGGGAGGGGTGTTTTGAGACTTTGACGCGTACCTTTCCCACGGGGGTTTCCACTACCTCCGTGTATCTGGGACGCAAGGCCCGCCTTACTTGTCGGATACGCACCCCTAAGGTGGTGCTATGGGTGAAGACGAGGCGGATGAGGAGGGCCTCTTTCCCTTTGGGGGCCAAGATGTTGAGGCGGGTACCGAGGCGGCCTTTTTTCATGTATACAGGCCAAAGATGTACGTCTAACGCCCCGGCCTCTCTTAGGCGTTCGGCCAAGCCGGCGATAAATTCCGGGCTCTCGTCGTCTATGTCTGTGGAGAGTTCGAGGATCTCCTCTTCGCCCCAGCCTTCTTCTTGGATTTCTCCCCAAAGCAAACGTACGATGTTGGGTCTGGACTTCCAATCTCTTTGCCCTGCCCCAAGGCCTGTTTCCAAGAGGGTAAAAGGAGGCCAGGGGTCAAAAGAGAACCCCAGACCTTTGAGGAGCGCCGCTCCGGTAGGGGTTACGGATTCCCCTGCTTCGGGAAAGCTTGTAATAGGAAGACCTTTCAAGATCTCTAAGGTTGCGGGGGCAGGGTAGGGTAAGAAGCCATGGGCTCCCTTCCCTTCGCCTCGGGCCAAAGGGATAGGGGAGGCCAAGAGTCTTTCTATTTGGAGCCATCTTAACCCAGAGACTACGGCAAAGAGGTCAAAAAGGGTATCGTAGGCGGAGAGTTCGTGAAGATGGACCCTTTCCAAGGGTAGGCCATGGACCTTGGCCTCGGCCTCAAAAAGGAGTTTTAAAATCTCCTGGACTTTTAAGACGACCTCCCTCGGAAACTCGAGCCGGGAGATCAGCTCCATGAGGGGCGCGAAGGAGGAGGGCAAAGAACCAGGTTCTTGGGCCCTAAGGTCTAGGACTTTGGCGCGGAAGCCCTGGACGCGTCTTTCCGAAAAAGAAAGGGTAATTTGGCCGGGGAGCTTTTGGGCCACAGCCTCAAATTCCCCTTGAGGGACCCCGGCGTCCGCCAAGGCCGCGACGAACATATCTCCCGCAAGGCCACCTATGAGGTCAAGATAGGCGAGAAACATCTCTTTTTTCTAGATAGGCAAAAATTCTTGCCCGGTAAAGGTACAAGAGACCAAAAGTGATGACACTAATGAAGGTGACGAGAGAGAGGGCCAGCCAATTTCGCTCGTAAAGAGCGGCCCCTTGGAGGGCAAGGGCCAAGGTGGCCGGCAACCTTCCCAAAAACATGATGGTCAAAAATATCGGATAAGGAATTTCAAAGAGGCCCAAAAAATAAGAAAGGTAATCTTTAGGAAAGCCCGGGATAAGGTAACACACAAAGGCCGCCAGGATGCCTCGTCCTTCAATGAATTTTTGGAGGCGTTTAAAGGCCGCATATCTCTCAAAACGTTTGCGAAAGAAGGGGCTCAAGGCGCGGGACAAAAAAAAGGCCCCGGAGGAGCCGATGGTTATCCCTATCATGGAGTAAAAGGTTCCCCACCAGGCCCCGAACAAATAGCCCGCGACAAATCCCGTTACCTCTCCGGGAAGGGGGGCTACGATAACCTGAAGGGCTTGAAAAAAGATATAGACCACAGGGGCCAGCCACGGATGACCTTCAACTAGCTCCCGAAGCAGGGAAGGGTCTTTGGCCCAGGACCAACCTAGAGATAAGAGATCCATAAACGCTTATCGTCTGAGCGTGGCCTTAAGACGCAAGGGGTAAAGAAGGAGATCTAGGGCGTCGTTTATATCTTTGACGAGGATGTCTGCCGCCAAAAGGGCCTCCTTGGCTACTCCTTCCTCCAGGAGCACGGCGATGCTTAACGCTGCTTCTTCGAGCATGAAGACGTCGTTTCGGCCGTTGCCAATAGCGGCCACCCTTTGCGGGCCAAGCTCCTGCACGTAACGCAATTTGGCTTGGTCGTGGGGTTCCTCAGGGGAAAGAACAGACAAACGACAAGGGATATCCTGCAGGGCCAATTTGGCCTTGCCAAAGGTGTCGGCGGTAATGACGTGGATCTCAAAGGTTTGGGCCAAGCGTTGAAGCCTTTCTTGGACACCTGTTTTCAGGTGGCCATCTACGGCCATGGTCCCGTTAAAGTCAAAGACCAAATGCTTGAGTTTTAAATTTTGCCCTCCAGGGATCTCCAAGGTAAACATCTTTCCTCCTCTTTAAAGGCGTATCTTTTTGATCCTCACGGCGTGGCACTGGAGATTTACAGCCACCGGGAGACTTGCGATATGGGTAGGGAAAGCCTCTATATGCACGGCAAGAGCGGTGTTTAAGCCTCCGAACCCCAAAGGCCCGAGGCCCAGGCGATTGATCTTTTCTAAAAGTTCTTCTTCCAGGCGGGCCAAATCCTCCCTTGCGGCCTTTTGGCCTAAGGGCCTGGTGAGGGCCAATTTGGCTAAGAGTGCAGCCTTTTCAAAGGAGCCCCCTATTCCTACCCCTACCAAAACCGGGGGGCAAGGATTGGGCCCCGCCCGGGAGACCGTCTCGACGACGAACTCTTTAACCCCTTCCAACCCTGCGGCCGGAGGGAGCATGACCAAACGGCTCATGTTCTCGCTTCCACAACCCTTGGGTAAGAGGGTGATTTCTAACGTTTCCCCTGGGACAGACTGGAGGTGGATCACGGCGGGGGTGTTGGTCCCGGTGTTTTTTCTCGTAAGGGGGTCGGCCACTGATTTACGTAAGAAGCCGCGCTTGTAGCCCTCGGCGACTCCTTGATCAATGGCTTTTTCTAGGCCTTTGACAAAGACCTCTTCTCCCTTCTTCACGAACACCACGGCCAGCCCTGTATCCTGACACAGGGGAAGGCCTTCTTCCTGGGCCAGACGTGCATTCTGGAGAAGGATCTCGAAGACTTCTTTCCCCAAAGGGGAGGGTTCGTGGGCCTGGGCCTCTTTAAATCTTTGGATTACTTCTCGAGGAAGCCTTTTACAAGCTTCGATGACACCCTGGGCGACCTTTTCTTTGATAAGTGAAGGATCAATAGTGCGCATTTCAAGCGCTCATTTTACGCCACTTGGCGGGGATCACAAAGCCTTGAGTTTTGAAAACGCTTTTAAGCCGAAGTAGAAGAGAAGGCCCTTCAAAATCTCTTCCCCACGGACTTTAGATGAGGTTTGACACGCCAAGAGAGGCGTCTTAAAAGGAAATTGAAAATAGATCACAGGAGGTGCGTCATGGCAAGGGTTTTGATTGTGGCCTGTGGGTCTTATTCTGAAAATTCTTACGATTGTCCTGGGGATTGGAAATGTATGACCGCGGCGGCGGAAAAAAGGGGCCCCTTTCAGGAGTATGACGAAGTCAAGGTCGTAGGCTTTCTTAAGTGTAAGTGTCCAGGGCGGGCCTTGATAAACAACATTGCCGCCACCAAAAAGAGGACAGAATTCGACGCCGTTCATCTTTCCAACTGTATGGTAAAGGCGGTCCCCCTTTGTAAGAACCACGACCTAGAGAATCTTCCCAAACTCATCGAGGAAAAGATCGGGGTCAAGGTCGTGGCTGGTAGTCACGATTTTGCCTAAGGATGTTCACCCTCGCCACTTGGAACGTAAATTCAGTGCGCATGCGGCTTGAACACCTTCTCCGGTGGCTCAAGCTGCGTGCGCCAGATTGTTTGTGTCTTCAGGAGACCAAGACCCAAGACCGAGAGTTTCCCTACGCCGAGATCAAGGCCGCAGGGTATCATGTGGTCCACAGCGGCGGAAAAGGGCGCAATGGGGTGGCAATCCTCGCGCGGAAGGAGCCTCGGGATGTCTTGGTAGGCTTTCCTGACGTTGAAGACGCAGAGGCCAGAGAGAGGCTTATCGTGGCCACGGTGCAGGGGGTACGCGTACATTCCGTTTACATCCCTAACGGGGGCCGGGTAGGTTCAGACGCCTTTCTTTACAAACTCGAGTTCATTTATCGTTTGCGAGAGTATTTTGAGACCTATTTCGACCCCGAGGAGGATTTAGTGGCCCTTTGTGGGGATTTTAACGTGGCGCCCGAAGAAATTGATGTCTATGATCCTGAGCTCCTGGCCGGTCAAATATGTTTCCACGAACGAGAACGTACGGCTGTTAAGCTTTTAGCGGAATGGGGCTTGGTGGATAGTTACCGTCTTAAACATCCTGCAGAGGCCGGAGCCTTTACCTGGTGGGATTATCAATTCGGCGCCTTTAAAGCCAATAGAGGTCTTCGCTTAGATCATATTTGGGTCACCAAACCCTTGGCCAGCAATTTGAAAGACGCTTTTATTGACCGAGAGCCTAGAGCTTGGAAGAAACCATCCGATCACGCTCCGGTAGTGGCGGTTTTTGAAGATGGATTTTGAGCTTTTAAAGAAGCTTTGTGAGGCCCCGGGGGCCCCAGGTGCGGAAGAGCCGGTACGGGAGCTCCTTTTAGAGGCGGCGCAGGGCTTGGTGGATGAAGTAAAGACAGACCCCTTGGGAAACCTCATCTTGCGGCGTTCAGGCCCTGGGCCGAAGATCTTGCTCGACGCCCACATGGACGAAGTAGCCTTTCTTGTTTCCGCCTTGGAAGGTCCGTTTTTACGTCTCGTCCCCTTGGGGGGTATTGATCCGAAGGTGGTCTATGGTCAACGTTTGACCATCTGGGGGCGCCGGCCCCTAGAGGGCATCGTGGGGCCTAAGCCTCCCCATGCGGGGGAAGAAAAAAGGGTCCCACCTATAGAAGACCTCTTCCTTGATCCCGGGCTTT
>Ga0256832_1003855_pt1 | contig 10190 bp, 9 predicted proteins | sample 134614metaG_FD_190534 | JGI IMG/M metagenome (GOLD analysis project Ga0256832, IMG submission 190534) | Hydrothermal vent microbial communities from Lau Basin, Pacific Ocean - 134-614 | ecosystem: Environmental > Aquatic > Marine > Hydrothermal vents | place: Pacific Ocean: Lau Basin | collected...
AGTATTGAAAATTATTCAGGTAAAGTTAAGATCTTTACCAATTATGATCCTTTTAAAAGTCATGTAGATTTATTTATCAGGCCTTTGAAAATAGATTCTTTTGCTGATAAAATGACAATAGTAAAAATAGAGGATGACAAAAAGATCAATTATGGCAGTGATATAAAAGGTGACCGGCTTCATACCATAATCGATACTTGGGGAATCTATAAAATTGACCTGGATACAATAGCTCCAGTGATAAAACCCGTAAAGTTTGGTGCTAATCTGGAGAAAATAAAATCTATCAGTTTCAGGATAAAAGACAATTTTGAAGTTGCCGGTCTTGCTTCCGGATTAAAATATGACGGATATATCGATGATAAATGGGTTTTGTTTGAATATGATAAAAAGAAAGATATTATCAAACACAGATTTGAAAAAAAACTTAGAAAAGGACAACATCGATTAAAAATTATTGTTGAAGATGATAAGGGTAACAAAACGATTTTTAAATCTAAATTTAATAAATAAATAACTACCCGAATAGTTACAAAAAATAATAAAATATGACACATTTGGTAAAAGGCGATAAAGCGCCGGATTTTGAAGGGATAATCGAAACAGGAAAAAAAATAAAATTAAGCGATTATAAAGGAAAGAAACTTATTTTATATTTTTATCCCAAAGATTTTACTTCCGGATGCACACTTGAAGCAGAAAACCTTTCGGAAAACTTTGATTTCTGGAAAAATAACGGATATGATATCATAGGTATAAGTCCTGACAGTGTTGAACGCCATGTGAAATTCAAAGAAAAGCACAATATACCATATCATCTAATCGCTGATACGGAAAAAGAAATAGCATCTGTCTATGGAGTTTATGGCAAGAAAAAAATGTATGGCAGGGAATACATGGGAATTTTCCGAACTACTTTTGTAATTGATGAAGAAGGAACTATTGTTTTGGTAGTAAAAAAAGTAAAAACCAAAGAGCATACAGATCAATTAAAAAAATTGTTGGAGTTATAAAAAGTATCTACTCATGTAGAATCATTTTAACTGGAAAAATCTCTTTTTTGCCATATTTCATCGTGTTTATCGATTAAGAGTACTTGTCTTTGTGAACCTTTGTGTTCTTTGTGCCTTTGTGTCTGAAATTTCTTTATACACAAAAATAGACACAAAGACTCTAAGTTCACAAAGTAACACAAAGAATATTTACTTCATGTGAAAATACTAACAATATTCTTTTTATTTATAATTGTTCAGGTGTTTTTTTTTCGGGCTAAAGCCCAAAAACAAACAACCTGAATTATCCACATAATAGTAAAAAAACAGATACCTGAATTAATAGATAGTAAAAATAAAAAATTCACCTAATTTATACTTAGAATAAATACATATTTGAATTCAATTCATGTTGGCGTTTTAATATTATTAGTAATAGTTTTGTAAAAAAATAAATATAAAATCATGTCAGATTTACATTTACCAAAAAACAGGCTTAGAAAAGCCGCATTGGAATATCATTCAATGGGAAGAAAAGGTAAGATTGAAGTTATTTCAACAAAACCTTTTAATACAGCTAAGGATTTATCGTTAGCATATACACCGGGAGTTGCAATTCCTTGTCTGGAAATAGAAAAAGATCCTCACAAAGCGACAGAATATACTGCCAAAGGAAATCTTGTCGGGGTTATCACAAATGGATCAGCTGTTCTTGGATTGGGAAATATTGGTGCATTAGCCGGTAAACCGGTAATGGAAGGAAAGGGAATTCTTTTCAAGAAATTTGCTGATATTGATGTTTTTGATATTGAATTAAATATCTCAGATCCTAAAAAGTTTGTAGAAGTAGTAAAAACTATGGAGCCAACTTTCGGAGGTATTAATCTTGAAGATATCAAGGCTCCGGAATGTTTTTATATCGAAGAAGAATTAAAAAAGACAATGAACATTCCTGTATTTCATGATGATCAGCACGGAACGGCTATTATTTCAGGTGCAGGTTTGGTCAATGCATTGGAATTGGTAGGTAAAAAAATAGAAGATATAAAAATAGTAATAGTAGGAGCAGGTGCTGCAGGTATTGCCAGTGCCAATCTTTATATGAAACTGGGTGCAGATCCTCAAAAGATCTTTATGTGTGACAGTAAGGGCGTTTTATATGAAGGACGTGGGGATGAAGATAGAAATAAATACAAAAAACCGTTTTTCAAAAAAACAAATGCTAAAACACTTGATGAAATAATTGAAGGAGCTGATGTTTTTGCCGGTTTTTCAGCAAAAGGTATTCTCAAAAAGGCGATGGTTAAAAAAATGGCTGAACATCCATTGATTTTTGCAATGGCAAATCCTGATCCGGAGATTACTTATGAGGATGCAAAAGAAGCTCGACCGGATGCTATTATTGCAACAGGAAGGAGTGATTACCCCAATCAGATAAATAATGTTTTGGGATTTCCTTATATTTTCAGGGGTGCACTGGATGTTGAAAGTACTGCAATTAATGATGAGATGCAATTAGCTGCTGTCAAGGCATTGTCTCAATTGGCAAAAGAAGAAGTTCCTGATGAAGTAAAACAAAAATACGGTAATGAACCTATGGAGTTTGGGCCTGATTATATTATTCCAAAACCATTTGATCCCAGAGTTTTACTTTATACTGCATCGGCAGTAGCTGAGGCAGCGATCAAAACAGGTGTGGCAAAAAAAATAATAGATATTGAGCAGTATAGAGATGAATTATTGTCTAAGATTGACTGGACAAGAAACATGATGAGAAATATCTATGTTTTATCTAAAAAGAATCCTAAGAAAATCGTATTTCCCGAAGGAGACAATCATAAGATTATTTGGGCTGCATCTGATCTGGCAAATGACAAATTGGCTAAACCGATATTACTGGTTGATAATAAGGATAAAACCATAGCTAAATTTGAAGAATTGAACCATTGCTATCAGGGAATAGAATTTATAGAGTACAAAACTTCACCGTTGTACAATGAATTTGTTGATGCTTATTATAAAATGAGACAAAGAAAGGGTATCACACAGAGGAAAGCATTAAAAGATATGAAAAGCAAATATTATTTTGCTCCAATGATGGTAAAACTGGGTTATGCCGATAGTGAAGTTGGTGGTATAGAAGCCAGTTATCCATATGTTTTGAAACCCGCTCTTGAAATAATAGGAACAGAAAAAGGAGAAGGTCAGGTTGTATCGGGAATGCATTGGATAAAATATAAAAACAGATCTATTTTTATCACGGATACGGCAGTTAATGTTGATCCTGATGAAATAGAATTGCTGGATATTGTTTCAAATGGTGTAGAAGCACTTAAACGCTTCAAATTTCAACCCAGAGTAGCAATGTTGTCTTATTCCAATTTCGGATCTGTAAGAGACATAAATACGGATAAGATAGAAAAGGTGATTGAACTAGCAAAACAGAAATATCCCGATTTGATAATTGACGGGCCGATGCAGGCAGATTTAGCTTTAGATCCTGAAAGATTAAATGAATTTTACCCGTTTTCAAATTTACATGACATTCCAAATTTGTTGGTTTGTCCAAATTTGAATTCAGCAAATATCGCTATTAAATTGCTATCAAAATTAAGTAATTCACATATAATCGGTCCGATTATGGAAGGTTTTGACAAGCCGGTTCAATTAGTTACCAGATCCAGTGATGTCAGAAATATTATCAATTTGGCAACTATATCCGGGGTTGATACATTGAGACCATAATAATAAATTATAACAAAAATGGGGCTTAAAATTTGGATATAATATAAAAAATATCTACTTTAAGCCCCTGTTATGGTAGATTATCAAAATAGATTAATAGAAAGACTCAAATTGATTGCAGGCAATCACAAAAATGCTGTTGACAGATTGTCGGAAGTTTTGAATATTGCAAAACCTACAGCATATAAAAAACTTAATGGTGAAAGCTCTTTTTCAATTACTGAATTAGCACTGATTATGAAAGACTTTGACTTGAGTTTTGATGAACTGGTTTTTGATAAAAAAAAGAAGATCGGTTTTCAGTTTCCTTTCAAAGCCCGTAAAATAAAAACGTTTCATGATTACGTTATTCCGCTTAAAATGTTCATGGCAATCGCTGCACCGATTCCGGATTTGAAAATTCATTATGCCACAAATGAATTACCTTTTTTCTTTTATTTTCTGGATAAGGATTTAACATATTTCAAGTTTTATATCTATGCCTTAACCGTATGGGATTTGCCCGGAATTAAAAATAAAAAGTTTAATCTTGAAGATTTTTCCGAATGGTATGTGATCAAAGATGATATTGATTTTATTATCAATAAGTATTATTCTATTCCCAATATTGAATTGTGGAATGAAGGGGTATTAAACAATACTTTAAATCAAATCAAATATTTTCTGACAACCGGTTTTTTTCAAAATCCTAAAGATGCTTTATACTTATGCGACAGATTGGAAAACATGATAAATCATGTGTATATAATGGCTGAAACTGGAAAAAAAATAACTTTTGGACAAAATCCGGATTTAATTGATACGGAATTTTTGATGTATCACAATGAAATTTCTCATACAAACAACATCCTTCTTATTCAATCCGAACCATTAAATCAAATATATTTTGCATATGATAATCCTAATTATATCGTAACCGACAATCAGGATTTGATTGATTATACAGAGAAATGGTTTGAAAAAATAAAAAAGAATGCTCTTTCAATATCTCTGGATTCGGAAAAAAACAGGAGAGCTTTTTTTAATATTATTTTAAAGCAAATAGATGATACAAAGAATGATATAGAACATATAATTGAAAAATATTATAGTTAATGAAAAAATTTCTGTTAATTTTCTTTTTTTTGAATTCTTTTATAATACACGGACAGAATTTTCAGCAGAAATTATTTGCAGATGATCCTAATCCGGGAGTTTTTTTTGGGAGGTTTGTTTCTTTACAAAATGATTTTGCTTTTATCAGTGCATATCAGGATTTTGAAAATGGTTCAGCTTCGGGTTCCCTGTATATTTTTAAAAAAACAAATAATAAATATCAACAGTCTCAAAAGCTTTTTCCTGATGATGGAGGTGTAGAAGAGTATTTTGGTTATTCTTTATCTTCTTATGATAACTGGGTAATTACGGGAGCACATCACGATAGTGATTTTGGAGCCAGCAGTGGTAAAGCGTATCTTTTACATTTGAAAAACGATAATTGGTCTTTTTATCAAACATTATTACCTCCGGATCCTGCTGAAGCAGATGAATTTGGTAAAACTGTTGATATTTATGGTGATTTTGCTGTTTCCTGCTCATATCTTGATGATGATAACGGAACCAATAGCGGTTCGGTTTATATTTTCAGAAAAGAAGATAGTACCTGGAATCTATTTCAAAAAATACAGGCAAATCAACCGGTTGACCATTCTCAATTTGGATTGGCATTGGATGTTTATAAAGATAAATTAATAGTTGGTGCACCATATACAAGGAATGATGAAATCGTATGCGGTGCAGCATATATTTTTGAACTAAAAAATAACCTATGGGTACAGACATCACATTTAGTTCCTAAAAATCCGGAAATTAATGATGAATTTGGTATTACAGTGGAAATAAATGAGGATTTTGCATTTATAGGAAGTATAAAGGATGATGATCTTGGAAAAAACAGCGGTTCGGTTTATGTATATAAGAAAACAAAAGGGGAATGGAGATTTAAACAAAAGTTGTTAGCACCGGACGGAGTGGCAGGAGACGGTTTCGGTATTGCAATTGAGCCTGACAATAATTACTTATATATCGGTTCATATTTTGATGATGACAATGGAACCAACAGCGGTTCGGTATATATTTTTCATTACAATCAGGAAAATTGGGAATATTTTTCAAAATTTTCTCCTGATGATTCGGATGATAGTGATGCTTTTGGAGCAAGTATTTCCGTTTTTCAGGATGAAATATTAACAGGAGCTTATTCTGATGATGATTATGGATTTTTTGCGGGTTCAGCTTATGTTTTTTCGAAAAAAAAGATTTTAACCAAAACAAAAAATTTGGTAGACAATACTAATAATATTTTTATATCTCCGACAATATTTAAAGATAAAATCAAGATCTCAAGTTTGCAAACAGCCTCATTTAACGTAGATGTTTATGATATTTCAGGTAATATTATCAGTCATAGAGAGGATATAAAAACACCTGTTGAATTCAACACAAATGCAATATCAAAGGGGATATATTTTATAAAAATATCAAATAGTAAAATTAACATAACAGAGAAAATCATTAAGATTTAGTTCAAAGAAAAACTACCGATCTCCTGAATGATTTCATAGTGATTTAGAAAATAATATTCATAAGAAATTTCATATGGCAGGGGTATGGAATCTACCAATTCAATTAATTCTTCTTCGCTGTCGAGTTTCAAAACAACCCAGATCAAGGCGTCTTCAGGACTTAATGACAATGATAATAATTTTCCGCTATTTCTGAAGTAATTTAAAATAGTATTTATCTCATTTTCAAAACTTCCTGATTCATATATTTCCGGATTGAAATAATCCAGTTCCACCATAAAATGATATTCCATATCAAAGTTTTGGTTAATTAAATTAAAAATCATTAACTACTCAGGCAGGGTGTTTTTGCAATGAAAAAAGAGGTTTTTTCAACCAAAAAGACTCTACCAGAGTTGTTACAAAAATCAAAAGTAACTGTTTTTTTAATAAAAACAACTTTTTTATATCTGAAATGAGCATTTTTCTAAGAAAATTATTCCATATAAGCAGCAAAACTATAGGTTAAACGACAATCAAGAGGTTGCGAAACAAAATCCTTAAATTGTACTTCAACAACCATTTCATAAGAATTTTCTTTTATAACATCACGTATATCTTCACCTGTACTCAACAGTTTGATCTCTCCGTTCAAATTTAATGGAACTTCATCGCGATAATATATTTCGATACGATTGTTATAATCATCCTTTTTGTATATCGAAATGGAAATCTTTCTGATAATACCGAAATTTGTATTTGGGTATATAGAGATAATTTTTCCTCTTCCCGCATATAATTGATTGATATCGGAAAGGGATATTTGTCTTTCAGTCAGATTTTGATTTAAAAAAGATGGAATATCCCGGATTTTAATAAAATGAGTTCCAAACGGATCCTTGCCCGAAGGAATGGTAAAATTCACTTCCTGATATATTTCAAAAGCAGGAACTTTTGTCTTGCAGGAAAAAAAAGAAACAAGAACAAATAAGAAAAATAACCTAATCATTAATAAATATTTATTATTAGACGTTTAAACTATATAATTATTACTTAGTGTCTGTACGAAAACAGAAAATATGCTTGATAGTTCGGCAATTTTAAAAGAATGTATTTATAAAACAACCAAAAGCAGTGGTGCAGGAGGGCAGCATGTCAATAAAGTTGAGACAAAAGTGATTTTGATTTTTAATATAAAAAATTCAAAGGTATTGAATACAAAACAAAAAGAAATTCTTTTGAGCAGATTAAAAAACAAAATCGATAAAACAGGTTCAATAAAAATAAGCAGTCAAAAATACAGATCTCAATTGAAAAATAAAAAAGCTGCCGGTAATAAGCTTTTAAATTTATTGGAAAAAGCTCTGAAAGTTAATAAAACCAGAATCCCTGTAAAAGTGAGTAAAGAAATGATTGAAAGAAGATTAAGAGATAAAAAAATTAAATCCGATCTTAAAAAATTCAGACAAAAACATAATATTAGATTTGAAAAATAATTTCGGGTTGTTGTCAGGAGAAAGAAAATAACAGGTTTATTGCTGTTTTTTAATTATTTTTATTTATTTTGCAATAGAAATCACCGGATAAATCGCAGAAGATAATGAGGAATTTTTTATATACGACTTTTTTAATTTTGTTGTTATCTGCAACACAAAATTTTGTTAGCGGACAAAGTTCCTTTGGGATGAATTTTGGGGTTGTAGCAGGTGATAATGGTAATATCATTCAGGATAGCGCTAAAACTTTTAGAAACGGTTATCAGATCGGAGTTTTGGGAAATTTTGGCACTTATAGTTTTTTTATTTCCCCGGGAGTATATTTTAAAGATGTTACTATAAAAAAAGATTATAAAGATATTGCTCCTTTTGAAAGATCCCCAAGAATAAAAATTGCTAAAGCAAAGGTAATTTTAGGTTACCAGACAAATATATTAACACGTAAAATAAAACTTAAATTCGGTGGAGGTATGAATGGTAATTATGTTATCAATATCAGTGATAATGATGAGGGTTATAATTTCGATACACTTAATGATACCTATATGGGATATAATATAGATATAGGTTTGGATTTCTTCTCATTGACATTTAACATTTCATATGAAAAATCCATTAAAGAAATATTAACTTTAAAAGATAAAAAATCAAGCTTGGATTTTATAATATTGACTGCCGGATTTGTTTTTTAAGAAATTTGGATTTTTTCATTATAGTATGTATTGCCACTACCGGTTATCTTGTATTTTTATGATTTTACCGGTATAAATTTTATTCCTGCTAATTATCGAATAAAAATAAACTCCGGGTTTTATTTCATTGATTTTGATATCCTTTGAAAATAGAGGTTTATTGTATATTGTTTTACCGTTTAAGTTGCATATTTTTAATGTTGTTTTATTTTCTATTTCAATATCATTAAAATATACAGATAATCTGTCGATAAACGGATTTGGATAAAGTATGAATTTTCGGTTGGTTATTACGTTTTCATTTCCATTTATTTCTTCATTTATTGCTTTTAACAACGAATATTCCTCATAAGGGGCAAAAGCATCCTGAGTTAATTCCCATATCATTATTCCCTTTAGTTTTTCTGTTTTTACCAGTTTTGTTTTTTTTCGGATGGTATTTATTCCGTTATAATATTTTTTACCGACATTATCCAAATATGCATAATCCGTATTCTCAGCAACTATTTCACTATATTTGAAGGATGTTACATTGTTTTTATCAGTAAAATCATATCCGTAAAAAGGAACGCCCAATCGCAATTTTTCATGATTTATACCCTGACTTTTCCAAAAAGAAATTGATTGTTGTGCATCTTCAAAAGAAGAATGTTGCCCCGGATTATTTGGGTTCCATGGACCTTTAAAATCATATGCCATAATATTGATGACATCAAATGCTTTCAATGCCTGGTCTGTAATTTGACTGTATCTAAATGTACCGGGCAATGCAGCTGTTAATCCCAAAGAATATTTACTAAGAGTATCTTTTAATTCCAAGACAAATGGACTATAATAATCGGTGATATTATCCCATTCCAGGTCCATATCAACACCATCGAGATCATGTATCCTGCAATAATCTTTTATTTTTTTTATAAATATACTTCTAAAAGAGGAAGACATATTTTTTTTCCAGTTAGCAGCTAATTGCCCATAAACAGCAGCTCCGCCAAGAGAAATATAAACAACAATACCATCATTTTTTAATTTTTTTACAACAGGATCTATGTCTTTATCAAAAGCACTTAGATTGCCGTTTTTATCCGGATTGGCAAAAGCAATGTTAATATGTGTGACCCCGGAAAAATCAATATCTGAAACAGATTCAAAACGATATGCCGGCAAATATCCCAAAACGTCTATATTTTGAGAAAATACAAAAGTAAAACTACATATTAGCAATAGTAAAACAGATAAATATTTAACCATTTAAAATCTTTTTATCAACAAGTATAAAACGTTTAATACTTTAATAAGTTTGTATCTATCCGGGAAGAATCACTTTTTTTATTTCAAAAGCACCCAACCTTAGTAGATACATAGATTTTAACCGGCAATTTTTATAGAAATGCCAAACCATAAAAAACAATAAATTGTTTATTTATAGGTTGTAACTACTCAGGTAGAATCATTATGATTGAAAAAATACTTTATTTATTTCAAAAGCACCCTGCCTGAGTAGTTACTAAAGGTTTATTTTCAGTAAATATGAAAGAATTTCTTAAAAATATTGAAAAATTAAATTACAGGTTAAATTCGGGTATATTGCCGGGCAAAGAAGTACAGTATCAAATGGCTCCTCCCGGACGGTCTCATGATTATCCAAAGCATAACAATTTTAAATTGGCAGCTGTATCATTGTTACTGTATAATAAACAAAATGAAATATATTTTCCTCTT
>Ga0256832_1003856_pt1 | contig 10190 bp, 6 predicted proteins | sample 134614metaG_FD_190534 | JGI IMG/M metagenome (GOLD analysis project Ga0256832, IMG submission 190534) | Hydrothermal vent microbial communities from Lau Basin, Pacific Ocean - 134-614 | ecosystem: Environmental > Aquatic > Marine > Hydrothermal vents | place: Pacific Ocean: Lau Basin | collected...
TTTAACCTATTGATTATTTTATTCGCTTTCCTCCTCGTTCCAACAGAATACTATCTCTATGTGATGCTGTTTTTCTGGTGGATTAAACCCTATAGCCATCGTTTAATTTTACATATTCTTAGTCAAAAATTATTTAATAATGATTTAAATACATGGCAAGCATTAAAAGACATTCCCTCAGTATTTCGTGGCAATACCTTAGGTGCAATTACCTATCGTCGCTTTTCCTTTTCGCGTGGTTTTAATCTACCAATATGGCAATTAGAAGCATTAAAAGGCAAAGCACGAGCTAAACGTCAAAAAATCCTATTAAGCGCAGTACATAGCGAAGCGATTTGGCTAACAATTGGTTTATTTTTTATTGAAATTATTCTTACTTTTTCTTTGCTTAGTTTATTTTTACTCTTTGTCCCTGAAAGTCATTTTGATTCCTTTACTCGCCATTTCTTCAATCCAGAATTAGGCTCGCTTGAAACATGGGTCACCCTTTTTATTAGCAGTCTTTATATTGTGGTAACACTGATTATTGAACCTTTTTATATTGCTGCCAATTTTGCACTTTATATTAATCGACGTACCCAATTGGAAGCATGGGATATTGAGCTTTCTTTTCGTAAAATGGCAATACGCTTGGCAACCGAAAAAGAAAAAGCGACCTCTTTGGTAAAAGGTATTTAAGGTAAAAATGCAAATAATGAATATTTTATTATTGAGTTTCAAACAAAGAAGTATACTGTATAGCCTTACGATTGCTTTATTGATTAGTTTCCTTTTTTTGGCTAAAAACGGCCATACCAAAACAAGCACAGAGTCAGAACCTCTTCCTCCAACAAGCGCTGTTGATTATCTTCAGGATGAGCGTTTAGCTGTCGAACAATCCAAAGCTATTATTGAGGATATTGTTAATAGCAAAGATTTAAAAGGGGAGAAAAAAATAACAAAATGGCAGTTAAAGGAGGTAGAGTTTGAGCAATCTGACTCAAGCACTCCTGATTGGATTAAGTCTATTTCTATTGGCTTTGCTAAGATTTTTGAGTATGCATTATGGATTTTACTATTAACTGCAATCGTTTTACTCTACCTATCACGCGCTCAATGGTTGCATTTATTTTCTCCACAAGAAACAGAGGAAGAAAGCTATCAAGCCCCCGATATATTATTTGGTATGAATGTGCGCGAAGATTCCTTACCTGATGATATTATCGCCGAAGCAAAACAATTATGGCAGCAAAAAAAAGCACGTGAATCATTAAGCTTATTATATCGTGGTGCACTGGTGAGGCTGATTAATCAAGAAAAAATCCCATTAGAAAACAGCCATACCGAAGGGGATATTCTAAAATTAAGCCAAAAATCATTGCTCGATAAACAACAACAATACCTCGCACAATTAACCTCTCAATGGCAATTAATTGCCTATGCACATCGTATTCCAATGGAAGAAGCAATGCAGTGGTTATTTACCCATTGGCAAAGTCATTTTCAACATCCATCAACCCCTTCTGATGAGATAAAATTATGAGTCGGGGCATCGCATGGGGGCTTGGCATCCTTATTTTAAGCACTTTTATTCTAGGTGCTTATCGTCTTTATAATCGGCTTGAAATGGTTGAATCCGTGACAAAAATCACCCTTCAAGGCGAGGCACGTAAAAACCCATTATATGCTGCACGAATTTTTCTAAACCGTATGGGTATACCTGCCGAAACAAAACAAAGCTTACAAGGACTAAAAGCCCTACCTGATACCAATAGCGTCTTATTAATTAGTTCAAAACGCTCAACCCTCTCACGAGAAGCAACTAATAATTTATACGCATGGATAGAAAAAGGAGGTCATTTAATCGCACGTACAAGCCACTCCAATGACTTTTTTTATAAGAATTCTAAAAACGAAGACAACTACCAATCCAGTGACCCATTACAGAACTTACTTTCTCTTAAAACGGGCGAATCGATTCGACTCGATGACGAAAAGCCAAACATTCAATTACAAGGATCAAAACGTCCCTTGCAATTGAATATCAAAGGTTTCAATCCAATTATTTATCTTGATGAAGATTTAGCACACGCAGATGAAGTGATTGAAATAGAACAAAATATTTTTATGCTACGTCGTCCAATAGGTGAAGGTATGATCACTTTAGTCCCTGATTTTGCCTTTATTGATAACCGCAATATTAGAAAAGCAGACCATGCTGAAATATTATGGCAATTAGTCCATGGTTTAAAACAACCTGAGAGTGTCTGGTTAATCCATAACGATGAAATGCCCGCTCTATGGCGATTAATATGGAATAAAGCACCCGCACTGATTATTACCTTAACGATTATGCTAATTTTATGGCTACGCTCTGCATCACATCGTTTTGGTCCTTTAATTCCTAAAGCCCCTGAAAGTCGGCGCAGTTTATTAGAACATATCCAAGCCAGTGGCCATTTTTATTGGAAACATCAACAAAAAGGAAAACTAATTGCCAGCACCCGCGAAGCATTAAACCAACGCCTAGCCCTGACTCATCCTGGCTGGAAGCAATTATCTAATGCGGAAAAAATAACACAATTAGCAACACGCTTAGAACGCTCTGAAGATGAAATTCAACAGCTCTTATTTGACCCCAATTATGCAGTAAAGAAAAACCAGAATGAGGAATTTACCCAACTGGTAAAACAATTAGAACAAATCAGGAACTCATTATGACCTCAATGACATTAGCTCAAGCAAGCGAACTGGCACAAAGCATTAAAATAGAAATCAGCAAAGCCTTGATCGGACAAAAACAAGTAGTACATGAAACCTTAATAGCTCTTATAGCAGGGGGAAATGTCCTTATTGAAGGCGTACCGGGTTTAGGAAAAACCCTACTAGTCCGCGCCCTAGCCAACACTTTTTCAGGACAATTTTCACGTATTCAATTCACCCCTGATTTAATGCCTGCCGATGTCACAGGGCATACACTTTACGACCTTAAAAACAGTGAATTTAATCTCCATAAAGGCCCCGTTTTCACCCATTTATTACTTGCCGATGAAATAAACCGCGCCCCAGCAAAAACACAATCTGCCCTTCTCGAAGTGATGCAAGAACGCCAAGTCACCATTGAAGGCGAAGCCCATCCCGTCCCCTTACCCTTTATGACATTGGCAACCCAAAACCCATTAGAACAAGAAGGCACTTACCCACTACCAGAAGCGCAATTAGACCGTTTCTTATTAAAAATCTATATCAACTATCCGAATGAAAAAGAAGAAAACCTGATGGTCGCCGCCGTCACCAATCATCAAACAGGTGATCAGCTAGACCTATCCCGCGTCAATGCCGTTACCTCACCTAAAAAAATTATAGAAATGCAATCACTCGCCGCAGAAATCGAAGCCGATCAAAGCGTGATTGACTACGCAGTAAGAATCACCCGCGCCACCCGCGACTGGCAAGGACTAAGCATAGGCGCAGGCCCACGCGGCAGCATCTCACTCATCCGCACCGCCCGCGCACAAGCAATGCTCAATCAACGTAAATATATAACCCCCGACGATATTAAAAACATCGCCCTCCCCGTCCTACGCCACCGAGTAGCACTCGCACCTGAAATGGAATTAGAAGGATATACAACCGATCAGATTATTCACTCTATACTAGAAAAAATTGAAGCACCAAGGCAATAATCAAAACAAAGGTAAATCAGTAAACTTTTTCTTGCACTCAAATTTCTATTTGATTACATAGCTATGAGTATGGAAATTGAATTTCTGAATAGTGTTACCAAATAAAATTTTATAATGAGAAAAAAAATTAATAGATTATATTGAAACTCTTGATTAGATTTAAAGTAATGCATGACGCACACTTTGTTTCGTACGTTACCGCGTACATTAACTAATCAAGAGAGTATCGTTATGAAAGCTAAAATCCAAACGACGGCAGAGAGTATAGAGAAAATTTCAATGATTACAAAATTATTAACGCTAACCTATGGTGACAGGGATGGGGTAGAACTCATTATTGATGTTAAATCGCTAATGATGGCTGATGTAGGAAGTGAGGATGCATATATTAACATCACCCCAATTTGTAAACATTTTAACAAGAGGGCACAAAATTTTTTCGCATCTCCCAATACCGTACAGTATATGCAACTTATTGAAAGTAAACATATTTCTAAAGTACTGGATTCTAGTTCTTTAAACACAAAAAATGAGAATAAAGATAATAAAAACAATATGTTAATCGACGATAAAAACAAGAAAATACAACTCGTCATTAAAAAACGTGGTAAGCATAATTCTGGCACATGGATACATTCAGAACTTTTTTTAAAATTCGCTTCATGGGTAAGTGTTGAGTTTGAATATGATATGCACCAATTAATAAAACATCTTATACGACGGGCTGATCAGGTTAAAATAGATCGAGCAAGTACCAAATACTTATTCCACCCTTTAACAGATGCAATAAAAGAGATTTGGATTCCTGCTCAATCAGAGAATGGTAAAAAATTTGCGTATACAAATCTCGCTAATTTAATCAACCAGAAGGTCATTGGTATGACGGCGAAACAATATAAAATAAAAAATAAAATTGATCCCGATACACCTACGCGAGATACATTTCCTGATCATATTCTAAAGAAAATAGAAGCAGTAGAAAAAGATATGTGGGGTCATATTAAATATGGAAAGGTTACTGAATATACCAAATTAAAAGAACTGATCTAATACTAATATTATTTTTTATTTAATATGTTTAATGTTTCAAAGTGATAGAAAACTCTTTCTTTCAACCAGCTTAAAGCGGATGTTTGCTATATATAGATGTTCAGATATTAAATTTCTTCGGAATCGAGTGCTTTAGCCTCGTCTAGCGAGGCTAAAGCACTCGATTCCAGAAATTATTTATATGAAAGTCTATAGTTTTACCCGCCTCGCCTATCGGCATCGGGGGTATAATAAGATAAATCTTACACTCCTTATGATCGCAATATTTCAAAACAAAACAGCTCTGCACGACGAGGTATGTTACCGTTGCAACGTTTTAAAGAAGTCTTGCAAAATGTGAACGGGTTTACAAACCCCATCCAACTAGATTTCATTCTTCTCCCCTATTATTCGACCAAGATGACTAAGATGTAACTATTTTTTAGCCCATTATTCTCTGATTTTGAATTTATTTTGCTAATATATTAAGCATTGATTCATTTTTAGGGGATATTTTAGAATGAAAATTCTTACTTGCATTACATCAGATGCAAAAAACGCTGCTATAAAACATAATTTATTAAAACGTTTAGAGCGTTTTCTGTATAGAGTCAAAGAGGATCAAACACTTGTTTTGCTAACCCCTTATCCTGATAAGCGTTTCTTTAAGAAAGCGATCATTTCTAAAGGGACAAACTACCGCATTTTAATCGCTTTGCATCGGCAAGATGGTTATATGATTCTTTGTGTTTTTATGTTCTCAAGTCGTGGCAATCCAGCCTATGATGTGATGTGGAGAACAAAGATACGTCAAAATCCTGATGCTTTATTTCAAAAAATACTCAAGAAGCATCAAACACTTTTTGACAAATGTGTGGAACAAGCTCGTTATCAACCTGCTATTCCAGCTTTACCTACACCTAATGAGGTAGAAAACTTATGGTTATCCTGTAATAGTAAAGCTCCTCAACAAGCGACTGTTTTTGAGAGTAAAAAATGGGTTAAGACAATAGCAACTGATTATTTTAAACAAAAAATTAATGCCATTTACGACTTATTACAAGAGATTTACCAAGAAATTGAGGATACACGGACTCAGGCTTCCTCTGTTTTTATTAAGGTTAGTTCCAGAGAGGCAGAGGAGGTTAAGCTATATCTACAATACTTCCCTACACATCAAGTACTTTTTTTATTAGATCTAACCGTAATCTATAGCGAAATAGCTATTTCTGGTTTTGATATTAATGCATCTCATGAAACGCTTGCTCAAAAAGCCTATCGAGCTTATCCACTTGATGTTTTTTTGCTCGGGGCAGAGGAGTTCAGTAAAATTCAAGAAAAAAGCGAAAGCAATCTTGCACTTTCTCCTGAAGAAATGAATATCCTGAATCATAGCGACAGTGCTACAGGCAATCGCTTTCCTTTATTTATCAATGGCCGTGCAGGAAGTGGTAAATCAACCATCTTGCAATACTTATTAAAAAGCTATCTTTATCTCGCCATTGAACACTGGACAAAAAACAAACCTTATACTCCGCTTTATTTAACCTACAGTAAAAAATTACGGGATTTTGCAATCCGTTCTTCCCATAAATTACTGAAAAATAATTCTATTATTTTATTAGAAAAAAATAAAAATTGGGAATTAAAATATAATAAGCATCAACAACAAGTATTTAATTCGACTTTTAAGCTATTTCAAGATTTTATGGTGGAATTATTACCTAAAAAAGAGCGTCTGAATTTTTTACCCGAAAACCAAATTACTTATGCAGGTTTTAAGCAATTATGGGAAAGCACAATAGGTCGAGGTAATTTACGCCATTATAATGTGGATTTAGTGTGGCATATTATCCGCACTTATATTAAAGGAATGAGTAGAGGTCTAGGATTAGATTTTACGCCTAAAGATTATATTCATCTGCCCGAAAAGCACAAAACCATTGAAAATAATGACTTTATAGAGATTTATGAAAAAATATGGAAAAAATGGTATTTAAAATATTGTCAAGAACATAAGGCATGGGATGAACAAGATTTAGCCTTAGCAGTACTTGCAAAGGCTGATTTTCCTCAAACTTATCCTGCTATTTTCTGTGATGAGGCGCAAGACTTCACCATTATTGAGTTAAAAATTCTTTACCATTTATCACTTTTTTCCAATCGTAATATTGAGAATCAAATTGGCAATATACCGTTTGTATTTGCAGGAGATCCCCTACAAACCTTAAACCCTACAGGTTTTCGTTGGGAAGCAGTTAAAGCAAATTTTTATAATTATCTAATAGCACCTATTGAGCGACGTAACAATAAGAGTGGTAAAAATGAGCTTAACTATAAAGAATTAATCTTTAACTACCGCTCCTCAAAAAATATTGTCGATTTTTGCAATATTATCCAATTATTGCGCCTGTGTTTATTTGGTAATACTTATCGCATTAAGCCACAGTTGACATGGTTTTCTAGCAAAAGCATGACACCTTTTATCCACCCTAAAAACTCATCAAAAGCACAACAACTATTAGAACATGATGCGTTAATTATTATCCCTAATTGCCATGAAAGCGAAGAATCAGAATATGTGAAAAATGACCCTATTCTCAGTAAATCGATTGCCTGCGATGAAACGGGTCTCCCTCTTAACGTCTTAAGCCCCTCTTCAGCTAAAGGCTTGGAGTATAGTGAAATTGTTGTTTTATATTGTTTTGGAGAAAGCTGTCCTAAAAGTCTATTAGATCGTTTACAAGGGAAAGCAAGCCTCTTTCCTGAGCCTAAACAGTTAATTAAATGGGAATATTTTTTAAACCGACTCTATGTTGCTATTAGCCGCGCTAAACAACGCTTAATTATTCTTGATGATCCTAAGACCTTTAAAACCTTTTGGGATGTGATTCAACATATTGATGCTGAGAGTTTAGCTGAATATTTAGGGGCACAGGTTAATACCAAAGAATGGGGAGGTGATAACTTACTTGCTCCTAAACGGGGTACGACCCAAGATATGGAGAATCTATTGCAAGGCAGAGCATCAGATGATCCAGAAGGATTGGCTAAAAAATTCTATATAGAAGGATCTGAGAATAGAAACCCCAGATTATTACGTCGCGCGCACTTATTATATCAGCGTTTAGCTAAGAAAAATGAAGCCTTACGTTGTTATGCCCTAGCATTAGAGTTTGAGCAGGACTATACAAAGGCAGCCAAAACGTATCTTCAAATTAATGAACAAGAAACAGCACTAGCTTGTTTATGGAAACAACCTAATTTTACTTTTATTGTTGAGACGCAATGGGATGATGCGAGTGATTTACGGATCATGTTAGCACATCAATTAGAGTATAAAAGAAATAAAATCCTAAAATGGCGCGGTGATTTAGAGGCAACAACAGCCATACTCAAGCGACTTGATAACACTAAATTTATTATCCTCGGTGTCTATAAGGGTTGGCAACAATCATTAACTGCTTTATTTAATTGGTTTTTCCAAGAATACACACAGGGTCTAACCCTTGATAACAATAAAATATGGAAAATACTCAAACAATTAGAAAAAGGAATTAGCTATAAAACAGAGCAGTTCGCCGAGATTGCTTATAAGCTAGGACGTTATAAAAATGCACTAGAATTATGGGATAAGGCAGGAAAAACAAAGCATAAATTGTATTATAAAGCGCAGTATCAAACGATGAATTGGCCATCTTCATTAATTCCTTTGAAACAATTAAATGATTTCAAAAAAATTATTACACAATGGCAGGATCGCGGCAAAGATTTAGAAAATCTGGATGAGAAATATCAAGTTATTGTCATTGAAGCCATGATTCGCACCAATAAGCAAGTCATGGCAACTAGGCTTTTAAATAATAAATCATTAATTCCCACAAAAGAGTTACGCAAAAAATTAAGCTCTTTACTCTGGCAAAAAATTAAGATTCTAATAAAGCATTCACCAGACCTAGCAAGCAATATGATTAGTCACTATTTAGAGATTTTAATACAAACAGCATCGTGGAAAGATATTCCCCCAGTATTAAATAAAGTCCATCTCTTAGACAAGGTATCACATCATAATATTAATCAAAAATTTATAGAAGATTTAGCCTATAGTGCAGACTTAGAGGAAGCCTCAAGTAATGATCAAGATTTGATATTTAATTTATTACAACAACGTTTTTACCAACAAGAAAAACGAAAAGAATGGTTTTCAATTATTGAAAATTCCATTGGTATTGCTCTAATGGGGATTGTAATTGAGCGAACTCAGTATTACGAAGAAGCCAAAGAATACTATTTTTGGATTACCCATCATGTTCCACTGAAACGTGCTGAACATAAATATTTTAACCAACGAATTATCGTTTGTTTGCAAAAGCAAGCTGATATAAGACATGAGGAAGGAAAGCCTATTTCTAGAGAAGAAAGCAACATACGTGATCTAAAAAGAAAATGGGATATAGATTATATTAATCTCGATGTTACTCCAGGTCATTACCCAGAAAATGAGATTCTCTCCACCCATCAGATCAAAAAAATGCGAGAAAAATTACAACCCATTACCAATGAGGAAACCCGTGCCAGAAAAAAAATTAGCCACTATTGGAAAAAAGGAAAAGAAAAAAAAATGGTTAGAAGCAATAGAAAACTACACTAAAATACTGGCTGAAAAGGAAAAATGGGATATATTAGCAAGAGATTGGTGTCACTCAGGAAAACTTCGAAGGCGTTATCCCAATAGTACTCGAAGGCAACGACAACAGGCATTAGAAGGAGTGATTAAAGCCATTATTAACAGCTTATCCTGCTCTAATATTATTTTTGACACTACAAGTAAAAATAAAATACAACTTTCTAATTTGTTAGTTGAGCAATTAAAAGATAAAGAAGATGGAACATGGTTCAAATGTGATAACCTTAATATTAATCGTAACTTAGTGGGTTCTTGCCTTGAGCGTGTAGGAGAATATAAAGAAACGATTGATTTTTATCAATGGGGCTTAAAAAATGCTCGCAATGATGATGATGAAAAATTAATGGCAGAACGTCTCATTGTCTCGAAAGAACGCTTTGCTAACTTTATTGAAAAGAAACATGAAAAAAGCAAAACCTCACAAATATTGCGTCATGAAGCCTCCAAATTACGTGATGAGTATCAATTTCACGATAATGAATTACCTGAATATCCTAATTTTGACTGCTAATTAACTGGAATAAAAAATGAATAATATCAGTGGTTTAATTATTACTTATAACGAGGAGGATAATATAGAGGGTTGTATTGTTTCATTAAAAAAGGTCTGTGATGATATTGTAATTATTGATTCAAATAGCATTGATCGCACTAAGGCTTTGGCAGAGGCAATGGGAGTCGTTTTTATTCAACAGGATTTTCTTGGGGATGGTCCGCAACGAAGTTATGGTTTATCTTATTGCTCTCATTCTTGGGTGCTAAATCTTGATGCAGATGAACGCTTAGATGAGGATGTTATTTCAGTTATT
>Ga0256832_1003857_pt1 | contig 10184 bp, 9 predicted proteins | sample 134614metaG_FD_190534 | JGI IMG/M metagenome (GOLD analysis project Ga0256832, IMG submission 190534) | Hydrothermal vent microbial communities from Lau Basin, Pacific Ocean - 134-614 | ecosystem: Environmental > Aquatic > Marine > Hydrothermal vents | place: Pacific Ocean: Lau Basin | collected...
GCTCCGCCTGGGCGGCGTCGCGCCAGAGGATGGCGGCGCAGGACTCGGGGCTGATGACCGAGTACCAGGCGTTCTCCATGATGAGCACGCGGTTGCCCACGGCGATGGCGAGGGCCCCGCCCGAGCCCCCCTCGCCCAGGATGACCGCGACGGCCGGCACCCTGAGCCGGCCCATGCGCTGGATCGACTGGGCGATGACCCAGGCCTGGCCGCGCTCCTCGGCGGAGACCCCCGGGTAGGCGCCGGGGGTGTCGACCAGGCTGACGAAGGGGAAGCCGAAGCGGTCGGCGAGGTCCATCATCCGCATGGCCTTGCGGTAGCCCTCGGGGTGGGGCATGCCGAAGTTGCGGTGGATGTTTTCCTTGGTCGTCTTGCCCTTCTGATGCCCCACGACGACGACGCTGCGCCCGCGGAAGCGCGCCAGCCCGCCGACGATGGCGGGGTCGTCGGCGAAGGCGCGGTCGCCGTGCAGCTCGATGAAGTCCTCGAAGACGTGCTGGACGATGTCCAGGGTGGTGGGCCGGCCCGGCGCGCGGGCCAGCTGCACCCGCTGCCAGCGGCTCAGGTTGGCGAAGGTCTCCTTCTGCAGCCGCTCGAGCTTCTGCTCCAGCAGCGCGATCTCGTCGGAGAGGTCGACGCCCTTCTCCTGGGCGTACTCGCGCAGCTCGCGGATGCGCGATTCGAGTTCGAGGATCGGCTGTTCAAACTCAAGCGCCATCGGCCTGGGCTCCTTCGGGGTGCAGCAGGCGGAGGATCCGCGCCAGCGTGGCCTTCAGCTCGGACCGCGGCACCACCCGGTCGAGGAGGCCGTGCTGCAACAGGAACTCGGAGCGCTGGAAGCCCTCGGGGAGGTCCTGACGGATCGTCTGCTTGATGACGCGCGGCCCGGCGAAGCCGATCAGCGCGCCCGGCTCGGCCAGGATGACGTCGGCCAGCGTGGCGAAGCTGGCCGTCACCCCGCCGGTGGTGGGGTCGGTAAGGATGGAGACGTAGGGCAACCGGCGCTCCCAGAGGCGGTCGAGCGCCATCGTGGTCTTGGCCATCTGCATCAGCGAGAGCGCGGCCTCCTGCATGCGCGCCCCGCCGGAAGCGGCGACGATCACCAGGGCGCGGCCCTCGGCCGCGGCCCGCTCGGCGCCGCGCGCGATCTCCTCGCCGACGACCGAACCCATCGAGCCCCCGGCGAAGGCGTAGTCCATGGCCAGCAGCACCGTCGGCACCCGGCCCACGGTGCAGGTGCCGCCGTAGATGGCGTCGGGGCGGCCCGTCTTCTGCTGGTAGCGGGCCAGGCGTTCGGCGTAGGGCTCGGTGTCGCGGAAGCGCAGCGGGTCCTCCGGCAGGACGTGCCCGGTCGTCGGCTCGAAGCTGCCCTCGTCGGCCAGCAGGCGCACCCGCTCCTCCACGCCCATGCGGAAGTGGTACCCGCACTCGGGGCAGACCATCAGGTTGGCCTCGAGGTCCTTCTTGTAGATCTGCGCCTCGCAGGCGGGGCACTTGAGCCAGAGTTCGGGTACGTCGCGTCCGCCTCCCCGCGTCCGGCGGCGGCGGAACAGCCGGTCCAGGGCCATTAATCCTCCTTAGCGGGTGGCTGCTTGCCCTTGGGCGGGGTCTCCGAGGTGACCGTCGGGGGGAGCTGCTTGCCGTCGCCGGTCACGCTGCGACCCACGAAGGTCGCGCCCGCCTCGATGTCGAGCGCCTTGGCCACGACGTCGCCCTCCACGCGGGCGCGTTTGGTCAGGGTCAGCTTGCCGTCGGCGATGATCTTGGCCCGCACCTCGCCGTTGACCAGGATGTTGCGCGCCCGCACCTCGTCGCCCTCGATGCGGCCGCCCGGAGCGATCTCCAGGTCGCCGTCGATGAGCAGGGAGCCGAGGATCACGCCGTCCACGCGGACCGGACCCTTGGCCTTGAGGTCGCCGTGGATCTGGGTGCCCGCGGCGACGAAGGTGGGGGCCTGGGAGGAACCGCCCGGCTTGGGTTGGGGGGAGGGTTTGCGACCAAACATAGTGTGTAGTTTACCGGTTTGCGTAGCTGGGAGCCTTGAGGTAGGGGACCGGGTTGACGGCCTTGCCCCAGACGAAGACGGAGTAGTGGACGTGGGGGCCGCTGGAGCGCCCGGTGCTGCCCACCTTGCCGATCACCTGGCCGCGCTCGACGGTCTGCCCGCGCTTGACCAGGATCTTGGACATGTGTCCGTAGAGGGTGCGGTAGCCGTAGCCGTGGTCGATCTTGACGTAGCGGCCGAAGATGTTCGACCAGCCGGCCTCGATCACCTTGCCCGGAGCGGTGGCGTAGATCGGGGTGCCGTACCAGGCGGGCAGGTCGAGGCCGTCGTGGAACTCGTAGCCGCGGCCGAAGGGGTTGCGGCGGGTGCCGAAGCCGGAGGCGATGTAGGTGTCGACCTTGAGCGGGTAACCGACGGGCCGCGCGGCTTCCTTGGCCAGGGTTTCCTGGAGGGCGGGCTCGACCTCGCCGTTGAGGTCGCTCAGCAGCGTCTTGAGCCGGTCGGCGGTGAGGTTGTAGAGGTCCTCGGCGGAGAGCGGCCGGCCGCCGCCGCCCTGGCCCTCGGAGGCGGGGGTGCGTCCGTTCACCGGCGTCAGCTCGAGCTTGGGCAGGCCGGCGCGTTCGCGCAGGCGGTTGATCTCGGACTCGAGGGTGTCCAGCTCCTCGAGCATCTTCGCCGCCTGACCCGCCAGGTTCTCGTTGCGGTTGCGCTCGGCCGCCAGCTCCAGGCCCAGCTGCCGCGCCTGCTCGGAAAGCAGCTCGAGGCGCTGCTGGGTGTCGTGCAGGGCGCTCAGCTTGTAGTAGGCGTAGCCGCTGGCCGCGGTCCAGACGAGCACGATCAAGGCGGCCAGCAGGAGCGCCAGGGGCCGAAAGGAGACCACCAGGGGCTCGCGGCCCGTTCGGGTGATCAGGATGGTGTAACGCTCGTTTACCCGCCTCTTCATACCGCCCGTTTCTCCTTTGGTGGCGCGGGCAGGCGCACGTAAAAGCGAGGAATCATGCGACGACTTCCAGGATCAACGGGGGAACGCTGGCGCGTTGCCCAATCCGGTAGGCCTCCTTCAATCGTTGCGACGATTCCTCAAGTCCGCGCCCCGCGCGATGAAATACCGTAGCCAGTATATCACCCTCGGCCACGCGGTCGCCAACCTTCTTGGCGAGCCGCACCCCCACGCCGTGGTCGATCGCGTCGCCCTTGCGCTCGCGGCCGCCGCCCAGCCGCAGCACCGCCAGCCCCACCCGGTAGGCGTCGAGCTCGGTGACGACGCCGGACGCCTCGGCGCGCAGCTCGTAGACGTCGGGGGCCAGCTCGAGCCGTTCGGGTTCGTCCACCACGCGCGCGTCGCCCCCCTGGGCGGCCACGAAGGCGCGCAGCTTTTCGAGCGCCGCGCCGCTCTTCCAGACCTCCTCGGCCCGGGCCGGGTCCTCGCCGGCGGCCTCGAGCGCCTCGCGCGCCAGCGCCAGCGAGAGCTCGGTCAGGTCGCCCGGCCCCTCGCCCCGCAGGGTGGCGATCGCCTCGCGCACCTCGATGGCGTTGCCCACCGCGCGGCCCAGGGGCTCGTCCATCTGGCTCAGCACCGCCCGCACCTCGCGCCCGGCGTGCCGGCCAATGGAAACCATCAGCCGCGCCAGCTCGCGGGCGTGGGCCAGGTCCTTCATGAACGCCCCCCGGCCCACCTTGACGTCCAGGGTGATGATGCGGGCGCCGGCGGCCAGCTTCTTCGACATGATCGAGCTGGCGATCAGCGGAATCGAGGGCACCGTACCCGTGACGTCGCGCAGGGCGTACATCTTGCCGTCGGCGGGGGCCAGGTTCTTGGACTGCCCCGCGATCACCAGCCCCACCTCGCGCGCCTGGCGCAGAAATTCCTCGTCCGAGAGTTCGGCCCGCCAGCCGGGGATGCTCTCCAGCTTGTCGATCGTGCCGCCGGTGTGGGCCAGACCGCGGCCGCTCATCTTGGCCACCACCAGCCCCGCGGCCGCGAGGATGGGTGCGACGACGAGCGTCGTCTTGTCGCCCACGCCGCCGGAAGAGTGCTTGTCCACCGTCTTGCCCAGGCCGGCGAGGTCGAGCACCTCGCCCGAGTGGGCCATGGCCAGCGTCAGCTCGGCGGTTTCGGCCGCGGTCATGCCCCGAAAGTAGACGGCCATCAGCCAGGCGGCCATCTGGTAGTCAGGAACCGCCCCCTCCACGTAGGCCGCGATCCACTCCTGCAGTTCCGCCGGGGAATGCTCCCCGCCGTCCCGCTTCTTCTCGATGAACTCCACGACGTGCATACCGGTCAGCATAATCCGCGATCGTGAGGAACGACACCCCGAAACGGGGGCGCGCGCCCCTTGCCAAAGGCCGGCGCGCGGAGGAGAATGAAAACGAGGGAACAATCGACCGGCTGACGCGATCCGTCCGCGTTGCGTTATCGTGCCCCGTTCTCCACGGGAGGTGCATCATGAGAAGGACGTTCGCGGTACCCGTTCTGGCCCTGCTGGCGGCGGCGCTGTGGCTCGGCGGCTGCAACCAGCCTCAGGGCACGGAGGTGTCGGTCAAGCTGATCAACCAGTGGGGGACGCCGGCCACGGCCACGGTGATCTATCAGGTCGGCGACGGGGCGTGGAAGCTGGCCGCCCAGAAGGACTACGGCGAGTACAGCTTCGTGGTGCCCCCCGGCGAGACCCGCTACGGCGTCTCGGTCAACTGCCTGCCCGCCGGCAGCCTCCTGAGCACGTTCGGCTTCTTCACCACCTACCAGCTCACGACGAGCGACACCACCGCGGTCACCGTCTCCTGCCTCAACTTCAGCGATCAGCAGTTCACCGACGCCACGATCAACTGGGACGTCTCCGCCGTCGGCGGCGACCGCCTGCGCACGGTGACGGCGGTTGACGACTCCAGCGACGCCACGTCTCCGGACACGGTCGGCGCGATCGCGGGGCTGCAGCAGCCCTTCCTCTTCCTGGCCTACGCCACCGACTACAGCTTCGGCAACCTCAAGGGCGTGCGCTTCGGGCGCTACGACGTGGACGCCTACGACAGCTACAACGTCACCTTCGTCGCCTCCGACGCCCCGACCCTCGGCAGCGTCAGCGGCCCCGCCACCCCGACGGGGTTCAGCGACTGCAGTCTGGACGCCGTCTTCACGACCCCCGAGGGCCTGATGGCCGACGAGCTGGCCGATGGCGGCGGAAGCCCCTGCAGCGGCAGCTTCGTCAAGGTGCCCGGGGCCGGCAGCAACGACGTCTACGCCGTTCAGGCCAACTACCAGGACACCCTCAACGACCGCTCCCTGGTCAGCGCGGTCTTCCCCGAAGCCGCCGGCATCGGGAACGTGACCCTGCCCGCGCTGCCTTCGCCCTGGCCCACCAGCTACAGCGTCACCCCGGCCGCGCTGCCCACCTTCGACCTCGACCACCCCGACGCCGACGCCACCGGTTACATGATCTTCTTCATGGCCGATACCGCCAGCGGCGGACCCCCGACCTTCTGGCAGATCTTCGTCAGCCCCGACTGGCTGGGCAACGCCACCAGCTACACCCTGCCCGACCTCTCGAGCGCACCCGACTTCGGCGGTCTCAAGCCCCTTTCGGGCGACGAGGCCATGTGGCAGGTGGCGGCCTTCTTCTCGGACCAGCCGATCGGCGACTGGCTGAGCAGCACGCGCTGGATCACGACCGGAGGTCTGATCGGCATGCCCGTGGTGCCGGGCGCCCACATGACCGCGGCTTCGATCAGCAACAACTTCACCGTCCCCTAGCCGCCGGTGGAACGCGTCGAGGCCGGGCCCCGGGGCCCGGCCTCGACGTTTGCGGAGCGCCCCACGGGGGCGCGGCTCCCTCAGCCGGCCCGGCCGCTCGAGCCGAACAGGTCCATGCGCGCCTCGACGACCTTTCGCATCTCCTCGCGCGCCGGGCCCAGGATCTTGCGCGGGTCGAAGACCTTGGGGTTCTCGTTCAGCACCTCGCGCACCCGGGTGGCGAAGGCCAGGCGCAGGTCGGTGTCGGTGTTGATCTTGGCGATGCCCTCGGCGACGGCCTTCTGGATGTCCTCGGGGGCGATGCCGTGGGCGTCGCCGATCTCGCCGCCGGCGGCGCGGAAACGCCGGACCAGCTCCTGGGGCACCCCGCTCGCCCCGTGCAGCACCAGCGGGTAGTCCGCGCCCAGCAGACCGGCGATCTCGACCAGACGGGCGTGGTCGATGAACGGTTTGCCCTTGCCCTTGTAAGGGCCGTGCGAGGTGCCGATGGCCACCGCCAGGAAGTCGATCCCGGTCTGTTCCACGAAGAGCTGGGCCTCGCGCGGGTTGGTGAGCAGGGCGTCCTTCTCGTCCACGGCCACGTGCTCCTCGATGCCCGCCAGCCGCCCCAGCTCGGCCTCGACGCTCACCCCCACGGCGTGGGCCGCCTCGACGACGCGCCGGGTCTCGCGCACGTTGGTCTCGAAGTCTTCCCCCGACTTGTCGATCATCACCGAGGTGAACCCGTAGCGCAGCGCCCTGAGCACCGTCTCGTAGGACGCGCCGTGATCGAGGTGCACGGCCACCGGCACGGTGGCGTCGCGGGCCGCCTCGCGCACCATCGTGGTGAGCTCGCGACCTCCGTACTTGAGCGCGCCTTCGGACAGCGCGAGAATCACGGGGCTGCGCTTGGCCTCGGCCGCCTCCAGGATCGCCTGGGTGATCTCCATGTTGTTGGTGTTGAAGGCGCCTACGCCGTACCCCTGCTTGCGGGCCCTAGAAAGGATCTCCAGACCGGTTACGAGCATGCCTACCTCCCGCCCTGATTGTACGGCAAGGGTCAGTCGGTGAAGCTCTGACCGGTCATCTGGGTGAGCAGCAGCTTGAACTCGTGGGGGCTGGTGGCGAAGTCCTGCGCGTCCTCCAGAGAGATGACGCCCTCCTTGTAGAGCTCGACCAGGTGCTGATCGAAGGTGTGCATGCCGCGCACGTTGTCCTCCATCAGCGCCTCCTTGATCTGCGGCGTCTTGGCCTCGTCCTTGATGTACTCGCGGATCAGCGGCGTGGCCACGAGCACCTCGTGGGCCAGCGCCCGGCCGCGGCCGTCGGCGCGCGGCAGGAGGCGCTGGGAGACGATGCCCAGCAGCGACTCGGCCAGCAGGATGCGGATCTGCTGGTGCTCGTGCAGCGGGAAGAAGTCGATGATGCGGTTGATCGTGCGGATCGAGTCGAGGGTGTGCAGCGTCGAGAAGACCAGGTGGCCCGTCTGGGCCGCGGTGATGGCCGCCTCCACCGTCTCGCGGTCGCGCATCTCGCCGATCAGGATCACGTCGGGGTCCTGACGCATCGAGTACTTGAGGCCGGTCTGGAAGGAGTCGGTGTCGACGCCCACCTCGCGCTGCACCACCAGGCTCTTCTTGTTGCGGTGCAGGTACTCGATCGGGTCCTCGATGGTGATGATGTTCTTGGGGTAGTGGGCGTTGATGTGGTCGATCAGGGCCGCCAGGGTGGTGGACTTACCGGAGCCGGTGGGGCCGGTGACGAGGACCAGGCCGCGCTCCTGTCCGCCGAAGTGCTCCATGATGGGGCGCGGCAGCCCCAGCGCCTCGAAGCTGGGGATGGCGTCGGAGATGACGCGCATCACCAGGCCCATGGAGCCGCGCTGGCGCAGGAGGTTGCAGCGGAACCGGGCGACGCCGGGGATCGTGTAGGCGAAGTCCATCTCTTTTTGGTACTCGAACATCTCCCACTGCTCGGGGGTGAGCAGCACCTTGATGATCTGTTCCACCTCGGCGGGGCTGAGCTCCTTGGGGCTGAAGGGCTTGAGCTTGCCGTCGATGCGCACCGTCGGCGGCGCCCCCGCCTGCAGGTGGATGTCGGAGGCGCGCTGCGCCACCATCGCCTTCAGCATGTCCACGATCGTCACGGGTTCCAGACCTCCATGTTGTCAATCAAGCGTACCGTAGGAAAGCGGCCGGCCACAACGGCCCGGGCTCCCGGTACCCATTCTTGCAAAGGCTCGAGCGTCTCGGGGTGCACCACGGCCAGGTAGTCGGGGACGAACTCGGGCACCTCGGCCAGGACGCGCGCGCCCGCCCGCTCCGCCTCCCGGGGCGAGGCCCCGGCGGCCGCGGCCTCGCGGACGGCCAGAAGCGCCCGGTAGAGCACGGTGGCCTTGGGGCGTTCGGCGGGCGTCAGGTAGACGTTGCGGCTCGAGCGCGCCAGCCCGTCGGGCTCGCGCACGATGGGCACGGGCACGATCTCGACGCCCAGGTTGAGGTCGGCGGTGAAGCGGCGCACCACCTGGAGCTGCTGGTAGTCCTTCTCGCCGAAGTAGGCGCGGTCGGGACGCACCAGGTTGAAGAGCTTGGTCACCACCGTGGCCACGCCGTCGAAGTGGCCGGGACGGCGTTCGCCCTCCCAGCGCTCGGTCAGCGGACCGCCCACGTGCACCGTGGTGGCGAAGCCCGGCGGGTACATGGCCGCGGGGTCGGGGTGGAAGATCCAGTCGGCCCCGGCCGCTTCGGCCAGGCGGGCGTCGCGTTCGAGGTCGCGCGGATAGCTTTCGTAGTCTTCGCCCGCGCCGAACTGGAGGGGGTTGACGAAGATCGAAACCACGGTCTCGGCGTTCTCCGCCGCCGAGCGGCGAATCAGCTCCAGGTGCCCCTCGTGCAGGTAGCCCATCGTGGGTACCAGGCCGCGGGGTCTAGGCCCGGTCCGTGGCAGGTCTTCCGGTTTCCGGAGGATCCTCACGGGACTCAGTATATTTCATGCGGTACATCGCCGCGTCCGCCCGGGCCAGCAGGGTCTCCAGGCTCGAGCCCTCGTGGGGCCGCCAGGTGACGACGCCGTGGTCCCCGGCGAGGCGGACCCGGCCCATCGACGTGGCGATCGGCTCCTCGAAGACGCGGCGGATCCGCCCCGCCAGCGAGCCGGCCGGTCCCGCCACCAGGAACTCGTCGCCGCCGTAGCGGATCACCAGGTCCTGCGGCCGCACGCCCGCAAGCAGCCGCCGGGCCAGCGCCTGCAGCACCTCGTCGCCGCCGGCGTGGCCGTAGGCGTCGTTGATGCGCTTGAACCCCTTGAGGTCGATGAAGGCCAGGTCGAAGGGCTCGCGGCGGCGCACCCACTCGGCCAGGCGCTCGAGCCCCGCCCCCCGGTGCAGCACCTGGGTGAGGGGGTCGAGCAGGCTCTGGCGGCGTTCACCCATGAGCGTCAGCGAGGTCACCACGAAGAGGAGCACGCCCATCGTGTGCACCCCGAGGTAGGCCCCGTACCCCGGACCCCCGAGTCCGCCCAGGGCGAGGACGCCCCAGCCCAGCGCCGCCAGCAGCGCCAGCAGCCGCAGTTCGCCGTAGCGGGCGTTCATCGTCACCATGGCGAAGAGCCAGAGGTAGACCAGGATCGCCAGGGGGCTTTCGGAACGTCCGCCCAGCTGCAGGATCGCGAGCACCATCGCGAGGTCGAAGACCAGGTTGAACCAGTCGAGCCAGACCCCCGCACGCTCGCTCGTCTTCCAGATGAAGAAGAAGTGGGCGACGGCCACCGCGGTGAGCCCCAGGTAGACGCGCGGGTCCATGGGGACGACGCGCGTCAGCACCAGCAGCCCCACGGACACGCTGACGATGGCGCGCGATACGATGCCCGCACGCCACCTCCGGGTTCCCGACCGTTGCAGCATCGTCCTCACCCTACCTGTACGCCGCTGCCGTAACTACCCCTCTTTGAGGGGGAGCAGGCGGCCCAGCAGCCGCGAGGCGTAGGCGTAGGTCTCCTCGACTTGGAACCAGCGCACCCCCGCGGGGGTGTCGCTGGGCCAGTGCCAGTTGGGCGGCACCCCGCCGGCAAGCCGGATCAGCGTGAGCACGGCGCGCCGGCGGCGGGCGAAAGGCAGGGTGTCGAAGTAGGCGAGCCGGTACGCCACGGGCACCGCCCCCTCCAGCTCCCGCGCCGCGGCCAGCAGCGGGCCGCGGTGGGGGTAGTAGGCGAGCATCCCTTCGCCGGTGGCGTAGTGGAGCGTACCCGCGCCCACGTTGTCCACGTTGAGCACCCAGGCGTCCGGCGGCACCCGGCCCGAGGCAAGCAGCCGTTCGGCCCCCGCCGCTCCGGTTTCCTCGGCGCCGGTGAGCGCCAGCAGCACCCGCCAGCCCGCCGGCGGCCGCCGCGCCAGGTCCAAAAAGAGCCGGGTGGCCACGGCCACGCCGCTGGCGTTGTCGTTGGCGCCGTTCACGT
>Ga0256832_1003858_pt1 | contig 10181 bp, 8 predicted proteins | sample 134614metaG_FD_190534 | JGI IMG/M metagenome (GOLD analysis project Ga0256832, IMG submission 190534) | Hydrothermal vent microbial communities from Lau Basin, Pacific Ocean - 134-614 | ecosystem: Environmental > Aquatic > Marine > Hydrothermal vents | place: Pacific Ocean: Lau Basin | collected...
TGCACGCGCTCGAGGATCCGCCTGAGCCCGGTCCCATCAGTCAGATCTCCGTAGTGCAAAAAAAGCCTGGCGTCGGGATCGTGCGGGTCCTTGTAAAGGTGATCGATGCGATCGGTATTAAAGGTCGAGGCCCGGCGGATAATGCCGTGCACCTCGTAGCCCTTCTCCAGCAATAGCTCGGCAAGGTACGAGCCATCTTGCCCAGTTATTCCCGTAATAAGCGCCTTCTTCACCCTACGCCTCCCCAAACTTACGTAATCCCAAAAGCTGCATCAACGCTAGTATGACAAACCTCGGGTTGTGCTTCGCGTATCTGCGCCACAACCGCCGCGGCTCAGTTAAAAGGCGAAAAAGCCACTCTAGCCCTGCACGCTGCATCCAGGCCGGGGCCTGCGGCAAGCGGCCTGCGTGAAAGTCAAAAGCCGCCCCCACCCCAATCATCACCGCTTGCACGCGCCCTTTGTGCGCCGCCATCCAGCGCTCCTGCTTGGGGCAACCTAGACCCACGAAAAGGATACGCGTCCCAGAGCTATTAATTTCCTCAACTACTTGCGTATCCTCCTCGGGCGTAAGAGGCCGAAAGGGAGGGCTATAAGCGTAAGCTATTTTGAGCGTGGGGTACTTCCTTTTCAAGTTTGTCACTAAGCTCTCTAGCACTTCAGGGGTTCCGCCGTAAAATCCCACGGGAACACCTTCCTGGGAGGCGGCCTCACAAATTCTCAGTGTGAGATCGGGGCCAGCTACGCGCTCTTGCTCGGGAAAACCCAATCGCCGAAGCATCCAAACCAAGGGCATGCCATCCGGGGTCACCAAATCCGCAGCGTTCACGATTCTGCGGAAATCAGGTGCGTCGTAAGCCTCCATTACCATGTGCACGTTGGCGACGCAGACATACCGACTCTCACCCGCCTTTGACCAGGCTAAAGCCCGGTGCGTCGCGTCCTTCAGACTGGTCGCATCAACGCGCATGCCCAGCACATAGCCGCGCGGCGGCGCATGTTCAACGGGATTGCCGGAGACCTTAGCGCTCACTCGCCGAAACTACCACGACCGAGCGGGAATTGCCGAGCAAATACCCCCGGCCCTCAGCCCTTCCTCGCGTTTTCGATGGCGCGGGCGTAAATCTCCATAAGCATTCGGTAATTCCGCTCTGCCGTGTATTTAGCTTCATACTCAGCCCGCGCCTCCTTTCGCATTTGGTCAAGTGCCTTCGGGTGGCTGAGCATCCACTCGACCTTCGCTGCCAGATCCTCCGCATCGCCTGGGCGGAAATGCAACCCCGTTCGCTCATGATCGATCAAAGAGGCCATCGCCCCCAAATCGCTCGCGACCACGGGCAATCCGGTGGCAAAGGCTTCAGCTATCGTCATAGGGAAGTTTTCATAAACTTTGGAAGGGAGCACCAAGAAAGACGCCTGCTTCATGAGTCCTAGCACCTCTTCCCGAGGCATTCGACCCAGCCACTCCACACCATCTAATCGCTCGGCCGCAGCAGCGACCTCAGAAGCCAGCGGACCATCACCCACGATCTTCAGGGGAACACGCCCCTGAAGCCGTTCCCAAGCGGCCAGCAGGGTGTCCAAACCCTTTTCCTGCGATAGCCGGCCTACAAAGAGGGCAAACCCCCCCCGCCCTTCCCCAGACCCGGGGTCCGGGTGCACAAAATTGGGTTTGACCGCAATTTTGTCTGCCGGCAAGCCTCCTTCGATGAACTTCTGCCGGGCAAACTCAGTGAGGGCAATGTACATATCAACATTTTGTGTCCACGTTCCCAACCAGCGGTGAATCGTTAACATGGTCGCAACCACGGCCGTTGCAGCACGGCTGTCCCTATAGCAACCGTGCGCTACGCCTATCCACGGCGAGCGACCGAGGCAGTCTTCACATACTTGGCCATTGCGAAAAAAGAGAGCGTTTGCACACAAGAGGCGGTAGTTATGTAAGGTCATTACCACCGGCACTCCTTCCGCCTTGGCAGCATGAAGAACCGCGGGCGAAGCGAGGGGAAAGGTGTTGTGAATATGCACCACCTCGGGTTTAATATCCGACAAGGCCTTCCTCGACTTGCGATAAGCTTCCCTGTTCCAAATAGTCAACATCCCTTGTCGCCAAGGGGAAAACCTTTTCATTGCGTCATTATGGAACGCAAGGATATTAACGCGGTGTCCCTGCTCTCGAAGAAGGAATAACTCTGCCTCGAAGACTTTGTCTTCCCCCCCGGATAGCCGATAGTAAGTGTGCGAGAGAAAAACTTTCATCCTTTCACGAAAAACCTTCATCCTTTCACTAGCGAGCTAGTATTTTAAATTTATAAATTTATATATATCCTCCTCAATCAATCTTGCCACTTTTTCGCAAGGCAATAGCAAAGATGTATCCGGCGGCGCCAACTCACCTCTGACAGCCCGTTCCAGTGCAACATCGAAGCTGTTAGCATCGAGAGGGTCAAACCAATTCTCCTGGGGTAGGATTTCAATAGTAGCACCTGCATAAATGGAAGCGATGACCGGCAACCCAGACCAAAGCGCCTCGTTCACAACAAGACCCCACACGTCCTCCAGTGTGGGAAACACCAATACATCCGCACTCTTATAAACCCGAGGCATATTTTCCGGTCTTTCTGGATCTAAGAAGAAGACATTGGAGAGCTGAAGCTGCTCAGCCATGGATAGCAATCGACCCTTTTCAGGTCCATCACCCACCAGAGCCAATGTAAAGTCGTAACCCCTAGCCTGAACCCGCTGCGCAGATTCCAACAAAAGATCTACACCTTTTCTACCGATGAACTGCCCAACATAAAGCAAAACAGGTCGTACAGGGAAAGAGTACAAGGGTTTTGCGGGTTTTGTAAATAGCTTTTCATCAACACAATTTTGAATCTGCAGTATTCTCTCACGAGGCACACCTAAATGAAGGAGGTATTCCGTAGAAGTTCGCCCGTAGCTAATCCAGCGTGGCACACGCTGTGAAAAATACCTTCGCCACAAAGATTTGAGAACACCGATAGAACGCTCTGTATGCAGTGTTCCACCCCACCATATCCATAAGCGTTTTCCGAAAAGCCTGGTATATATCAGCGCAACCAAACTTCTAAAACCCATCTCGTTACTTATTACCGCGTCTGGCCGAAAGCGTAAGAGCTCAGTGAAATAGCCAGGATTTATGTGCAAGAATTTCCAGTCATAAACGTTTCCCTCCCCCTTACGAGGAATGGGGAAAGAAACACCCCAAACCTTTTTCATATTAATGGGCAATCGTTCTAAGTGACCCCACATTTGACGGTTGCTTTCGTTACCTGAGTGTAATATAAGCGTATTAAATTTCTGACTCAAGTACTTATAGATCGGCACGCGATAGGGTGCTATTACGTTTGTTAAAATGGCTATCTTTCTTATCACGTGAGAAGATTCTAGCATACGCTCAATCCTTAACGTCGAGGCACCTTGATCTCAAAATGCTATCGTAAACATTCTCAAGTATCGCATTAGTTTTTCGCAGGTCGTAGCGCTTCTCAACCCATGCCCGAGCTGCCATACCCATTTTATGGCGCAAATCCTCTCGTTCAAGCAGAAACTTAATGCTTCTGGTGAGTCCATCAACGCTCCCTTCGGGAAGCAGATAGCCGGTCTCTCCATCTACTACCACTTCAGGTACACCCCCACTAGCGAAGGCAACTACTGGGGTACCAGAAGCTTGGGCCTCGAGATAAACGAGACCGAAAGTTTCCGCCTCTCCACTTGGCATAGTGATGGAAGGCATAGAAAAGAGGTAAGCCCTTTGCATCTCCTCGCGCACACGCGCATTAGGTTGGGCTCCCAAGAACTCTGTTCTTCCAGGTAGTAATCGTTTCGCAAGCTGTCGATATTCTTCGCGCTTGGGCCCATCTCCTATCACGACCAAACGTAAATTCGCAAACTCACTTGTCAAAGGTGCCAACGCCTTAAGAAGATAAGGTAACCCTTTGCGCTCTATCAGTCTTCCAACAAAAAGAATGCGCCCAGGTTCTACTCTTTCCGGAGTAGGATAAAAAAACTTAGTCTCTACTCCGTATGGTACTCGATGTAGCTTCTCACGGGGATACCCTTTCTGTATAGCTTTCCGGAGCAAGAACGTGGAAGGCACCAGAAAAGCTTGCGAAGCCTTCAGCAAGCGGAACTTCCTAAGAATATAAAGCTTATAAGTTCGCCAAGACCATTTCTGCCAGAAACCACCCCACTCGCCGAGCGTAATATCTGTACCATGAAAACTTACCACCAGAGGAATGCGCCATTTCTTAGCAAGAGGAAGCGCAAGAGCCCCATCCGGCGCAAAATGCGCATGGAGAAGAATGGGTTTTATCCTCCCAGCCCAGGCTCTTAACTCTTCAGGTACGATGCCGAATAACTTAAAAAGCATTTCCCTCCAAAAACCCGAGGAGAGCAACGAGCGGTCTCGCTCAGCGTTAAGGACAAAAAGGCGGTCCTCAGGAATCGGTAGGGAGGGAGATGCGCGATGTCCACCCAGGAAGTACGTCCTGTACCGACTCAGGTACAAGCTCTGGTTGGCAACGAAAGTCTCGGACAGGGGCAAAAGGGCGTCTCGAAACACTAGAATAGTCCTCACTGCACACCACCTCGCAAGACATTTACCGACCTATTATGGACTGCTAACCAAGCGCCAACGACGAGCGCGTGAACAGTTAAAGTATATAAATATAGGCCAACATTATCGGTGAAAAATAGCTGTAGCAGTGTAAGGGTGGATCCGAAAAGTGCCTGCGACCATCTTCGTAGCTCACCTTCTTCAGCGAAGACACCTTTTTTCGAGTAAAGAATGAGCAAGAAATAAAAGCTTGCAAAGATAAATAGGCCCGTCATTCCATAGTTATGGAACACTCTCAGGTATTCGTTATGAGGGAGCATATATCGATCACTCTGACTGACAAAATACGCAAATGCAGATGCAGTGCCTGGCCCATGCCCCACCACAACGCGCTCCAGTGCATGCTCGTAAATAAAAGGCCAGACGCCGAAGCGCCCCTGTGTCAACTCGTTCAATTGTCCAGCGTCAAGATTACCTCTCAGCCACCCATGGAGTAGGGGCATCAACCTCATACCAGCAGGTGAACTGACGAGTACTGGAAAAGCAGTTGCAATGACCATTGCAGGGATGAAAACAAGCTTCCAAGTACTGGGCTTTTTTATGCTAAGAGGAACCACGTATACAAGAGCAATGCCGAAAATCAACGCAATCGTAGCCATCCGTGATCCTGTGTAAGCGAGAATTACCAAAGGTATAAGGAAGAAAATGAATCTTCGAAGTGTCCCATTTGCTAGGAAAAAAGCTGTTGCCCCTATTACTGCCACTTCCGCAGAAAGCGAACGGGTTTTAAACAAAAATAGAAGTATAGAGGTTATAAGAAGGGAAACTCTTATGCTCCGAACATATTTTCCCAATGTTGAGTAATTGCAAAAGGCAAATACAAAAGAATTTGCAATCGAGATTCCATATATTAGCCAACTCAAGATTTCCTGCAGTGCCGATAATAAGAAGTGCGAATTCAGCACATAAGACAAGTCAACATTGGTGTTGGCTATAAAGAGGAGGGATGACTGCAACGCAAGCATCGCCCACAAGCTAATGAGCCAATTACCAGGCCTGCGTAGCAAGGGGCCGACACAAAAAAACCCCTTTCCCCTTAACAAAAAAGTCGTCATTAAAACAAACCAGCCACTCACAAAAAGAAGCACGGCATAGTAGGCTGAGAGCGAAATTGGTCCTACATCTCGAACACGACTCAGAGGCTCACCCACCAACCAATAAAACACAAGCAGCGCATACCACATCTTATGTAGAACAAGCCCCGAACGCTTACGCACCATTAATCCTTATCCTAGCGGAAGGCGATTCCTGTTTACTTAGCAAAAGGGTCATCAATGACACAAAAGCATGCCACCTCCTAAGCAGAAGTGCCCCCCATAGACACACCATTGACGCAAGCACTCGGGCACGGGCAAAAGTATTTAGAAGTAAGATTCTTGTGTAGCACGTTTTTCTTCCTTCCTCTGCAAAGCAATTAAAATCATCCACAGGGTCATCACTAGTAAGCCATCTGAAATCAAGCTACTCCAAACGGCTCCACGCCAGCTAAAAAGGGGAATCAGCCAGAGATTGAGCAACAAATTAGAGAATGCTACCGCTACCTGCGTAGCACTGCGAAGCCCTTGATAACCTGCACCTGTCAGCGCATCTGCCGCTAAGTAGTGCATGGCGCGAAAGAGAAGTAACGGGGCAAGCAGGCGAAGGATTTCCGCCGAAAGTGCGTAGCTGCTCCCCAATAAATAGGGGAGCAAATACGAAAAAACCCAGGAAGCGAGCATGCCCAAGACTCCTGCAGCGATTCCCCAGGGAAGGAGCCCTAGGGCAACGGAAAAGGACTCTCGGACACCTCGCTCGCCTGCCCTAAAAAAGCGAGGATAACTCGCGTACAGAAGCGCTCGCATGGGAATGAAGAGGGCGTCCAAAGCCCGATACGCTGCGGCGTAGACGCCAGCAATAGCGTCAGAAGCCAAGCGTGAAAGGAGGGTCTTATCGAGGTCATTGTAAGCACCCTGCGCACCGAGGCTCATGGCAAAGTAAAAACCCTCTCTCCATTCCCCGCGCATAGGCTTTAGGCTAAGTGGCCCCAAACCCTCTTCACGAATGACCCAAGCCAAGCCCAGAATCCCCGCTAAGAGGCCACTCCCCGCATACAGAAGCGCCCATACTTCTGCACTAGCTTCCGGAAGGGCAAGAAGCACTAGAACTCCAAGGAGGCGCGAAGCGCTCATAAGAATCCACAGAACCGAAGTTCTACTTAGACGTTCCAAACCTTGAAAGGCCTGTCCAGAAACATCGGCGAGGCGAACACCGATAAGGTCTCCCACCGCTACCGGCAAGGCCAAGCGAATGGCTGTTTCCCATGAAAACAGCAGACCGGTCAGGAGGGAAGCTAGAGCCGATAACAGCAGCCCGGAGGTCAACGTAGTGGTAAGAGCCGCTCCCCAGTAGCGCGGAAAGTGCCTGCGATCTCTAGATACATATTTAATAAGGATATTTCCGCTACCCCAGCTAGCAAAAGGGGCCAACACTGTTATCAGGGCCACAACGCCGATAAAAGCCCCGTATTCCTCAGCCTCCAAAGTTCTGGCAAGTAAAACGAAGTAAAGAAACTGGATCCCTAAACGGACCCCAAAGCCCAGCAACATCCAAAGGGTATTCCGGACCAATCTAGACATTTACTTTATAAGGCCCCTTCGGGGAACACCTTCCTAAAGGAAAGAATGGCTTTCTGCAGCCCCTCCTTTACAGACACGCGGGGCTCCCAACCCAAAAGGCGCCTCGCCAAGGAAATGTCAGGTCGGCGCTGCTTGGGGTCGTCTTGAGGCAGGGGCTTGAAAACAATCTCCGAGGGGCTGCCGGTGAGCTCCTTGACCAGCCGGGCAAGCTCCAGCACCGTATACTCCTCCGGATTCCCCATATTCACCGGCCCCGCGTAGTTCACCTCCATCAACCGCACGATGCCCTCAATCAGATCGTCAATGTAACAAAAGCTACGCGTCTGCGAACCGTCGCCGTAGACGGTGAGCGGCTCTCCCTTGAGGGCCTGGGTGATGAAGTTCGTCACCACCCGTCCGTCCTTGGGGTCCATGCGCGGCCCGTAGGTGTTGAAGATGCGCACGATGCGAACGGGAAGCCCGTAGTGCGTGTGGTAAGCGGTGGTCATCGCCTCGGCGTAGCGCTTTCCCTCGTCGTAGACCGCCCGCGGCCCCACCGGGTTGACGTTGCCCCAGTACGTCTCCGGTTGCGGGTGGACCAGCGGATCGCCGTAGACCTCGCTCGTCGAGGCCAGGAAGAACGCGGCCCCCTTCTCCCGCGCTAGCTCGAGGAGGTGGTAGGTCCCCTCGGCGTTTACCCGCAGCGTCTTGATGGGCTCCGCGAGGTACTTGGGCGGCGAGGCCGGGCTGGCAAAGTGCATGACCCAGTCCAAGGGTCCCGTAATTTCGAGGGGCTCAGTTACGTCGCGCCTTAGAAACTTGAACCTGGGATGCCCTTCCAGATGGGCAAGATTGTCCGCTCGACCGGTGATCAACGAGTCAACCCCGATCACCTCGTGCCCTTCCGCGAGTAGTCGGTCGGTTAGATGGCTTCCAATGAACCCCGCTGCCCCTGTAAGCAAAATCCGCATCGGATCTCCCTAACCTACCGCGGGATCAGCCCCACCCATACGCCGGCCTACCCCCATGCCCAGGTACGCAAACCCTAGCTTAGAAAGCATCTCGCCGTCCAAAAAGTTGCGGCCGTCCAGCACAAGCGGCCGGCGCATCAGCTTTTTAACCGCGGCCCAGTCCAGCTCGCGGTACTCGGGCCACTCGGTGACCAGCACCAGCGCGTCGGCATCCTTCACCGCTTCCTCGGGGCGTTCGCAGTAGCAAACGCCTAGGTCGGCAAAGGCGCGGCGGGCGTTTTCCAGCGCAACCGGATCGTGGGCCTTGACTTTTACCCCTCGCTCGATAAGCTTCCTGGCAATGTCCAGGGCAGGGGCATCGCGAAGATCGTCGGTATAGGGTTTAAAGGCGAGACCGAGCAAGCCCACGGTGCGCCCCTTCAAAATCTGGAGCTCGTCCCTGAGCTTTTCCACCACGCGGTCCCGCTGCCGGTAATTGACCACCCGAGCCGCCTCCACGATCGGCATGGTGAGACCGTACTCACGAGCCGTGGCAACCAGGGCTGCGGTGTCCTTGCCGAAACAAGAACCCCCCCACCCGATCCCAGCCTGCAAGAAGCGGGGGCCGATCCGCGCATCCAGCCCTATGGCCTTGGCCACGCGGGTGACGTCCGCACCCACTTTTTCCGCCAATTCGGCGATCTCGTTAATGAAGCTGATCTTTAAGGCAAGAAAAGCGTTCGCCGCGTACTTGATTAGCTCAGCCGAGGGAATGTCGGTGGTGATAAAGGGCACCGCCGAAAAACCGTCCGGACGCGGCAGGAAATTGGGCGCGGGGAAGGTTTGCTCGATGATGGGTTTATACAACTGATAGAGCACCTCGACCGCCCTTGGGTCCTCAGCCCCGACCACGATCCGGTCGGGGTACAGCGTATCGGCAAGTGCTGTGCCCTCTTTCAAGAACTCGGGGTTCGAGGCCACCGCGTACTGCCCTAAAGGCGCGCGCCCGTTTCGGGCTTCAAAGGCGTCACGAACCAGGCTCTCCACCCAGTTTCCGCTCCCCACGGGCACCGTGGACTTGTTCACCACCACGGTAAACCCCTCTCCCAAGTTCCTGCCCACTTCTTCCGCCGCCTGGCGGACGTAGGTGAGATCGGGGCTCCCATCCGGGCGCGAAGGCGTGCCCACGGCGATGAAGACCACATCCGCTTGAGGCACGGCCTCCTCGTACCGGGTGGTGAAGGCGAGCCGATCCTTCGAAAGGTCCATGAGCTCGGCCAGGTGAGGCTCAAAGATCGGAAGCTCCCCTTGCCGCAAGCGCGCAATCTTCTGCTCGTCAATGTCGAGCCCCACGACCTCATGACCTAGGTAGGCTAAGGCAACCCCCGTGGTGAGGCCGACATAACCGGTACCGATAACGACTACGCGCATAGGACAATCCCCCGCAGGTCCACCTGCTGACTTTAGCGCAACGGCGAACCTTTGACCAGTTTTTATACACTTTGATCCCGCTTACTCGATCATCAAGGAAAAAATGTACGTCCGTGTGATCTGCTGAGCCTCGCGACCAGCGCTCAAAGGCTGGCCGCGAGCCAGCGGCCGGCGGGCAAGCGGGTGCTTCTGCCGGCGGCAAGGACGCGGCCGGGGAGGGGCTCTTCGGGGTGGACGAGGGTGAGGAAGCTGTCCTCGGGAGCGCGGGCCTCGCCTTCAAGGAGGGAAAGGGAAAAGAACGGGGTGGTGAGGAACTTGCCCGGACGTAGGCGCACCTTTTGCACCGGGGTGGGCTCCAGGCGGGCCACGTCGAGCGCCTTATCCAGGTGCAGCTCGCGGCCGCGGCCGTAGTCGTAGAGGCGGTAGGTGAGGTCGGAGCGCTGCTGCACCTCGTAGAGCAAAATCCCCGGGCCCAGGGCGTGGATGGTACCGGCGGGGATGAAGATCACGTCGCCCGGCTTCACCGGGACGAAGTTCAAAAGCTCCAGGATGCTCCCGTCCCGAG
>Ga0256832_1003860_pt1 | contig 10175 bp, 11 predicted proteins | sample 134614metaG_FD_190534 | JGI IMG/M metagenome (GOLD analysis project Ga0256832, IMG submission 190534) | Hydrothermal vent microbial communities from Lau Basin, Pacific Ocean - 134-614 | ecosystem: Environmental > Aquatic > Marine > Hydrothermal vents | place: Pacific Ocean: Lau Basin | collected...
TATCCGCTGGCAACGCCTCGACAACAAGAACAGCAGCATTCGCTGGGCAACGCCTGTCGCACTGGAGCCGCAACTGAAAAAACTGCTGCAGAATCATTTTCGCGGTGAAGTACTGCCTGTCGAGCGTGTACTGCTCGACCTGCACAGTGGCCGTTTCTTCGGCAGAATCGGACCCTGGGTGTTTGATGTTGCCGCCGCACTGCTGATCCTGTTATCCCTGACCGGGACCTGGATCTGGCTCAGGCGCCGTCGCTGATAACCATCACAAACTCAACGGCCTGCTCGCACCAGGCCACCCAGCCCGGCCTCATCCAGACTGCTGTGTAACAATGCCTGAACGCCGGCGGCATCTTCCAGCGCCCAGATTTCTTCCAGCAGACTCTGCATCTTTTCCGTATTAAAACTGCGGATCGCCCACTTCACACGCAACAGGCTGGCCGAACTCATACTCAGCGAGTCGACCCCCATACCGATCAATAGCAGGGCTGCCGCCGGATCACCGGCCATCTCGCCACACACACTCACCGGACGCTGTTGTTCATGCGCCTCGACAACCACCTGGTGAATAGCGCGCAATACCGCGGGGTGCAGCGCGTTATAAAGGTCACTGACCTGTGCATTGTTACGGTCCACGGCCAGCAGGTACTGGGTAAGGTCGTTACTACCAATGGAAAAGAAGTCCACGCGTTTCGCCATGGCCGGTACCTGGTAAACCGCTGATGGCACCTCGATCATGACACCGATTTTCGGGTAGGTAATCTGTTCGCCTTCCTCGACCAGTTCTTCGTGTGCGCGTCTCACCAGGCCAATGGCCTCGTCGATCTCGTTGACGCTGCTGATCATGGGCAACAACAACTGCAGATTATCGAGCCCTGCATTGGCACGCAGAATGGCACGCACCTGGGTAAGAAAAATTTCCGGGTGGTCCAGCGCGATACGAATACCACGCCAGCCAAGGAAGGGGTTCTCTTCCTCGACCGGGAAATAGGGCAACGCCTTGTCGCCACCGATATCCAGTGTACGCACCGTCACCGGTGAAGGGGCAAACGCTTCCAGCACCTGACGGTAAATACGAAACTGCTCTTCCTCGCCCGGGAAACGGTCACGAATCATGAAAGGCACTTCGGTGCGATACAGACCGACACCTTCAGCGCCGCAACGTAATGACGGGGTAATATCCGTCAGCAGGCCAGTGTTGGCATATAGCGGCACATGCACACCATCGGGCGTTTCGGAGGGCAGGTCGATAAGATCCAGCAAATCCTGTGTCAGCGCGGCTTCTTCTGCCTGCAGTCGCTGGAACTCTTCGCGAACGGCGCGTGATGGCCGCACAAACAGGCGTGCCTGGTAACCGTCTATCACGATTTCCTGGCCTTCCAGGCGACTGACCGGGAGATCCTCGAAACCCATTACTGCAGGAATACCCAGCGCGCGCGCCAGGATCGCGACATGTGAAGCACTTGACCCACGCGCTGACACCACGCCAACCAGATACTGTACCGGCACCTCGGCCAGCTGACTGGCGCTGATCTCTTCACCTACCAGGATGGTATCGGGCTCCCAGGAACGCTGGACCGGGCTGGTACGTTGCAAATGTTCCAGAATACGCCGCCCGAGGTCGCGCACATCGCTGGCACGCTCGCGCAGGTACGGGTCTTCCATGGCCTCGAAAGCATTGACGTGCTCAACGATGGTTTCGCGCAAGGCACCCGGCGCCCAGTTACCGGCGCGAATTCCCTCAATGGTGCCATCGACAAGATTTTCACTGCGCAACATCATGATGAGTGCATCGAACAGGGCGATGTCCTCTGCCGGCAACGAGTCCACCATGCGTGCAGACATCATGCGCATATCGCGTTCGACAGCACCGACTGCGGCACGAAACTCGGCGATCTCGGTTTCGATATCCTCGGCAGGACGATCCGGGATGGCTTCCAGGTTTGCCATCGGGTAGACCACGCGTGCACGGCCAACCGCAGCACCCGGCGTGCCGGAGCTGCCTTTCAGGGCGTAACGTGATTCATCGGTTTGCTGCAACAGGCGGGTAATATCCCCACTGGCGCCCGCGTGGCTGATGGCACCCGCCAGCTGCGCAGCCAGGGTAAACAGGAAAGTTTCTTCCGGCTCGGCAAAACGCCGCTGTTCACGCTGACGCACCACCAGTACACCCAGCACCCTGCGGTGCTGCACAATCGGCACACCCAGGAAGCCATGAAAAGGATCTTCCCCGATTTCACCTGTGTAGATATAGGCCTTGTGTGAAGAGGCATCATCGAGGTTGAGCATTTCCTCGCGGCGTGCCACAACACCGACCAGGCCTTCACCAAAGTTCAGCCGCACCTTGCCGACCGCATCCGGGTTATAGCCATCGGTAGCCATCAATACGTGTTGCTGACTTTCCGGATCGGTGAGATACACCGAACAGACATCCACCACCATCGCCTGTTTAACGCGCGTGACGATAATGGAAAGCGCGCGCGCAAGATCCGGCGCGCGGTTCACTTCCTGAATAATGCGTCTCAGGGTATCGAGCAAGTTTCAGATTCCATTCGGGTCAGGGCCAATGCCCGTAAAGTCATTCAGCGAGCTGCCTTGTCCGGCACCTTGCCATCGGGAAAGATCAGCGGTGCCAGTTCGTGCAACGCCTTTTTGTAAACCGTACGTTTAAAAGGAACGACTTCGCGCAGCGGGTGCCAGTAATCCACCCAGCGCCAGTTGTCGAACTCGGGCTTGTCACTCAGATCAAGCCGGACAAAACGCTCGTCCCCCACCAGCCGCAGCATAAACCAGACCTGTTTCTGACCGATGCAGACCGGTTTCTGGTGATGGCGGATAAACCGTTCCGGTAACCGGTAACGCAGCCAGCCACGGGTCGAGCCGAGGACATCCACATGATCCGGCTCCAGGCCAATCTCTTCTTCCAGCTCACGGTACATGGCCTGCTCGGGTGTTTCCTTGTGCTGAATACCACCCTGCGGAAACTGCCAGGCATCCTGGCGAATCCGCCGCGCCCACAACAGCTGCCCTTGCGGATTTGTCAGAATAATCCCGACGTTCGCTCTATAACCATTTGAATCAATCACTTGCGTGCTCTGTGGAATTTTTTACTGAATATAAAACCATTGTACACACGGCAGCAGGCGGCGCAAATCAGCCGGCAACACAAAGTCTGATTTACCTTTGTCGGCGGGACGACTATCCTGCACACCCGGTTTACCTTAACGGATAAAAATCATGGCCTTGGCGCTCTTTGACCTCGACAATACACTGCTGGATGGTGACAGTGACTACCTGTGGGGCTGCTTTCTGGCAGAACACGGTATTGTCGATGCAGAGGCTTACGAATCCGAAAATCAGCGCTTTTACGACCAATATCTCGACGGAAGCCTGGATATTCATGAATTTTTACGTTTTCAGCTCAAACCGCTGGCCGACCACAACCGGCAACAACTTGAAGCCTGGCGGGAAGAATTTCTGGCCACCCGGATCGAGCCCATCATGCTGGAAAAGGCCCACCGCTTGCTCGACCGGCACCGCAACGCCGGAGACGAATTGCTGATTATTACCGCCACCAACCGCTTTATTACCGAACCGATTGCAGCGCGCTACGGAGTCAGACACCTGCTGGCCACCGAGCCTGAAATCCGCAACGGCGAATACACCGGCGGCGTGGTCGGGGAACCCTGCTTCCAGGGCGGTAAGGTCAGGCGCCTGCAGCAATGGCTGGCAGAAAATCATGCCACACTGGATGGCAGCTGGTTCTACAGTGACTCACACAATGACCTGCCCCTGCTGGAACAGGTCGAATACCCGGTCGCAGTCGACCCGGACGAAAAACTCCGTGCCCTTGCCAGTGAACGCGGCTGGCCGGTGACCAGTCTGCGCTGACCTGGTGAAACCACTACGCCCCCTGCCACTGTTTGCGGCACTTGGCCTGGCCACGCTGGCGGGGCTCTGGCTGAGCCTGGATACCGGGACGGCCAGCATACACCTGCGTAACATGCTCGCAGGCAGTGACCCGCTCAATACACAGATCCTGCTGGAGCTTCGCCTGCCCCGCACGGCCACGGCATTTGTGACGGGCGCCCTGCTGGCCATTGCCGGCGCACTGATGCAGGTGCTGTTGCGCAACCCGCTGGCTGACCCCTATATCCTCGGTGTTTCCGGCGGCGCCTCGGTCGGCGCCCTGCTGGCTTTGCTGCTGGGCGCCGGCGCAGTACTCCTGCAGACCTCGGCATTTGCCGGTGCGCTGGTCTCAACGCTGCTGGTGTTTGCGCTGGCGCGCGGGCGCGGCAACTGGAATACCACCCGCCTGCTACTCACCGGCGTGGTACTGGCTGCCGGCTGGGGGGCGCTCATCAGTTTACTTCTCGCCATCAGCCCGGCCAGCCGGGTACAGGGTATGTTGTTCTGGCTGATGGGAGATCTCGGTTACGCACAGCTGCCTGTCGCCGGCAGCGTTATACTGGTCATTACCGCGTTCATCGCCATTGCCCTGTCCCCGTCCCTTAACCTGCTGGCCGGCGGTGAGCTGCGTGCCGCCTCACTAGGTGTCGAAGTGGATAAACTCCGGCTCACACTTTATATATTGGCTTCGCTGGCAACGGCCACCGCCGTCACCCAGGCGGGTAACATCGGTTTTATCGGCCTGATTGCACCACATATGCTGCGCCTTGCGGGGGCACGTGATTACCGCCTGCTGATACCCGGCGCCGCGTTGCTCGGTGGTGCACTGCTGCTGTTTGCCGATGCACTGTCACGCAGCCTGATAGCCCCGCAACTGTTACCGGTCGGTGTACTGACCGCTCTGCTTGGCGTGCCGATGTTCCTGTTCCTGCTTTATCACGCACAGGACAACCGGCATGGCTGAGAACACCCCGCTGCTGAAAACCTGCCAGGTCGAAATCCGTATCGACAATAATGTCTTTGCCCACGCCCTGAATCTTGCTGTCGAGCCCGGACAATGCTGGTGCATCCTCGGCCGTAATGGTGCCGGTAAAACTACCTTGCTACATACACTGGCCGGACTCAGGGCACCCGCCAGCGGGCAGGTACAACTTGAAGGCAAACCCATCAGGACGCTGGCACGCAAAACGATCGCACAACGGCTCGGCGTCCTGTTCCAGAACCAGGAAGACCATTTTCCTGCCACTGTCATGGAAACCGTTTTACAGGGGAGACATCCACATTTGCGGGGATGGCAGTGGGAAAGCGAAGCCGACCGCGTCATTGCCAGTGATGCCCTGGTGCAGGTCGATCTCGATGGTTTTGCCGAACGTGATGTGCAGACCCTCTCCGGCGGTGAACGCCAGCGCGTGGCGATTGCCTCCCTGCTGGCCCAGCAGCCCCGTCTACTGCTGCTCGACGAACCCACGAACCACCTGGACCTGCGGCACCGTATTCAAATCCTGCAACAACTACGTGACCACGGCCGGAAAAACCGTGCCGCGATTATCATGGTTTTGCACGATATCAATCTTGCGGCACGTTTCTGCGACCACGCGATACTGATGCGTGGGCAGACACAAATCCAGCTTGGGGAAAGCCGCGATATCCTCAGGACAGACACGCTGGAAGACACATTCAACTGCCCGCTGACGGCAGTCCGGACAGCACATGGGCCGGCCTGGCTGCCAAAATAATTGTCAAATATTCCGACATTCTGTAAGCCGGGCCGATTTACTTGCACAGCCCTGAATTTCCCGAAATAATCATATAACATATTGTTAATATTATTATTTTAAGTTAACCCGTAAATTCCGGCCAGTCAACTGAAATCGGCATTTCTTACACATTCACCTGCCAACAATCCGGTAACTTCTCTAACTGACTGAGTTTTCAGCAGCTTCTCAAACGGCACAGCAATTGCTCCATTTAATTAAAGCATCTGTGGAAAAGTGACCATGAATTCAGGCACCACAACAGCCGCATTGAACGACCAGCCTCGCAGCGAGGAACGGCGCGATCAGACAGACCGCCGCCGCCACAGCTGGCGCACCGTGACCTACTGCGGCCTGCATGGCCGCGGACGCCGTCGGCACGCCCGACGCGAAGGACATGACTACTACCTGGACTGGTATGACCCCCGGCTGGTGCTTACGGGTCTGGGAGTTGTGCTGTTAAGTTGTGTGGATGCACTGTTGACATTGACGCTGCTGAATCGCGGTGCCTATGAAGCCAATCAGCTCATGGCACAGCTGCTGGAAATCAGTACCGGTACCTTTGTCGCCACCAAAATTGCCATTACCTGCATCGGCATCCTGTTCCTGCTGATGCATTCACATTTCCGAATTCTGAAAGTCACCACTGGCAAGCAGGTACTGAAACTGCTGTTGTCTGTCTATGGCGTACTGATCGTGTATGAGGCTGTATTACTGGGGACGATATAATGACAAAAAGAATTAACTGGAAAACAGCCGTTGCCACCAGCGGCGCCGGTTGCCGGGTTGCGGCATCGGCGCTTGCAAGTCGGCTGGAGGCAGCTTGGAGAGAATCCAGCCGGGCAAGGGCGGATTATCACTGTAACCGCATGACACGCCCAGGTTGTTCGGGTCAAAAATTTTCACGAAGCTGGGACTAGCCGGATCATCCACGTAGACAATGCCGCAATAATCTTCTTCGTGTTCCTTGCGCAGTAAAACATCGACTTCATCGACAAAACGCAGCACTTCGTCAGCTTGCGCGGTTTCTTCCGGTGGCTTCTCGCCAACGGCATACACATACCAGTTACCGGCCGCGTCGGCACGCAGGCGTTCCCAGAGTTCGTCGAGGTGCTCCCAGCGCAGCACACCGTAAAAAGTACCCTTGAACTCACGGTGAAACGTGTTCTGTATGGCTTCCATCATCCGTCAACCCGCTGTTTAATGATGAGTGAAGCCTAATACACTCATTGGGACAGCTCAATGGCAAACCATACACAACAAAAACAGGCTTTAAACTCATGGACTTACAGGGTTATCCGCTTGACAGGCTGCCCGTCTGGCGCTTACAGTGGCTGATCTTTCCCGACCACTACAGCACTGCCCATGGATCTTCGCATTGCCGCTTTTGTTACTGCATCGATGCTCGCGCACGGCGCCGTCATGCTGTGGCCGGCCGCGAATTCACTTCCGCAACTGACCGTTGGCGGGGAAGTCCGGGCATTACAGGTTGCACTGCTGCCCCCTGCAAAGCACGCAGACCAGGGCACAGAAAAAACCCGCGACACACTTACCCTGCTGATACCGGCAAACAGCCCGGCCAGTGCCAGGGCAACTCAGGCAAAGCACGTCACAGCAGCTCCTGCCGCGACAAGGCCGACCGGCCCGGCCATCACAAAGCACTCTGCACTTGAATCTCAACCTGTGGACAATACCGCGCAACGGCTGGCTGCACAGGACAGCGGGACACAACCCGGTACGACAACCCGCCTGCCCGTCGCGCAGCAGAAAACAGCCACTCCACAGCACAGCCCTACAAAACGTGTCAGCGAATATATCAGTGCCGCCCTGAAAAACCGGCTGGTGCAGTACTTTGAGTACCCCTGGCTGGCACAACAGCGTGGCTGGGAAGGACGCGTGCTTTTATCACTGCGCGTTGCCAGCAACGGCAACCTGAGTGAATGGAAGATTGTGCAGACCTCGGGTTACCGCACCCTCGACCAGTCCGCACTCAGGGCGGTCAGGCGTATAGAACACCTTCCCCAGGCCGGTCGCTGGCTGAAAAGCGGCTCTCTGGAAGTCCAGCTTCCCGTGCAATACAAACTGCTCGACAGCTGAGCCTGTGGGACACCGCCTGTCAAAAATCTACACCCGTACCGGTGATGACGGCGAGACCGGGCTGGGTGATGGTTCCCGGGTTGCCAAGGATACGTCACGTATCGAGGCCATTGGTACCATCGATGAACTGAACAGTCTGATCGGGGTTCTGCTGAGTGGTGATGTGCCCGGGAAAGTGCACACGGAACTGACGGAAGTACAGCACCAGCTGTTTGACCTGGGCGGTGAACTGTCCATCCCCGGGCACAGCATTTTGACAGAAACTGCCGTTGAACAACTGGAACAACAGCTCGATGCATGGAACGCCGACCTGCCGATGCTGAAAGAATTTATCCTGCCCGGTGGCTGCCCGGCTGCCGCACATTGCCACCTTGCACGCAGTGTTTGCCGGCGTGCCGAACGGCGACTGATCTCTCTGGCCGGCAATGCATCCGTTAATCCCGCTGCACTTCAGTATCTCAACCGGCTTTCGGATTACCTGTTTGTACTGGCACGTCACCTGAACCTTGATGCACAGGTTCCGGACGTACTCTGGCGTCACGACCGCTAGACCCTTTTTCCCCGCGCCGCACCTGATCTATATGCTCACACAGTTCACGGGCCGCCTGCAGCGCACGGGGGGTCTGCCGTTCCAGCATATCCGCCGGTACCGTGTAGAGATGGCCGTCCCGCACTGCCCGCAAAGTCTTCCATTTGCGCCAGCGCGCTTCCCAGTGATGGCTCTTGCCGGCATGACGACCAGCAATCAGCACCTCCGGGTCCGCCTTCAACACGGCCTCCGGGTCTATGGTCGGGGCAAGGTCAGGCAGACCGGAAAAAATATTCTCCGCCCCGCACAGGCGCAGCCAGTGACTGATCAGGTGATGACCATTCACGGTCATTAACGGTTGCTCCCAGATCTGATAGAACACCGTAACCGGCCGGCGACCGACGTAACGCAAACGCAGAACCTCTACGCCTTCACGAAAAGCTTTGGCTGCCTGCCGTGCCTTCACCTCGCTGCCGGCCAGACGTCCAAGTGCCAGCAGGTTGTCTGCAATACCGTCGATGTCACGCGGCTCGGAATAGAAAATCTTCACGCCAAACTTTTCAAGCTGGTGCAGTTGCGGCTTTGCGTTACCACTCAGCCAGGCCACCACCAGGTCCGGTCGCTGCGCAATAATGGCTTCCACATTCAACCCTGCACCACTGCCCACACGTGGCAGCCTGCGTGCGGCCGGTGGCCAGTCGCTGTACTCAGATACGGCAACCACACGATCACCGGCGCCGGCTGCAAACAGCAGCTCGGTCGCGTGGGGGGAAAGACTTACAATCCGTCGGGCAGGCTGTTCGAGCCGTACCAGCCGGCCCGCATCGTCCAAAGCTTCCACCGCAGCTCTTGCCGGATGAACCAGCACGCCCAGAACCAGCAGAGTCAGGAATATTCTCATAGAGGGCATTCTACGCGAGACGCGAAAGCCGGGTATAATCCGCCGCCAGTCAAAATCAGGGGCGGCACTCATGAAAGATCCCATTGTTATTATTGGCCTGGGCGAAATGGGCGGGGTATTCGCCCGCGGGTTCCTGCGCAGCGGGTACCCGGTCTACCCGGTTACCCGTGAAACGGATTGTGCGGCACTGGCTGACGAGTTAAAAACGCCAGAACTGGTACTGGTCGCAGTCGCCGAAAAAGACCTGCACCCGGTCCTGAAAGATATCCCCGCAGCCTGGCGTGAGCGTATTGCACTGTTGCAGAACGAGCTGCTGCCCGGTGACTGGGCGCAATACGGTTACGTTGACCCCACCGTCATTTCTGTCTGGTTTGAAAAGAAAAAGGGGCAGGATGTAAAAGTCATTATCCCCTCCCCGGCTTTCGGACCGAACGCGGAGTTACTTGCCAGCGCACTGGCCAGTATCGATATTCCTGTCACCGTGCTGGAAGATGCCGACCAGCTGTTGTTCGAGCTGGTACGCAAAAATGTCTACATTCTGACCACCAACATTGCCGGCCTGGAAACCGGGGGCACGGTCGGCGAGCTCTGGTCACAGCACCGGGACCTGGCACGGGCCGTGGCAAGCGAGGTCATTACCCTGCAGGAAAAACTGACAGGCCACAGTTTCGACCACGAAGCCCTGATCAATGCCATGGTCGATGCCTTCAACGGTGACACCGAACACAAATGCATGGGTCGCAGTGCCCCGGCACGCCTGCAACGTGCACTGGAACTGGCAGCGCAATACAACGTCGATGTGCCGGTAATGCGCCGGATTGCAGGCTAGGCTGGCGACACCTTGCCCAGGGTATTCTGGTCCGTGTGGTGGAAAATCGCCTTGTTGACGGGTATCCACAATTGCGTGTCTTCCCGGTAACTGAACGTCCCGTCATCATGGATCGTGACATCCAGCAGGTACTTCATGGTCTTGTAGGACTCATCCAGA
>Ga0256832_1003861_pt1 | contig 10171 bp, 7 predicted proteins | sample 134614metaG_FD_190534 | JGI IMG/M metagenome (GOLD analysis project Ga0256832, IMG submission 190534) | Hydrothermal vent microbial communities from Lau Basin, Pacific Ocean - 134-614 | ecosystem: Environmental > Aquatic > Marine > Hydrothermal vents | place: Pacific Ocean: Lau Basin | collected...
CTCTCTAAGAGGCTCTACAAGCTCAAAGGTCATCCACTCTGGAAGCCCACCTACATTGTGGTGTGACTTAATGGTTTTCGACGGTCCTTTAACAGAGACCGACTCAATAACATCGGTATAGAGTGTCCCTTGGGCTAAAAAGCTAACATCGGTATGTTTTTTTGCCTCTCTATCAAAGACCTCTATAAACTTCTCACCTATCGCTTTACGCTTCTGTTCTGGGTCACTTACCCCTTTAAGCACCTCCATAAACTCATCTTTTGCATCAACTGTAATCAGTGGTATATCTAAAAGCTTAAACATATTTTGAACATCTTCGGCTTCATTTTTTCTAAGCAATCCTTGGTCAACAAAGACACAGATGAGTTGCTCTTTTGGTAGTGCTTCATTCAGCATTGCCGCTACAACAGAAGAGTCAACCCCACCCGAAACACCACAAAGTACCTTTTTGTCACCTACTTGTGCTTTTATCTGAGCTATCTTCTCTTTTGCAAACCCCCCCATATTCCAAGTACTGTCACAACCACAGATATGTTTTGCAAAGTTTTTAAGTAGTTTTGTTCCCTCTACCGAGTGGTGAACCTCTGGGTGAAATTGAAATGCGTATATCTTCATCTCTTCATTGGCAATCGCAGCATAAGGTGAGTTTTCAGAAGTACCAATAACCTCAAAGCCATCAGGAATCTTCTCTGCTCTATCTCCATGACTCATCCATACTGTCTCATTATTAGTCATACCATCAAATATCTTAGAGTCTGTAATGCTCAATTTTGCCTTTCCATACTCATGATGGTCAGCAGCGACTACCTCTCCACCATAACGTTGAGTAATAAGTTGCATTCCGTAACAAATCCCCATAATAGGAACTCCAAGAGACCAAAGCTCTTCACTTGGTTTATACGCATCTTCTGCATAAACAGAAGCTGGACCACCTGAGAGGATAATCCCTTGTGGTTCACGAGCTTTAATATTAGCTATGTTCTCTCTGTAAGGAACAACCTCACAGTAGACTCCTGATTCTCTTAGTTTCCGTGCGATAAGTTGTGTGTATTGTGAACCGAAGTCGAGAACGAGTATGGGTACTTGTTTCATTAATTATGTTCCTTAATGTGTAGATATTTTTGTGGAATTATACTCTGTTTTTTATGAGAGGGGTATTAGATAGAAGATTGAATTCATTGGCATTATGAACATGGGCAGACACGGAGGTCGCCCCTACATATTATTGAGGTTAAAAAAATATTTTTAACCGATATATGTTTAAAAATTATTCCAAAACAAAATCTAAAAAACATATAAATACCCGTAGGGGCGACCTCTGTGTCTGCCCATATTGGCATATTAAAATATCTATTGGGGCAATAACATTTACCCAATATGTAAAATATTAAACTGCACATACCAAACAGCCACAGATACAATATAACCTGCAAGTACTGTCCAAGCTAACTTCATATGTGATGAGAAAGTATATATACCATGCATTTTACCCATAACACCAACACCAGCAGCTGAACCAAATGAGATAAGTGACCCACCAATACCTGCTGTCATAGTTACCAACATCCATTGCTCTTGAATTGCCATAGTATCTGTTCCCATGTTAGGGTTTGCTTTTAAAACAGCTGACATAACAGGTACATTATCGACAACAGCAGATAAGAAACCTACTCCTATATTCATAGCAGTTGCTCCAAAGCTATCGTAAAGAGCTGTAAAGTACTCTAGGAAACCTAAGAAGTGGAGTCCACCAACAGCGGCCAAGATACCAAAGAAGAATAGAAGTGTGTCATTTTCTACTTTTGCTATCCATGAAAAGACATTAACATGAGTAGGTGAAGGACTCTGATTTAACTGATATACATAGATTTTTAATATTGCTAAACCAAAAAGCATTCCCCACATTGCAGGTAAGTGTAGTACTTGATGTGAAACAATTGCAAAGAAGATGGTAAGAGCAAAAAGTCCAATAATTACTTTACCTCCCTCTAAAATATCTGCTGGTTCTTCATCACTATTAAATGGTGGTGTCCCCTTTGGAATAAATCTACTCAACAAGAAAGCTGTAACACCCCAACCTAAAAAGGAAGCAGGGAACAAAAATAGAAACTCTGTAAACTCTGCACGTCCATCTACCCATACCATAAGTGTTGTAATATCACCAAATGGAGACCAAGCCCCCCCAGCATTGGCAGCAACAACAATGTTAATAGCTGATGGAACTAAGAACTCTTTGTTATCTTTGTCAATAGTTAAGAGTACAGTAGAGAGAATAAGAGCTGTAGTTAAGTTGTCAGCAATTGGTGAGATAAAAAATGCCAAAAGACCAGTAACCCAAAAAAGTTTACTATAACTATATCCTCTTGAGACTAATCTATAACGAAGAGCAGAAAAGACTCCACGGTCAATCATCGCCTCAATGTAAGTCATAGCCACAAATAAGAAGAAGAATATACCCGCAATTTCAACAATTAAATGGTCAACTTCATGCTCTAAAATCTTTCCATCTAATCCATTTATAGTAAAGTAGAGACCAATAAGCATAAAGATACCTGTACCTGCTAAGAGTGCAGGTTTTGCTTTGTTAATTCGGTATCTGTCTTCTGTTGCAATAAAGTAGTACCCAATAACAAAAATTGCTAAAGAGAGCCATCCGACCCAAGTGGTCGCTAAGTTTAAATCGTGCATTATAACTCCATTATTTAGACTCTAAATATAATAAAATAGAGCCTAATGATTTTTATTTGTTACAATTATAGTTAAAAAACTATAATTTTAAGCACTATAAAAGAGGGGCTTTTTAAAAGTAGAGAACATAGCTATTTTGTAACATATAAATCTAAGAGATAATGATTAATTATTAATTTTCAATATAATGTGTTCCTAAACTCTCTTTACGTTTTAATGCTGCTTCTACAATGGCTGATGCAGTATTGAGTCTAAGTTCTAAAAGTCGTCCAATATCTCTATTTTTCATGTCAAAAATAGCATTTTTAGCCTCAAGAAGACCTTTTTTAGTACGTATTACCCCCATATCATCCCACATAATTTTTCGTAGACGACGTTTATAGACTTTGTCTGCTTCATGATGAACAATATTTTTATACTCTTTATCAAACTTAGGAACTTTAACCTCTACTCTCTCTTTTCCAAGAAGATGGTCTACAGCTCTTTTAGCAAAGACTACACCTTCAAGGAGTGAGTTCGATGCTAAACGATTCGCTCCATGTACACCAGTAGAAGAGGCTTCACCAATAACATAAAGACCATCAATACCCTCTACACAACCATCGGTATCACACTTTATTCCCCCAACAGCATAGTGAAAAGCGGGAGAGATAGGTACTCTATCTTGAGGAAATCTATAGCCCAATGCTTCAAAGGTTCTTGTGATATTAGGAAAACGTTTATGAAACCACTCCTCTTCAAACATAGAGAAGTCCAAATAGACCTCTTCTCCTGTTTTTCGTTTATGGTCAAAGATGGCACGGCTAACAATGTCACGACTAGCCAACTCCCCTCGCTCATCATAGTCAAATAGAAATCGTCGTCCATCTTCTGAAACTACCCATGCACCCTCGCCTCTTAATGCTTCTGTTAACAAAAACTTTCGAGCAAATGGTGTTTTAACAAATACCGTTGGGTGAAACTGCATCATCTCCATGTTCTCTAACTCTATCCCTTTTTCAATACAGATACCATGAATATCTGCCGAGACAGTACGAGAGTTGGTATTGTATTCATAGAGCGAACCCACTCCACCAGAAGCAATAATAATATCATCTGCTAAAATCGTCTCATGCTTATAGTTTACTAAAGCATTTACACCAAAACATCGACCATTTTCAATGAGTAAATCATACACTAAAGTATTTCTTTGAAGTTTATGTTGATTTTGAACCATCATAAAGTAGTGCATGTAACGACCCGTTGCATCCCCTCCTGCATGAACAATTCTCTCTGCTGAGTGTGCTGCCTCTTTAGTATAAAGTATATTACCATCTTCATCGGTATCAAACTGCATACCTCTGTCAATAATATCTTTCGTCGTCACAAGAGAGGTACGAGACATAATCTCAACAGCCTCTTCATTATTATGATATGCTCCTGCCGATAGTGTATCTTCTACATGAAGAGGAATATCAGCCTCATTGAGTGCTGTAACCATTCCACCTTGTGCATAGAACGTATTACACTCCCATGGAATATCTTTACAGACAACCAAAACCTTTTTCTCTTTAGGAATGTTCATTGCAGCGTAGAGTCCTGCTATCCCTGCCCCGATAATTAGTACGTCATATTTTTTCATAAGTTTATTATATTTAGTTTTTAGTTAAATAGAGAAATAATCTCTTAGGTTTTAAAAAAATAGAAATTTACAACACTTTTAAACATAATATTATAAATTATTACCATTTTAATTTAATAATTTGATTAATATAGAAAAGTAATACCCAAAACCACCAAATATATAAGTATCATTTTGTTACTATAAATTATTATGAAATACTAGAAATGGAGAATCAAAATGGCTTTTTTTATAAAAGGGAAAGAGAAAGAAAAAAATATAGCAACAACTACCCCCGCTCAATCTACTACAAAAAGTAAAGTAGCACCCAGTTCAGCAGCAACAGAGATTTCAAAGCATATTACCATTGAAGGTAACATTACGGGAACTGATAGTGTTAAGATAGAGGGAACACTAATTGGAAATATTGAGGTTAACAATCTAACTATTGGGAAACATGGTAGAGTACGGGGTTCAATCATTGCCCAAAAAGTAACTGTCTCTGGACGTGTTGAGGGTGAGGTTACCTGTAACGACCTAAATGTTATGCAGACAGGGTATATAACACAAAAAGTACATGCAAACATAGTTATTTTAAGTGGTGAAATTTTAGGTGAAGTTTTAGCTGAAACATCTATTAATGTTACACCAACAGGAAAAATTCAAACTACTTCGTTAACTAGTAAACGTATTACAGTTAATGGTAGTGTTGAGGGGAGATTAACTGCCTCTGAACTTCTTGAAGTTGGCTCAAATGGCTTAGTCAATGGTGAAATTTCTGTTAAAAATATTAAAACTGATGAGGGGGGTCGTGTTATTGGTTCTATGGCAATGTACACAGAACCTACTCCAATAATTGAACAGGAGAAACCTGAAGTAATAGAGGCTACAATTGAAGAGAAGTAAACTATTTACTTCTTTTCAGGTATCTGTTGTTGAGGTGATTTCTCTACCCAATAGGGGTCAGCTTTATATCCACACCCTACCAATAATACACAGCAAATAGATGCTATAATTGTCTTATGAAACAAGCTAATATCATTCTTTCTCATATTCAATCTCTTCCTCAATTTAAATTACTTAAGAGCCACTACTGCTACCAAAAGTTTATCTCTCTACTTAACCTACGTTTCCAAAAAGCCATCGCTTTTGTCTATGTGAAAGATGAGACTCTTTTTGTTGCTCTCTCTCATCCTGGGTTTAAGATGGAGATGAACTACCAAAAAGAGTTACTCCTAAGCCTACTAGATATTTTAACTAAACAAGATAAAAAGTGTCAACGTCTAAAAGCAAAAAAAGTTGTTTTATTTAACTCTAAACATATCTCAATTATAAAAGAGAAAAAAATAGAGAGTACCGTTCCATACTACCAAGAGATGGCACTTGGTGAGTTTACGGTTGAGAGTGATGATGAAGAGATTAAAAAAGCTTTTGAGGCAGTTAGGGATTCTATAGAGAAGTTACGTTAGATAAAGTAATAAAATAGCTTAAAAAAGGAGTAGAATTAGGCTTAGTTATCTATTAGTAGTCTCTGACTCTCTTATACTTTCAATTAAAACTCACCTCACCTCTTCACCCAAACCCTCTTACCATCAAAAACTACACCCATTTTTAAAATATTGCTATAGCCTCTCTTTTTAACCTCAACTTCATACTGTTTCTCTTCTATCTGCTTTAGAGCATTTTCAAGAGCTACCTCTTTAGTTTTCTCTCTAAATTTATTAATCTTTTTTAACTCCATAATAATTGCTAATTTACTTTTATCTTCTTTATGAAGTAAAATAATATCAACCCTACCAAACCCTGACTCTCTATTTGAGATTACCTCATAGTCATTAAGGCTTATTAAGATTCCAAGTAAAAAAGCATGGTAAACTGCCTCTTCATTTTTTTTGTTAACATCATAAAAAGAGAGTGTCTCTAAAACAAATTCACTAAATAGCTCTTCAAAAAGCTCAACATCTCCACCAATTAAAGCTTGTAAGAGAGTATTTAATCTATCATCTCTAAAACTCTCATTTAGCCAACTAGATATTATATTTCTAAAGATGTAGTGAACCTCTTTATTGGGAATAGCCAAATCACAGTGATAGGTTTTCTCTATTAACTCTTTGTTGACACACTTTAAGTAACCACTAAAAAAGAGCAGAGAGTAGATATTTTTATCGTTTTTTTCTATCTCACTAAAGACAATATTGCTATCTATTTGAGTTCTAATGCTTTCACCATTTAGCCATGCTTCTAAACTCTTTTTAAAGTTTAGAGACGAGATATTAATAAGATATTTTAGTAACTCATTCGATGAAGTGTTTGCCCAATAGGGTAGTAGCTCATGTTTTGGATTGTCTATAAAATTTAGAATTGACCAAGGGTTAAATATGGTCTCCTCTCCTATTTTATAACCATTGTATGAGTCACTTACCTCTTCATATTTATCACTTAATCCAAAATCAGCCAATATCTGCTTTGTCTCATCAACAGTAAACCCAAATCTATTGCTATATCTTGTATCAGATATAGTATAAGTAGCAATATTATTAAGCCCACTAAAAATAGACTCTCTACTTACTCTTAAAATTCCTGTAATAACCCCTCTATATAAATAGTCATTATCTTTAAATGCTCCACTAAGTAGGTTTCTAATAAACTCTATAAATTCATTATAGTACCCATGTAAGTAGGAGGCGTGGATTGGGGTGTCATACTCGTCTATGAGGATTACTACAGATTGGTTGTATTTTTGAGATAGCAGTTTAGAGAGTAGAGATAAGCTCTCTTCAATACTCGATTGTGTAGCTTTTCCCTCCAATATATCAAGATATTCTAATTTATCCAAAAAGTCTAAACTCTCTACATCTATCTCTTTATAGTGTCTCATAAACTCTCTTCTAATAAGTGAATAGAGTTTACCATAACTGCTTTCAAAATTTTGCTGTTTTATATCTTTAAAACTCAAAAAGATTACAGGGTATCGGTTTAGATGTTCTCTAAACTCTTCTGTTTGATAGATGGCTAAGTCTTTAAAAAGCTCTTCGCTATCTTCTCTATTTTCAAAAAAATAGCGAAGCATAGAGAGATTTAGAGTCTTACCAAAACGTCTAGGTCTTGGCAAAAGTGTTATCTGTGCATTTGAGTTTATGAGTTCTTGGATTATTAATGACTTGTCTATAAAATAGTTATTGTCTATGATTACTCTTCTGAAATCACTTATACCTATGGGTAGTCTTTTCATTTTTCTACTTTGGGTTTTTGTGTATTATAACATATTACAATCAACACTTAAAATCTATTTAGATGACATAATAATGCATTTTTTTTGCTTATTTGTGTTTGGATTTAATAAAACTCTTATATCATACAAATAGAAGTAAAGAGGATAAAAATAATGAATAAAAAAAATAACATAAAAACAACCATTCAAACCCTACCTAACCAAGCAGGTGTCTACCAATATTTTGACAAAGATGATAGACTACTCTATGTAGGAAAAGCTAAAAATCTTAAAAATCGTGTCAAATCCTATTGGCGTTTTACACCTGAGCTACACCCTAACCCTAAGCAAGGGCTACGCATTTTACGAATGTTAGAACAGGCTGTTAAACTTGACTATATTGTGGTAGATAGTGAAGCAGATGCACTTATACTAGAAAACTCACTTATAAAACAGCTCAATCCAAAATATAATATTTTACTGCGTGATGACAAAACCTACCCCTATATCTACATTGATGAGTCACAAGATTTTCCTCGTTTTGAGTTGACACGCAAGGTTATAAAAGGGAGAAAGATAACCTACTATGGACCTTTTCCAAATGGTGGTAAGGTGCTACTAGATACCCTCTATGAACTCTTTCCTTTGGTGCAAAAGAACTCTTGTCTTAGAGAGAAAAGAGCTTGTCTCTTTTACCAAATAGGCAAGTGCCTTGCACCTTGTGAGGGAAAGGTAACTAAAGAGGAGTACCAAAAAATTGTCTCACAAGTCAAGAGAGCTATTGTAAAAAGGTCTACACTTATAGAGCAACTCACAGAAAAGATGATGGAGTTGGCTATGAGTGAACGCTATGAAGAGGCAGCGACACTTCGTGATAATATTAAAACCCTAGAGTCCCTAACCATTAGCTCCAATATCGACTTAGCCAAAGATGAAGATTTAGATATTTTTGCTATTGTAAATGGTGAAACAAAGGGAGTTATTGTTAAGCTCTTTATAAGAGGCGGTAGAGTTATCTCCTCTTCTGTCTCTGGCTTTAGAAACAGTGAGCTTTATGATAAAAACGAAGCCTATAAACAGGCTCTACTAGAGTTCTACACCGTAGATGCTCCTCAAATCTCTAAACATATTTTAGTTGCTCACACTTTTGAAGACCAAGAGAAAATAGCCACCCTACTCTCAGAGCGTTTTGGTAAAAAGATTGAGATTATACATCCCAAAAGAGGTTCAAAAGCAAAACTTACAGCTCTTGCTATAGAGAATGCAAAAGAGGTACTAAAACGCGACAAACTAAAAGAGGAGATAGAGCCAAAGATTGCTGAACTTTTTGAGTTAGATAAAACTCCATATAGAGTAGAGACCTTTGACAACTCCCACATGATGGGGGTAGCAACTGTTGGAGCCATGGTAGTTTGGAGTGATGGGAGATGGTCTAAAAAAGAGTATCGACGCTATACGCTTGAAGCCAAAGATGAGTATGGACAGATGAAGGAGATGTTAACACGACGCATTGAGAGCTTTGAGAAAACTCCTCCTCCTGATTTATGGATTTTAGATGGAGGGGAGACATTAAGAAAATTAGCCGTTTCTCTCTTAAAAGAGGCTCAAGTAAGCTTAGAGGTTATTGCTATTGCAAAAGAGAAGCTTGATGCCAAAGTCCACCGTGCAAAGGGCTCTGCTAAAGATATTATCTACACCCAAGCCTCTGTTTTTGAACTCTCTACCAGTGATAAACGACTTCAATGGATACAGAGACAACGTGATGAAGCACACCGTTTTGCCATTACCTATCACCAAAATAGAAAACGTAAAGAGGATACACAAAACTCTCTACTTCAAAAAAAGGGAATTGGTCCTGCCACAATTAAAAAACTCTTAAACTATTTTGGAACATTTGAAGCTATAAAAAAGGCTTCTTATGCAGAGATTTCAGTCGCATCTTCTGAAAAAATTGCTAAAATTCTACAAACAGATGGTGTTAAATAGCAATAATTATATATATAACAGAACATAAGATATTATTTATTGTAATTTATAACTTGATATACTGTTTTACTATAAAAAAATAAGTTTACTTTAACTTTATTCTTAGTTCTTTTGTATTAAAGTTGTTCTATTAGTTAGAGACTATCAAAAGACAAAGGAGTCATGTGCATCATCCTATACCCCTAGATGTTGAATATTCATTTTCAAAAAATCTAATCTATGAAATTGATTTGCAAGGTATTATTACCGATGCTAATCAAAATTTTTGTGAAGTAGTAGGTTATCGAAAAGAAGAACTAATAGGAAAACATCATTCAATTTTTAAACATCCCGATGTTCCAGATGATATATATGAGGAGTTATGGTCAACTAAAAAACGCTTAAAACAGTGGTTCTCTGTATTAAAAAATATGCGACGGGATGGTATGTATTTTTGGTCAGATGTTCACTGTACAGCAAAGTATGATAAAAATGGAAAAGTTTCTGGTTTCATTATCATACATAGACCAACTTCTAAATTAAATATAGAAGAAGAGAGTGAGCGTTATGCTCAACATAATATAATATAATATAAAGAGGCAAACATGTATTACGGATATAATGATGACAAAGAATTAATATTAGCAGATAAAGAGTTTATCAAACTTTTAGGGTTTACTTCATTTGAAGAGCTTAAACTATCTAAC
>Ga0256832_1003862_pt1 | contig 10167 bp, 5 predicted proteins | sample 134614metaG_FD_190534 | JGI IMG/M metagenome (GOLD analysis project Ga0256832, IMG submission 190534) | Hydrothermal vent microbial communities from Lau Basin, Pacific Ocean - 134-614 | ecosystem: Environmental > Aquatic > Marine > Hydrothermal vents | place: Pacific Ocean: Lau Basin | collected...
TCCCATGCGATCAACCACCTCTTTTTGCAGCATAAAATGCATATCCTGAATACAGCCAAGCTGGCCGATCAGACGAAACAGGATGGGGGTGGATATGTTATAGGGCAGATTGCCCACGATTCGCAGGGACTGGTCGCCTGCAGCAAGCTGGCAAAAATCAAACTTGAGTGCATCAGCACAGTGGATATGCAGCTCACCCAAACCACCACAGACCCGCGCCAGCGGCTCAATCAGATCCCGATCCAGCTCGACTGCATCCATGCGACCAGCCACCCTCAACAACTCCTTAGTGATGGCGCCCTGGCCAGGGCCAATCTCCACCAGTCGCTCCCCCGGTGAGGGAGAGATGGCACTGACAATACGGCGGATAACGCCAGAGTCATGCAGAAAATTTTGGCCAAACCTTTTTCTAGCCTTGTGAGTCAATGAACTATCCTGGTCTTTGCTAAATATTTCAACAAGTTATATCACGCAAGGTGGAAAACATCCACAGAAAACCGCACCGTTAGGGATTGCCGGGGAACAATTACAGCCCGTATCGATTTTCGCATCGGTAAAAGTATGATAACTACCGTTTTACGTTTTTGATTTTGTGGTAACATCAAGAGATGCTTTATCTCATTGAAAAGCTGTACATTATTCAATGCAAATAGCACTTGCGCCCAGGATTGGTTTTATGGGGGGCTGCTGCAGGCCTGGCAAACCCCGCCAAAAACAGCCTTCGCCCACAGTTACTGCGCATCCTGGGAAATCAATCATCTGGTAGCTGGTGTAGTGTTTGGCGATTGCAAATATTCAGCAACGACGCCAGAAACCCTGAAAACAGACAAGATCCATGCATCCCCAGATCTACCTCGCATCCCGGTCACCTCGCCGTTGTGAACTGTTGGCGCAGATTGGGATCAACCCAAAGGTAATGGCAGCCGATGTCGATGAGTCGCCAGACCCGGAAGAGGCGCCGGCAGAGTACGTAATTCGGCTGGCGCTGGAGAAGGCCAAAGCAGTGCAGGCAATGCTGGGCGATCATGAGATACTGCCGGTACTGGCGGCCGATACAGCGGTTGTGACAGCGCATGAAATCCTGGGTAAACCGGCCGACCGCGATGAGGCGCTGGCGATGATGCGGCAACTCTCGGGCCGCAGCCATAAAGTGTTGACCGGGGTTGCGTTGGTGGATGCGCACAAGATATGCAGCCGCCTGAGTGTCAGCCACGTTACTTTTCGGCAGGTTGCAGAGGCAGAGGCGCTGGCCTACTGGAATAGCGGAGAGCCGCAGGATAAGGCGGGCGGTTATGCCATACAGGGGTTGGGCGCCGTCTTTGTTTCACATCTGGAGGGGAGCTACTCCGGCGTAATGGGGCTGCCGCTGTTTGAAACGGCAGAGCTGTTGCGGTCAGCTGGTATCGCGGTTCCAGATATAACCATCAGTTAATGGCCATAATGCATGAGTGAAGAGATTCTGATAAATGTAACCCCGCCTGAAACCCGCGTTGCGCTGCTTGAGAATGGCGTGCTTCAAGAGGTGATCATCGAACGCGCCAGGCGGCGCGGGCTGGTCGGCAACATCTACAAAGGCAAGGTGTGCCGCGTGCTGCCGGGCATGCAGGCCGCCTTTGTGGAGATCGGATTGGAGCGAGCCGCCTTTCTGCACGCCTCGGATATCGTAAACAGCCGCAACAGCAACGATGCGCCGGCGCCCAATATCACCGAACTGGTGCGGGAGGGGGGCGAAGTGGTCGTCCAGGTGGTGAAGGATCCTCTGGGCACCAAAGGGGCAAGATTGACAACAGACCTCTCCATCCCCTCCCGCTTCCTGGTCTTTATCCCCTCGCTTGAAAATGAGGGTGTCTCACAACGGATTGACAGTGAGGAGGAGCGCCAGCGGCTGCGCACCACCCTGAGCGAGCTGAAAGAGGAGCTGGAGGTGCAGGGCGGCTTCATTGCGCGAACCGCTGCGGAGGGCGCCAGCAGGGAGGCGCTGCGAGTGGATATGCTCTATCTCAACCGCGTCTGGGCCTCGATTGAAGAGCGCCGCGCCAAGGCCAATGTTCAGGAGTTGATACACGAGGATCTCCCGCTGGCCATACGGGCACTGCGCGATATGGTGAGCGATGATATCGAGAAGATAAAGATTGATTCACGCGGGAGCTGCAAGCGTGCAGTGGAATTTGCTGGCAAATTCATTCCAGAGATCAGCTCCTGTATTGAATACTATCCGGGCGAGCGCCCGATCTTCGACCTCTATGGCGTTGAAGATGAGTTGCAAAAAGCGCTGCAGCGGAAGGTGGATCTTAAATCAGGCGGGCATCTGGTGATTGACCAGACAGAGGCAATGACCACCATCGATGTAAATACCGGCGGCTTTGTCGGACACCGGAATCTGGATGAGACCATTTTCAAGACCAACCTCGAAGCGGTGCAGACCCTGTGTCGGCAACTGCGTCTGCGCAACCTGGGCGGCATTATCATTATCGACTTCATTGATATGGCGGATGAGGAGCACAAGCGCCAGGTGATGCGTGCGCTGGAGAAATATCTGGCCAGGGATCATGCCAAAACAGCCATCACAGAGGTTTCAGCGCTGGGGCTGGTGGAGATGACGCGCAAGCGCACGCGCGAGTCGCTGGAGCATGTGTTGTGTGAGCCTTGCCCCTGCTGCAAGGGCAACGGCTTTCTCAAGACGGCGGAGACCACCTGCTATGAGATCTTCCGCGAGATCCTGCGGGAGGCACGCCAGTTTGATGTGGACTCCCTGCTGGTTCTGGCCTCACAGGAGGTGATAGATCGCCTGCTGGACGAGGATTCAGCAAGCCTTGCCGAACTGAGTGACTTCATTGGCAAAAACATCCGCCTGCAGGTCGAGTCGCTCTACACCCAAGAGCATTTTGATGTGGTGCTTATCTAACCCGGAAAATTCATAAATCATGCTCAACCTCGCTTGTCCGTTGATTCCACAGGAAATATCTCCTCAATCGCCCGTAATCACTGATACGGGACTCACTCGAAAACCTCCCTCTTGCGCCCGTTTTTGGGGTAGCAAAACCAACGTCCTGCGCAATGACGCGCATGGATGCACTACTGCAGGCAAAGACAGGGGCCGAGAGCTGTCTTTGCGCAAACCTGTGAAATTTCCGGGCTAAAGAGCCGGCCAGATCAAGCTATGATTCGACTGGCCAAAGCCCTTGCGCCCACCGCCAGGGCAGTCACTGTCAAACTCTGGCAGGTTTTTCTCATATTGGTGGTACTCACCGCAGTGCTGGTCGGCGTGGCCAGAGTAGTGCTGCCGGAGCTTTCAGCCTATCGCAACCAGGCTGTGGCATGGGCTGAAAAGGCACTGGGCCAGCCAGTCAGCATCTCCGGCATGAGCCTGCACTGGCGGGGATTTGGTCCGCAACTGATATTGCAGGATGCCGCACTGCTGGGCGCCGACAACAGCAAACCTCTCCGGTTTACAGAGATCCGCATCGACTTCGGGCTGCTCGACGCACTGCTGACAGGGGTTGCGGCTCCTCGTAGAATCACCATTGTGGGGGCAACACTGCGTATCGAGCGGCGTGCCGATGGCTCAGTGGTGGTCGCCGGCCTCGGCGCCCCCGCAACCGCTCCAGAGCACGGCAAGGCAGCGGCACTGCTGCTGCCGTGGCGTCTCTCCCTGCAAGATAGCGAACTGATCTGGGATGACCAGCTGCTCGGCACAAAGCGGCTGCACCTCCACCTGACCAAGGCGCAGTTTGCGCACGATGGTGAGCGCCACCAGATCGACATTGAACTGGATCTGCCCAAGGGTGCGGGCAGGGTGCGGCTCTCCGCCGATGCCACAGGGGCGCCGGGCAGCCCCGACACCTGGGAGGCCCGCTTCTATATTGCCAGTGACAACCTGCTTCTGCCTGCACTGCTGAAGCCCCATCAGCCTGAAAATTATCACCTGCAACAGGGCCGGGCCGATTTTGAGCTATGGGGTCGCTGGCAGGCAGGGTCGGTGAAACAACTGCTGGGGCGGCTTGACCTGCAAGATCTCCAGCTGTCGCATCAGCAGAGCCCCCAACCTCAGTCGCTGAATATCAAGCAGCTGGCAGGCCGTTTTCAGTGGCGCAGAGAGGATCAGGGCTGGCGCTTTGATGCAGCCGATATTCGATTTCAGCAAGCGGGCAGACCCGAGCAAAAGAGCAACCTGAGCATCGTTAGCCAGAACCGTACCCTGCATATTGAGCTGGATGCGCTGGAGCTTGCCGATCTGCGTGCCGTGGCTGCCATCCTGCCACTACCGGATGGCGCATCAGATGCCCTGGCCGGGTTGCAGCCCCAGGCGCTGATAACGCAGCTGGCGGTGGATTATGACCGCACCACAGATACCCCGGACTGGCGGATCAGCGGCCACTTCAACCATCTCCAAACCCTGCCCTGGCGTGATATCCCAGGGGTGAAAAACCTCTCCGGCCGGGTTGAGGCCAACCCGACCGGTGGGGCTGTGCTGCTGGATAGCCAGCAGACACAACTCAATTTCAAGAGGCTGTTTCGCGCGCCGTTCCAGTTGCAGCAACTGAGCGGCCTGTTGCAGTGGGAGCGGCTGCCGGATACGGGCTGGCGCATCCATTCCGGTGAACTGACAGCCATCAACGGTGACCTTGAGACCCGCACGCGGCTGTTGATGGATATCCCGGGCGCGGCGGAGCAATCCATCTTTCTGGATCTGCAAACCGACTTTGCCAATGGCACGGTATCCAGCATCCACCACTACCTGCCGATTGGCATCATGGATGATGAGGTGATCGACTGGCTTGACCGGGCGCTGGTCAGTGGCCATCTGACCTCTGGCAGCTGCGTGGTGCGTGGGCACCTTCGCGACTTCCCGTACAGCAACCACAAGGGGCGCTTTGAGGTGCTGTTTGGGGTTGAGGATCTGGTGCTCGACTACTTTCCGGATTGGCCACGGCTGGAGGAGGTCGCAACAGAGGTGCGTTTCCTGAACGACCGTTTTGACGCCTGGATTGTGGATGGCAAGATCCTCAACAGTGACATCAAAGAGGCGCATGGCTGGATTGACCGGCTCTCCAAAGGCACCCCGTTCAAACTTGCGGGCAAAGTGACCGGCCCGCTCGGTGACAACCTGAGACTGCTGCGTGAAACCCCGCTGGCAGAGGGTTTTGCCGCCACAGTGGCCGGCATGCAGGCAGAGGGAGATACACAGGTGGCGGTGGATTTTACCATTCCACTGGATGATGCAGCCCCCCAGCCATTTCGTATTGATGGTAAGGTGAGCTTTAAAGATTCGACACTGCACCTGAACGAGTGGCAACTCTCACTGACGAAGATGCAGGGTGACCTGCTGTTTGATGAGGAGGGCATTCGAGCCAAAGATATCCAGGCACAAGCGTTGAATACAGTGGTGCATGTCGACCTGCAAGCCTCACCGGCCCTGCCGGACGCCACGCAGGTCACGGCCAGGGCCCATGTGGCAATGGCCACGCTGGCCGAGCGTTTCCCCGGCATGGGGCTGGAGATGCTCGATGGGGCAACCGATTGGATGTTGCAGCTGGATATCCCAAACAGGGTGGCTCAATCCGATGCGACGGTGCTGATCTCCGCAGCCTCTGATCTTGTTGGCATAGCGATTGATCTCCCCGCGCCACTGGGCAAGACAGCAGCTGATGTGCGCCACCTGCAACTCACCACCTCCCTCGGCAGCGCCCCCCTGCAACCCTTGCAGGGGCGCTATGGTGACATTCTTGATCTCTCCCTGCTGCTGGATCTGGATGCCCCCGGGATACTGCAACGCGGTGAACTGCGGCTGGGCGGAGGGAAGGCCGTGCTGCCGGAGAGCGATGAGGTACGCCTTTATGCCCGGCTGGACAAGTTTGACCTGGCACCCTGGCTGGATAGCGCAAAGGAGCACGCTGCCTTTGGTGCGGCGGGTCCTGTCCCCTTCTCGGTTGTCGATATCGCCATTAAACAGCTGTACAGGGATGAGCTGATACTGAGTGATGCAGCGGCAAGGCTGAGGCATGAGGATGGGGGCTGGAGCGGGCATATCGCCAGCAGCATGTTTGAGGGAGAGCTAACCATCCCCGCGGATTTAAAGCAGGGCACACTCTCGCTGCAGATGAGCCGTATCGAACTGAATTACAAACCGGAAGAGGATGAGGACAGGGACACAACACAGCAGCAGGCAGACCCTGTTCCAGGGCAGCAGCCATTTTTAGACCCCCGTGATTTTCCTGCAATAGCGCTGAAGAGCGATCAGCTGATCATCAATGGGCAGGATCTTGGGAGCGTGGTGCTAAATATTGGCAAGAAGCCAGAGGGACTCTCACTGGAGCAGGCCGGGATGGACTCAGAGCGGCTGAAACTGACCGCCAGTGGCAGCTGGTTTCAGATGCCAGGGAAGGAGCCGGAGACAGCGCTGGAGTTCCATCTTGACCTCCCAAAGGCGGGAGATCTGCTGACAGATATGAATATCACCCGCAATATTCAGGGCGCCAGCGCCAAGATAGATGGCGATCTCAAGTGGAAGGGAGGGCCACATCGTATCAGCGTGCAGGGTCTGGAGGGGGAGCTGGGCGTAGATATTGGCAAAGGCAGCATCCTGGAGGTCAACCCCGGTATTGGGCGCATCTTTGGGCTGCTGAACCTCACCTCATTTCAGCGACGCCTGTCACTCGATTTTAGTGATATCTATGCCAAAGGCTTTGGCTTTGACCGCATGCTGGGCACTGTCCGGCTTCTGAATGGCGATGCCATCACAGATAATTTCCAGATCGATGGGCCGGCAGCCAAGATCCTGCTCTCTGGCCGGGTGGGGCTGGTCAAGCGTGATCTCGAACAGACCATCGTGGTAGCGCCGCAGGTCTCCTCCTCGGTTACCCTGGCCACCGCCATTGCCAACCCGGCTGCCGGAGCCGCCCTGTTTCTGGCGCAGAGCCTTATGGGAGAGAATCTGGACAGGATCACCAGCTATCAATATACGGTCACTGGCAGCTGGGATGAGCCGGAATTCTCAGAGAAAGAGAGCCTCTTTTTTGCCCCGCCAGAGGATGCTGCTTCCTCAAAAAACCCGCACAGCCCTGAGCAGAACACATCTCCGTGAGCGCTTTATGTTATCCTTTGCGCTGCCAACAGAAACAGCTGCCGTGCAGCTATTGCCACGTTAACGATTAATGACTGAAACAAACAAAAAGATTGCAGCAATCCAGATGGCCAGTGGGCCAAATGTGGGCGCCAACCTGCTGGAAGCAGAGCGGCTGATTATGGATGCCGCAGATGCGGGTGCAGGCCTGGTGGTATTGCCTGAAAACTTCGCCTTCATGGGCGAGACAGAGCAGGACAAACTGGCGCTGCGCGAGAAAGATGGCGAGGGGCCGATGCAGGACTTTCTGGCCCAGATGGCCAAACGCCTCGGCATCTGGCTGGTGGGCGGCACCGTGCCGCTGGAGGCCAATGATCCAAACAAGATTCGAGCCGCCTGCATGGTCTACGATGACCAAGGCAACCGGGTGGCCCGCTACGACAAGATACACCTCTTTGATGTCAATCTGGTTGAGGCGAATGAGCGCTACAGCGAGTCTGAAACCATTGAGCCTGGGGAAAAGGCCGTGGTGCTGGATACCCCCTTTGGCCGCCTGGGCATAGCCGTCTGCTACGACCTGCGGTTTCCGGAGATGTTTCGGCACATGTTGGATGAGGGAATGGATATACTGGCGCTCCCGGCCTCATTCACCGCCATTACCGGCAAGGCGCACTGGGAGATTCTGGTTCGAGCGCGTGCGGTAGAGAACCTCTGCTACATGATCGCAGCGGCCCAGGGTGGATTTCATATCAATGGCCGGGAGACCTACGGCCACAGCATGATCGTCAGCCCTTGGGGAACGCTGCTTGCCGAGCTGCCGACAGGTGCAGGCGCGGTCACTGCACCGTTGGATATCGAGGGTCTTCTCTCCATCCGGCGCAGCTTTCCAGCCCTGGATCATCGCCAGCTCTACTGTCGCCTATAGCGGCGCTACCCATTCCACCGTGATGGGCTGTTCAAAAACAGCCTCTCCCATACCATCAAAAATAGAGATTATGCCTGATTTTATTGATATAGCCCGTGGCGTATTGCTGGAACCGGCTGGCCTGCAAGAGCGTGATCTGGAGTCTGTGCTGGATCAGCTGCTGAGTTACCGCATCGATATGGCAGACATCTATTTTCAAGCAGGCCGCATCGAATCCTGGGTGCTGGAAGATGGCATTATCAAAGAGGGTGCCTACAACATCGAGCAGGGTGCCGGTGTACGCGCCATCAGTGGCGAGAAGACCGGCTTTGCCTATACCGATGAGCTACAGCTTCCGGCGCTGCTGGAGGCGGCAAAAACCGCCCGTGCCATTACCCGCGCCGGCGAGCAGCGCTCCGTTCGCATCTCAAGGGCATCCCCCACTGAGCGGCTCTACCGGCCCATCAACCCGCTGACCAGCCTTACCGGGCAGGAGAAGGTCGATCTGCTGCGCAGGGTAGATGCCGAGGCGCGCCGCCAGGACCCACGAGTCAAACAGGTGATCGTCAGCCTGGTTGCGGCGCACGATGTGGTGCTGGTCGCCAATACCGATGGCACCCTGAATGGCGATGTCCGTCCACTGGTGCGGCTCAGTGTCAGCGTGATCGCCGAGCAGGGTGACCGCCGCGAACAGGGCTCTGGCGGTGGCGGTGCGCGTGATGCCTTCTGCTACCTGACGGATCAGGATCGTGCGCTGGGCTATGCCAGAGATGCGGTCAACCAGGCGCTGATCAATCTGGAGGCGGAGGATGCCCCGGCAGGTGCCATGACCGTGGTGCTTGGCCCAGGCTGGCCGGGTGTGCTGCTGCATGAGGCGGTCGGGCATGGCCTGGAGGGTGATTTTAACCGTAAAGGCACCTCGGCATTTGCGGGCCGCACAGGCGAGAAGGTGGCGGCATCAGGCTGTACCGTGGTGGACAATGGCACCCTCGCCGGACGCCGTGGCTCACTCAATATGGATGATGAAGGGACGCCGACACAAAATACCGTGCTGATTGAGAATGGCATCCTCAAGGGCTACATGCAGGACAGGATGAATGCCCGCCTGATGGGGGGGGGCTCCACCGGGAATGGCCGCCGTGAATCCTATGCCCATCTGCCTATGCCGCGCATGACCAACACCTACATGCTGCCGGGCCAGTATGATCCGCAGGAGATCATCAGCTCGGTAGAGAGGGGGCTTTACGCAGTAAACTTTGGTGGCGGACAGGTGGATATTACCTCGGGCAAGTTTGTCTTCTCCGCCAGCGAGGCCTATCTGATTGAGCATGGCAAAGTGACCCGGCCGGTAAAAGGCGCCACCCTGATTGGCGACGGGCCAGAGATACTGACGCGGGTCAGCATGGTGGGAAATGATCTTCAGCTTGATCTGGGGGTGGGGGTCTGCGGCAAAGAGGGGCAGAGCCTCCCGGTCGGTGTCGGCCAGCCCACACTGCGCATCGATGAGCTGACCGTTGGCGGAACCAACACTTGAGGCGCCTGCAAAACGCCTGGGGGCAGCCCCCGTATTTTGCAAGCACCTCACCTAACCGGAATCTAAGAATCAATAGAAGATGAGCAATCGCAAAGAGATGATTGAGCGTGAGTCCCAGCTGGAACAGCTGGTATCGGAGCTGCTGGCAGAGGCCAAAAAGCAGGGTGCCAGCGCAGCAGAAGCTGGTGTCAGCAGCGATACCGGGCTATCGCTCACGGTGCGCATGGGCGATGTTGAAACGATTGAACATACCCGTGACAATGGTCTGGGTGTCACCGTCTACTTTGGTCAGAGCAAAGGGTCGGCCAGCACCTCCGATCTCACCCCGCAGGCGGTGCGTGATACCGTCAAGGCCGCCTGCAACATTGCCAAATACACCACGGAAGATAGCTGCTCCGGGTTGGCTGATGCCCGGCTGATGGCCAAAGATCTACCCGATCTGGATCTCTACCACCCCTGGGATATTGACGTGGACGCGGCCATTGAGCTGGGAAAAAGGTGTGAAGATGCCGCTCGCAGCCTGGATAGCCGCATCGTCAACTCTGAAGGGGCATCACTCAACACCCACGCGGGGCTGCACGTCTACGGAAACAGCCACGGCTTTGTTGGTGGCTACCCGACCAGCCGCCACAGCCTGAGTTGCGCAGTGATCAGCCAGCAGGCCGA
>Ga0256832_1003863_pt1 | contig 10163 bp, 7 predicted proteins | sample 134614metaG_FD_190534 | JGI IMG/M metagenome (GOLD analysis project Ga0256832, IMG submission 190534) | Hydrothermal vent microbial communities from Lau Basin, Pacific Ocean - 134-614 | ecosystem: Environmental > Aquatic > Marine > Hydrothermal vents | place: Pacific Ocean: Lau Basin | collected...
TGCCGGTGGCGAGCGCGGTGGCGAGGACGAAGCCGGAGGCGGCGCCGAGCAGGATGTAGTTGATGACGGTCAGCGGGCTGTGCCATTCCTGCAGGAATTTGAGCGAGGCGTAGATCATGCCGGTGCAGATGTACAGCAGGAAGACGGCGATGGTGGCGAGCAGGCCGAGGATGGCGGTGAGGTCGATGACGGAGCCGCCGGGCATGACGTAGAGAGGCCGGGTGAGGCCGAGGTAGTGGGCGGCGCCGTAGGCGGCGATGAGCAGCATGGCGACGGGCAGGATGATGACTTCGCGCGAGAGCCAGGAGGTGCGCCACTGGCTGGCGGCGCGCCAGGCGCGCTCGGGGTGGCCGAGGTGGAAGAAGGAGGCGACCAGGCCGAGCAGCAAGAGCAGGACGGAGAGGCCGCTGCCCCAGGCGTAGAACAGCTCGATGTGCTGCTGCGGCAGGAAGCGGAACTGGGAGTAGACCTGGGCGGTATAGAGGGCGAGGAACAGGCCTTGCCCGGCGCCGATCAGGGTGGTCAGGAAGATGACGGAAAAAGCGGGGTGCATGTCGGTGTTCTCTACCAGGTGGTGAAGTCGTCGAGAGTCGGTTTGTCGGTGGCGCCCGAGGGCCGACGCTCTTCCTTGGAGAGCGGGTTGTCGGCGCGCTCCAGTTCGTCCGGATGGATGCGGATGCGGGTCTTGCGACGCGGCAGGTAGTGGTTGGCCGGGTTGGTGCCCCATTCGGGCATCAACTGGTAGCCGCCTTCTTCGCGAATGGCGATGGAGACTTCCGATTCCGGGTCGTGCACGTCGCCGAACAGCCGGGCGCTGGTCGGGCAGGAGATGACGCAAGCGGGCTTGCGCTCGTTTTCCGGCAGGGATTCGTCGTAGATGCGATCGACGCAGAGGGTGCATTTCTTCATGACCTTCTGTTTTTCGTCCAGCTCGCGGGCGCCGTAGGGGCAGGCCCAGGAGCAGTATTTGCAGCCGATGCACTTGTCGTAGTCGACGAGGACGATGCCGTCTTCCGCCCGCTTGTAGCTGGCGCCGGTGGGGCACACCGGGACGCACGGGGGGTCTTCGCAGTGCAGGCAGCTCTTGGGGAAGTGCACCGTTTCGGTGTTGGGATACTGGCCCACTTCGAAGGTCTGCACCCGGTTGAAGAACGCGCCGGTGGGATCCTTGTCATAGGGCCGCTCGTCGAACAGGGGGCCGGCGATGCCGGAGGTGTTCCATTCCTTGCAACTGGTGACGCAGGCGTGACAGCCCACGCAAACATTCAAATCGATGACCAGGGCGAGTTGGGTCATGGCTGGCCTCCCTTGAGGGTCTTGCGGAATTTGCCGGCGAAGTAGCCTTGCCACTTGCCTCGCTTTTTCTCCATGCCCGGCAGCGGCTTGACGGGCGGAAACTGGGGATGGCTTTGCTCCGGCTCGTCGGCGCCGACCTTGTAGACGCGCACCCGCACGTCGTACCAGCCGGCCTGGCCGGTGACCGGATCGGAGTTGGAGACGTGCTCGCCGGCGTCGTGGGGCGGCAGTTCTTCCGAGATGACATGGTTGAGCAGAAAGCCCTGGCGCGACTCGTTGGCGCGCGGCGTCAGGCCCCAGGCGCCGGCGGCCTTGCCGATGGCGTTCCAGGTCCAGACCGTGCCGGGCTCGACGGCTTCGGAGAACTTGCACTGGCAACGCACCTTGCCCCATTGCGATTCCACCCACACCCAGTCGCCATCGGTCAGGCCCTGGCGGCGGGCGGTGGCGGCGTTGATGTAGAGCTTGTTCCAGGTGTGGATCTGGCGCAGCCAGGCGTTTTGCGAATCCCAGGAGTGGTACATCGCCATCGGTCGCTGCGTGAGCGCGTTGAGCGGGTACTTGTGCGTGTCGGTAAGTTGCGTCTCCAGCGGCTCGTGGTAGAAGGGCAGCGGGTCGAAATAGGTTTCGATCCGCTCGCGCAGGCGCTCGGGCGGCTGGCGGCCGATGGCCTTGCCCTGGGCGGCGAGCCGGAATTTCTGCAACACCTCGGAGTAGAGGTGGATATTGATCGGCTCGGCGTAGCGCGTCATGCCGTGATCCTGCGCCCATTGCAGGTAGCCCTTGTTCCAGTTGCGCATGTACTGGTAGGACTTGGGCAACTCGTAGTGATAGACGCAGTTGTTCTCGGCGTACATTTCCCACTGACGGGGGTTGGGTTCGCCGCGCAGGAATTTTTCACCGCCCTTGCCGCGCCAGCCGGCGAGAAAACCGATGCCGGAGCCGGGCGCGGTTTCGTAGTTGATGACGAAGTCGCGGTAATCGCGGAATTTGCGCTCGCCGTTCTCGTTGACGAAAGCGGGCAGACCCAGCCGCGAACCGAGCTCAACCAGCACGTCCTGGAAGGGCTTGCAATCGCCCTTCGGATCGAGCACGGGGATGCGCACCGAATCCACCGGGCCATCGTATTCGGAGATGGGCCGGTCGAGCATGGACATGGCGTCGTAGCGCTCCAGATAGGAGGTGTCCGGCAGGATCAGGTCGGCGAAATCCACGGTCTCGGAGCGATAGGCGTCGGAGACGATGATGAACGGGATCCGGTACTCGCCATCTTCATCCTTGTCGGTGAGCATCTTGCGGATTTCACTGGTGTTCATCGACGAATTCCAGGCCATGTTGGCCATGAACAGCAGCAGGGTGTCGATGCGGTACGGATCGCCGCGCCAGGCGTTGGTGATGGCGTTGTGCATCAGGCCATGCACCGAGAGCGGATATTCCCAGGAAAAGGCCTTGTCCAGGCGCAACGGCTCGCCATCGTCATCCACGAACAGGTCATCCGGGTCGGCGGGCCAGCCCAGCGGCATGCCGTTGAGCGGCGTCTCTGGTTGCACGTCGTCGGCGCTGTTGGGCGGCTTGGCGCAGGGCGGAATGGGACGCGGGAACGGCGGCTTGTGGCGGAAGCCGCCGGGCCGGTCGATCGTGCCGAGGATGGTCATCAGAATGCTTAGCGCGCGGATGGTCTGGAAGCCGTTGGAATGCGCCGCCAGCCCGCGCATCGCGTGGAACGACACCGGATTGCCCTGCACCGAGTCGTGATCCTTGTCCCAGCAGTCCGTCCACTGAATGGGCAGCTCGATCTTCTGGTCGCGGGCCACCACGCCCATCTCCTGCGCCAGACGGCGGATCGTGTTGGCGGGGATGCCGGTGACGCCCTCGGCCCACTCCGGCGTGTATTGCTCGACACGCTCCTTGAGCAACTGAAAGGCGGGCTTGACTGGCGTCCCGTCGGGCAACGCGAACTCACCCATCAGATAGGGGTCAACGCCCTCGGTATGGGTCGAAATCGGCTTGTCCAGCTCGCGATCCCACCACAGCTTGTTCTGTGGATCGAAACATCCTTCCTCTTCCGGCACTTCGAAGCGCACGAACATGCCATGCTCGCTGCTGGCCTCGTCCAGGTTCACCAGTTCGGCGGCATTGGTGTAGCGCACCAGGAAATCGCGATCGTAAAGGCCGAGGCGAATCAGCTCATGGATCAACGCCAGAAACAACGCGCCATCCGTTCCCGGCTTGATGGGAATCCACTCATCGGCAATGGCGGCGTAACCGGTGCGCACCGGATTGATAGCGACGAAGCGCCCGCCATTGCGCTTGAACTTCGACAGCTCCACCTTCATTGGATTGGAATGATGATCCTCGGCGGTGCCAATCATGAAAAACAGCTTGGAGCGCTCCAGATCCGGCCCGCCGAACTCCCAGAACGACCCGCCGATGGAGTAGATCATCCCCGCCGCCATGTTGACGGAGCAGAAACCGCCATGCGCGGCATAGTTGGGTGTCCCGAACTGTTTGGCGAACAGCCCCGTCAGCGCCTGCATCTGATCCCGACCGGTAAACACGGCAAACCGCTTGGGGTCTTCGCGGCGAATGCGTCCCAGCCGCTCGGTCATCAGCTCGAAAGCCTCCTCCCAGGAAATCTCCTCGAACCGGCCCTCGCCCCGCTCGCTGCCCGGCTTGCGCAGCAGCGGTTTGGTCAGCCGGGCCGGCGAATACTGCTTCATGATGCCCGAAGCGCCCTTGGCGCAGAGCACCCCCTTGTTCAGCGGGTGCTCCGGATTGCCCTGGATGAAACGCACCTCCCCATCCTTGAGCGTCACCTTGACGCCACAGCGGCAAGCGCACATGTAACAGGTGGTCGTCTTGACCTCGACGCTCCCTTCCCCGTTTCCGACCGGCTCTTTCATTAGTACATTATGATTTTCTAAAGAGGCGGGGAGTTTGACGAGGGGCCGTTAGCGGATCAAATTCATTTTGTTTATGTCAGGATAATGGAGGAAAAGGTAATCTGTACCTCATGCGCCTCATCGACAGCCACTGCCATTTTGATTCGGACGCCTTCGCTCCCGACCGCGAGGCGGTTTTCGCGCGGGCGCGGGCGGCGGGCGTGGAGCGCATCATCTCGCCGGCAACCACGGCGGCGTCCTGGCCCCGACTGACAGCGATCCGCGAGGCTTACCCGGAGATTCTGCCCGCGTTTGGACTGCACCCGATGTTCATGGCCGCGCACCATTCTTCCCACCTGGACGCGCTGGAAAAACGGCTGTCGGAACAGCGCCCGGTGGCAGTGGGGGAGTGCGGCCTGGATTTCCAGATCGACGATCCCGACCGCGAGGCTCAGGAGGCGCTTTTTCACGCGCAGCTGGCGCTGGCTGCTCGGTTCGACCTGCCGGTGATTGTTCATGCCCGCAAATCGGTGGAGCGGGCGTGGCTCATGCTGCGCGAATTCCCCACGCTGCGCGGCGTGATGCACAGTTATTCGGGCAGTCTCGATCAGGCGCAACGTTTTATCGAGCGAGGCTTCATGCTGGGTTTTGGCGGGCCGGCGACATGGACGCGGGCCAAGCGTCTGCACCGGCTGGTGGCGGCATTGCCGCTGGAAGCGATCCTGCTGGAGACCGACGCGCCGGATCAGCCGGGCGAACAACATCGCGGCGAGCGCAACGAGCCGGCCTGGCTGCCAGAGGTGGCGGAAGCCGTGGCGGCGCTGAAACAGTTGCCCGTTGAAACGGTGGCGGAAACGACGACCGCCAACGCCCGGAAGCTGTTCAGGCTGTGAGGAGAATGGTTGCAAGCCCCCGCAGCCTGCACTATGAGTTATGGGTAAGCCCTGAGTCGACGCCATTCACCACGGACCGGACTAAAATCCCGCTCCCTCAAGGTGGATGGGAACCGGGGATTTAGCCCCGACGGAAGTAGGCGCGATCAAGCCAATACAACCGTATAACAATAATCCAACAACCATCGAGAGGTCTGAACAAATGCAAAAAATCAGTATCGTCGGCGCGGGTCGGGTCGGGGAATCCACCGCGCAGTTCTTGTCCAGCCTGGACATCTCGCGCGAGGTCGTGTTGCTGGATGTGAAGGAGGGCGTGGCGGAAGGCGCGGCGCTGGATATCCAGCAGACGGCGCCGCTGTTCGAGTTCGACACGCGGGTGACGGGAGATACCGATCCGGAAATTCTCAGCGGCTCCAACCTGGTCATCATTACCGCCGGCATCGCGCGCAAGCCAGGCATGTCGCGCTCGGACGTGCTGGAAACCAACGTGGCGATTCTGGACGGCATCCTCGATCATGTCATGCGCTTCGCGCCGGACAGTCTGATCATGCTAGTCTCGAATCCGGTCGATGTATTGACCTACCGCGCCTGGCGCCGCACCGGCTGGGCGCGCAACCGGGTCTTTGGCCAGGCGGGCGTGCTGGATTCCTCGCGCATGGCGGCCTTCATCGCGCTGGAGACAGGCTATTCCTCTCAGGACATCAGCGCCATGGTGCTTGGCGGACATGGCGATGCGATGGTGCCGATGATTCGCTACACGACCATTTCCGGCATCAGCATCGACCAGTTGCTGGAGAAAGCGCAGATTGAAAAGATCATCGACCGCACGCGACATGGCGGCGCGGAAGTGCTTGCCCTCAGACAGACCAGCAGCGCCTACGACGCTCCCGCCGCCGCGATCTCGACAATGGTGGACGCGATCGCCCGCGCCCGGAACAGCATTCTGCCGACGGTGGCGATCCTCGATGGCGAGTACGGGTATCGCGATGTCGCCATGGGCGTTCCCTGCGTTCTCGGCGCCGGCGGCATGGAAAAGATCATCGAACTCGACCTCAACGCCGAGGAGAAAATCATGTTCGATGACTCGTTGCAGGGGGTACTGACGGATATCCGCAAGCTGAAATAGTTACGCCTTGGTCAGGGCCGGTACTGATGCAGCGCGTGAAAGGCTCGGGCGTATTGACCGGCGCCGAGATTTTCGCTGGCGAGGTATTCCAGAAAATCCATCCCTGAGAGCGAGGGGTTGACGGTCAGGCGCCGCCCGTCGCGCGCCCGGATCACCAGCATTCGGGTAAAGGGGTTGAACCGGATGACGTCTATTTCGCTCCAGGTCAGCGTCGTTGACCCAAGCAGGCCGGAGGAAACAATCGCGGCATCGGAGACAAAAATCCGGCGGTGACGCGCCTCCAGAATCAGCAGACCGCTGGCGACCAGCAACGCTCCCACCAGGGGTTGCAACACCTCGGTTGCGCCGGCGGAGCCAACCTGCTCGGGGGCCATCATGATCACGAGCAGCAAGACGCCGACAGCCAGCAAGAGCGCGATGGAAACGGCCAGAACCCGATCGCCATAGCGGAGTATCGCCTGCCTCCGGCCAACCTGCCCGACGCGGCGCCCGGCCACGGCGCCCCGGAGCAGCCACCAGCCCAGACAGTTGGCGATCACGCCAATGGCCACGATTGTCAGAACATACACTCCCATCAGATTTACGGGGGGTTCCCAAGATACTGTTTTAGAGTGGATTGCCGGTCAGGAGTTGCTTGGCCCGGGCAACGCATGCTTTGAAACGTGATCGAATTGGCAACCAGATCCGAAAAGAGCCCCGGCGTCGCGCGGACTGTGAAAAGGAGCATGGCTTCTCTGTCCACATTCGGTTGTAATTCACCCCCATTTTCATGGAATGCGCGGATTCTAGTCTGGTCTTTGATTCCACAACGGATTTTCTTCCTTCGAAAAGACACCCCGTCTTCGCCCGGTCAGAAAATCCACCGTGAAATCAGCTCCCTGCGCGAGAATTCCACGATCCCGCGAGAAATGCGGGTCAAGCGACCAGCATTGCATCCGCTACGGGCATAAGGCATAAATAGGACGAATATCAGGAACATACCACCTCACCCGAGCTAATCACAGATGCCCAGTTTCTCTTCCCGAGCCATGATCCAGAGCCCCCAGCAACCGCTGGCGCTGGTCGCGCGCGTCGTGGATTCCCTGGGGATCGGGCTGGCGTTGTACCTGGCGACGGTTGTTTCAACAACGGATGACGGCTGGAGCCGGATTCACGCGTTCTACGCCATCCTGGCCATACTGCTGATGCAGTTCTATTCCGAGTTCTTCAACGTCTACCAGACCTGGAAGATCAACAACACGCTGCTGTCGCGGCTGTGGATGCAGGGCGTCATCAGCATGACCTGGTTCTTTACCTGCATCACGCTGTTGCTGATCGCATTGCTGTTCGACCAGTCCATTCATTTGCTCGACTGGCATCTGGCGACGTACTGGTTTGTCTTCGCGTTGCTGATTTTCGCGGTGATTCGCTTCGTGCTCAATTTCATTATTCGCGCGTTGCGCAAGCGTGGCGTCAACATTCGCCGCGTCGCAATCGCGGGCGCGGGTCCGCTCGGGCGGTTTACCACCGAGCAAGTGCGCGACAATCCCTGGGTGGGGTACGAGATCGTCGGAGTATACGACGACCGCTCCCAGAAAGATCAGCAAATGGAACCCCTGGTGAACCGGCGCAAGCGGGAAGCCATCGGCGATCTGGAAAAAGGCCTGCCGGTCGTCGGCAACTTCCAGGATCTGATCGACGCGGCGGCGGCGAAGGAATTCGACGCGGTGTTCATCACGCTGCCCATGCGCGCCGAGCACAAGGCGCAGGAGATCATCCGCAAACTGGCTTCGCGGTCGATCGCCGCCGTCTACGTGGTCCCCGATTTCTACTCCTCCGCCTACGAGGCGCATTTCACGCATCTCGTGGACATCAACGGCATGCCGGCGGTCAGCATCTACGAGAATCCGATTTCCGGGCTGCGCTCGATCGTCAAGCGACTGGAAGACATCGTGCTGTCGCTGATCATCATCGCGATTATCGCCGTCCCCATGCTGTTGATCGCCATCGCCGTCAAACTGACATCCAAAGGCCCGGTTATCTTCAAGCAAACCCGCTACGGCCTCGACGGCAAGGAAATCAAGGTCTGGAAATTCCGCTCGATGACGGTGATGGAAGATGGGGCCGATTTTCGCCAGGCGACGCGCAACGATCCGCGCATTACGCCGATCGGCGGCATCCTGCGCCGACTGTCGCTGGATGAGTTGCCACAGTTCTTCAACGTCCTCGGCGGCTCGATGTCGATCGTCGGCCCGCGCCCCCACGCGGTCGCCCAGAACGAGGCCTACAAGAACACGATTCGCGGTTACATGTTGCGGCACAAAACCAAGCCCGGCATCACCGGCTGGGCGCAAGTGAACGGCTGCCGCGGCGAAACCGAGAACCTTGAAAAAATGCGCCGCCGGGTGGAATACGATATCGAATACATCCGTCGCTGGTCGCTGTTTTTCGATTTGCGCATCATCCTCATGACGATTCTCAAGGGATTTACCGGGGAACACGTCTACTGATTCGATCGGTTCACGCTATACTGTAACCCATTGAGGCCAAGGCGGAGCGCCTCGGTCGATTTGCGCATTCCTCCACGGACGGAGAATCGATCCGTACGTTATACAAGCTTGCCAGAAAACAATAACAACAAGCCTTAGCAGGCATCACTGGAGGACAACATGAGAGAGCCAACCCCGATCGGCATCGTGGGAACCGGATTTATAGCCCGCGGCCTCGGCCGACTGGTCATGAACCACCACCCCGACCTGAGGATCGTCGCCGCGCTGACCCGCCGCCGGATCGACGCCATCGACGACTTTCCGTTGCCGGAAGTCATCACCAACTCGCTGAACGAACTGATCGACAAGTCCCGCCTGATCGTCGAATGCAGCGGCGACCCGATCCACGCCACCGTGGTCATCGAAGCCGCCCTGGCCGCCGGCAAGCCGGTGGTGACGATGAATTCGGAACTGCACGTCACGACCGGCTCCTGGTTTGTCGGCAAGGGTCTCCTGACCGAGGCCGAAGGCGATCAGCCCGGCTGCCTGGCGGCGCTGCACGAAGACATTCTGCAGATGGGTTTCAAGCCGCTGGTCTACGGCAACATGAAAGGCTTTCTCAACCACAACCCCGAGCGGGAAGAGATGCAATACTGGGCGGACAGACAGGGCTTCAGCCTGGATCAGACCACCTCGTTTACCGATGGCACCAAGCTGCAGATCGAACAGGCCTTCATCGCCAACGGCATGGGCGCCACCATTGCCCGGCAGGGCATGATCGGGCCGGCCAACGACGACACCGAGGCCGCCGCGAAAGAGCTGGCCGAGATCGCCAGCGGCATGACGCAACCCATCGCCGACTACGTCGTGTCGCGCGGCCAGGCGCCGGGCGTATTCATCGCCGCTTCCCACGACGAAGCGGAACGCATCGTTTTGCGCAACATCAAGATGGGAGACGGCCCGTATTACGTCCTGCAACGCAACTATCACCTGTGCGCGATCGAGATCGTCAAGACCATCCGCCGGGTGCTTGGCGGGGGCGGCGTCCTGCTGGACAACTCCGCCACGCCCGAGATCAGCGTGGCCGCCATCGCCAAGACCGCCTTGCGCAAGGGCCAGACAATCCGCCGCGGCATCGGCGGCTTCGAGGTTCGCGGCGAAGCGGTGAGATTCAGCGATGCGGCCGGACACGTCCCCATCGGCATCCTTCAGAACGCGGTGCTGCGACGCCCGATCGAACCGGGCCAAATGCTCCGCTGGGAAGATGTCGAATTGCCCGATTCGCGCGCGCTGGACATCGTTCATTCATTGCAACAGACCGCCGAGCACTCACACGAGGACCAGGCGATGATTGCGTAGACGGGATTTGGGGTATACTCCCGCGCCACGACTTCCAACCCAAATCCAATCCATGCAACTAGAATCCACTCCACTGGATGGCGTCAAACTGCTCAAGCCCCGTGTTTTCGAGGATGAACGCGGCTATTTTGTCGAAACC
>Ga0256832_1003864_pt1 | contig 10163 bp, 5 predicted proteins | sample 134614metaG_FD_190534 | JGI IMG/M metagenome (GOLD analysis project Ga0256832, IMG submission 190534) | Hydrothermal vent microbial communities from Lau Basin, Pacific Ocean - 134-614 | ecosystem: Environmental > Aquatic > Marine > Hydrothermal vents | place: Pacific Ocean: Lau Basin | collected...
ACCCTCGATACAGGCGTGGGGGACGGCATAGATGTCATCACCCATCTGTACCAGCAGGGCATCACTGATGGCCAGGGTAAGCGGCAGCCGGATGGTAAAGCGGGTGCCCTGGCCAAGCTCTGACGCGATCTCCAGCGAGCCGTTTATCTGCTTTATTTCGCTAACCACAACATCCATGCCGACGCCACGCCCGGAGATCTGTGTCACCTCGTCGACGGTGCTAAACCCCGGCTCAAGGATCAGCTGCATCAGATCATTGTCGGAGATCTCTGTGTCGCTGTTTAGCAGCCCTTTTTCTATTGCGCGCTGGCGAATGCTCTCCAGCTTGAGCCCCGCCCCGTTGTCTGCAACGGTGATCAATACATCGGTCCCTTCGCGCGCGAGCGACAGGAGGATAACCCCTGTACTCTCCTTGCCTGCCAATAACCGCTCCTTGGGTGGCTCGATGCCGTGCGATACGGCGTTTCTCAGCAGATGTTCCAGTGGTGACAGGATGCGGTCAAGGATGCCGCGATCCATTTCGCCCTCTGTCCCCTGCACCTCCAGCGAGGCATTTTTGCCCAGCTGGTTGCATGTCTGACGCACTACGCGGTGCAGCCTTGGGATAACCTGTGAAAAGGGGACCATTCGGGTACGCAGCAGGCCATCCTGCAGGTCAGTTGCCACCCTGAACTGCTGCATCAGCAGTGTTTCGTTATCCTTTGCCAGTTCCTCCATCAGCTCTTTGATGCTGACCAGGTCGTTGACTGTTTCAATCAGGCTGCGCGATAGCTGCTGCATGTTGGAGAAGCGATCCAGTTCGAGCGGGTCAAAGGCCTGCTCCGCATTATCTCCACCCACCTCCTTTTCCCGATCATAGCGAAACAGAATCTGCGCCTCTGTCTCAATCTCCAGATTGCGCAGCTGGTCGCGCAGGCGGTTGACCGTCTGGTCAAGCTCGGAGAGATTAAAACTCAGGTCTCCGTTCTGCTGCTCCAGACGCGCACGATAAATACTCACCTCACCGGCATTATTAACCAACCGGTCCAGCAGTTCGGAGCGCACCCGAATGCGGCTCTTTTGGGCCTGGGGTTCTGTGGTGTCTGGCTCCCTTTTTATGCTGACCTGTGGCGCCTCTATCTGCCCGTCAGTTGCCTCCTTGCCCTCTCCGGTCTCCTCCTTTGGTTGGTCAGCTGGTTCTGACAACAGCTCAGACTCCGCTAACAGCTCCGACTCGGACGCCAATTCAGATTCGGACACCAGACCAGAAGCCGGGAGATCAGCCAACACGCTGTCATCCCCGGTCAGGCAGATTTCAAGCGTGACGATCAACTCGTCAGCAGCGGTAACGGGGCGGCCCTTGGTCGCTTCGTCAACCTGTTCCAGCAGGTGGTCCGCTGCCTGAAGCGCCAATGCCAACAGCCCGGGGGATACCGCAACCCGCCCCTCCTCTACCGCCTCAAGCAGCGACTCAAAGGCGTGGCTCAAATCACCAATCGGCGTTAGCCCGGAGAGGCGGGCGCCGCCTTTCAGGGTGTGCAGTGTCCGCAGCAGCTCCGCCAGCATCTGGTGGTTGTCGGGGGCCAGGGTCCACTCCTGAAGCGAGGTCTCAAGCAGATCAATCAGCTCTCGCGCTTCATCAAGAAAGATCTCAACCAGCTCTTGGTCAGCCTCGTCCGTCCCCTCTGCCACTTCATCTTCCGCTGCCGGGGCGGCACCCTCTTCACCCACCACGCTTGCACTGTCAGCGGCATCGTCATGCGCTACATCCTCTTCCGGCAGCCGCTCACCAGCGACACTCTCCGCTCTGGCCAATGGCGGTACTTCATCAATAACCAGTGCAGAATCAATAACCAGTGCAGAGTCTCCATCCAGCAGCAGGCTATCTGAATCCAGCGCCTCTGTTAAAATGCTTTCACTCCGGAGCTCTGATATGGGCTGTTCCAGCCCGGATAACACTGAATCTTCGCCCAGCAGCAGCCCTTCACTGCTCAGCAGATCTGATTCTGCATCCTCTTCCTCCAAAATCAGGGATGACTCATCCAGTTGCAGCAAGGTCTCTTCGGCAGAGAGATCATCAGACTCCAGAAGCAGCCCGGATTCGCCATCCAGCTCCAGCCCGCCAATATCAATCGGCGACTCTTCCGACAAGAGCAGTTGCGAGGTTGGCCCGTCAAGGTCCAGCATATATTGGCGGGTACTGGCCACCAGGGTCTGCCAATCCGGTATCTCTGCATCTGTGGCATTGATTGATGCCAAAAGTTTTTTCAGGCATTGAATGCCCGCAGAGATCAGTTCAAGCGCCCGGTCACTGGCTGGCTGGTTCACTAAAATCAGCTCGTTAACCAGCGCCTCCAGCGCCTTGCTGACCTGCGCCATGGCGCCCACCTCGGCCATATGGGCGCTGCCATGCAGTGTGTGAAATGCACGCAAAAGCCGCTCATCCGGGTGCTGATGGACGCTTGTTTCACATCTGTCCAGAAACTCCTGTACAACCGCAAGATGCTCCTGCGTCTCTTTTGCAAATATCTTCAGCAGCTCTGATTCCATTGATATGGCAGGTGCAGGGCCAGCGGGCTCCTCCGTTTCAGTACGCTCTGCAACGGCAGCTGCATGCTCACCTTCACTGCCGGGAGAGTCGCTTTCTGGCAGCGGTGCCTCTGGCTGGCTTTCAGCCTGCTTCTGCTCTGACAGCGCCATCGCCTTGTCGATAAGGGGCTGCACGTCAAACCCTGTCTGCTCTCCGGCCTCTTGCCGGTCAATCAGTTGCGGCAAGAGCGCCATGGCTTCATCCAGTACCGCAAAGATGTGCGAGCTGGGCAGTACGGTTCGGTCAATGACCCGGTTAAGCAGGTTTTCAATGGCCCAGGCCAGCTCGCCAATATCCCTTGCGCCAACCAGCCGGCCACTGCCCTTTAGGGTATGAAACGATCTGCGAAAGGTGATCAAGGCGTTGGTATCGTCCTGGCATCGACGCCAGCGGGGCAGGTACTCCTGGATTACGGCAAGCTCTTCTCTCGCCTCCTCTACGAATATATCGATGATTTCAGAGTCGAGATCATCAAGCGCTGGCTTTGCCGCAGAGGGGGGGGATTCCGGCCTCTCCCCGGCAGGCTCCGGCAGGTCAGACAGCGCCGGTTTGTCCTCTGCATCCGTTGCATCTGTGGCTTCAGACCGTCCGGCATCCGCTGGTATCGAATCTTCACCCGGACGCCACCCCAGCAGATCAAGCGAGTGATGCGCCACTTCAAGGATGGCATCCTGCCCGCTGCGCCCCTCAACCACCGCCTCCATATAGTACTCAAGGCTGGTGATGGCATCCGCCAGGGCATTGGTCTGTGCGGCATCTGGTGCGCTGCCCTTGTGGATGAACTGGTCATTGATATAGTTAGCTGTAAACTCCAGCAGCTCTGACGCATCGGTCAGCCCCAGCATCTTCAGTGCGCCGGCAACCGTGAAGAATCGCTGCGGCACCTCGGCAATCTGGCTTTTGTCGTCCGGCGATTCAATAAAGGCCGCAATAGACTCCCTTATGTGCGCCAGATCCAGGCCCGCTTCACTGAATACGACCTGGACGAGGCGGCTGAACTCGCCCTCTTTTTCAGGCGTGATGCCAATCTGCCGGGCCTTCTCTATAGCCGCCGGCGCCGCATGCGCCGGAACCAGATTTCTGAGTGAGCTCTCGACAAACAGGATGTCGCCCGCAATCTCCATCAGCACCGCTTCATCCGGGGCAGTGTCGCCCGCAGCAACCTCGTTGATGCGGTTTGCCTGGCCTTTCATGCGCTCCCGCAGTTCGCCCCGGCCGACCATGCCGAGGGTATCGGCAATCTTGCGCAGTGGCTGTTCCAGCCCTTTGAGCTCTTCCGTGTTCTTTGTGCTGCTGCGAATAAAGAGATCCAGCTGATCCTTGATATGAAGAAGATCCACCTGTATTGCATCGTGCAGCGATTCCAGCAGCTCACGGTTCAGCCCGGAAAGCTCTTCGCGCCCGGCTTCAACCTCTTCAGCACTGGGCAGGATAAGCTCCAGTTCAAAGGCATCCTTTATGGACTGGACCAGCTCATTTTCTGTCTCTGCCTGGGCAATGTAGTAGAGCAGGTTTTTCTGCAGATCGGTGGCGGCCGTGTTTTTCAGCGCCGCTTCGCCGTGGTCTGTCAGCCGCTTGATCTGGCGATCCAGCCGGCCCAGCAGCAACTTGACCGCAATACCGGGTTCAATGGCGCGCTCTTTCAATGCAACAATGGCTGCCCGGGCAATCCTGAAGAGCTGCCTTGCGCTCTTGCTGCCTGCGGACCTCTCCAGTTTGCCGGTCACCTTTTCAAGGTGGCCAAGCGCCTCCTCCTGATTCTTGCCCTGATACCAGCCCAGCAGCCCCTTGTGGTAGTTATAGCGCAGTCGCCGCGCCAGTTGGGGCAGCTTCTCATTGACCAGCACATCCGCCTGATCAAATGCCAGTTTGGACTCAAGTGCCGGGGCAAACAGCGCAACATCAGAGAGCAGGTCGGCATCCCTGGCCGCCCGCAGATCATTCATTAGCGGCAGGACGAGTATGGGGATATCACGATACCCGGACTGCATCTTTTCAAGATAGTCCGGCAGGGTGATCAAGGCACGCATCAGGGTCTCGGCGGCCTCGGTATGGTGCGAGACCTGGTTCTGCTCCAGCGCCCTTGCTGCCAGCTCCATCTCCTCTGCCAGCATGGCTGCGCCAAAGAGCTGAACCATCCGCAAGGTGCCGTAGATTTGATGCAGTCTCTCGATACAGGTTTGAATGGAGTCCTGCTCACCACCCTCTTCTGCATACTCTTCCAGCGCGTGACGCGCCTGGGCTATAAGCTCGTCAAGCTCATTTTTAACCCACGGCAACATGCTGTGTTCTCGGGCGTCTTTCATGCGCACCAGATCCTAAGAGGGAAGCGTGATTATTCCGGCAACCGGAATCCAGATACAGACTGCTGCAACTCATCCGCCGTATCTGCAAGCAGCCCAATAGATGATGCCGTCTGCGCGGTGCCGTCTGAGGTCTGCTTGGTAATCTCCTGGATGATGCTCATTGTCTCGTTGATGCGCCCTGCCTCGGCCGATTGCTGCTGTGCCGATTTTGCGATTTTACCCGTCATGTCTGCAATGTAGCCGGATACTGTCTCGATCTCTTTCAGCGCTTCACCTGCGTTTTCCGCCAGGTTCGCACCCTTTACCACTCCGGTGGTGCTGGCTTCCATTGAGCTGACCGCCTCATTGGTATCGGCCTGGATGGTCCTTACCAGCGCTTCAATCTGCTTGGTTGCGTTGCTGGATCGCTCAGCCAGCCGCTGCACCTCATCCGCCACCACGGCAAAGCCACGGCCAGACTCGCCTGCCATCGCAGCCTGCATGGCGGCATTAAGTGCCAGAATGTTGGTCTGGTCTGCGATATCCTCAATCAGCTCAACGATATCGCCAATCTCCTGCGAGCTTTCGCCCAGCCGTTTGATCCGCTTTGAGGTCTCTTGAATCTGCTCACGGATGGTGTCCATGCCTTCAATGGTCGAACGCACGGTATTCGCTCCCTTGGCGGCAAGATTCACTGACCGTTGAGCAACCTCTGCCGATTCGGTTGCGCTCTCGGACATATCATCAATGGCGCGCGCCATGCCCTGAATCGCACTCGTGGCCGAGGTTATCTCCTCTGCCTGATGTTCACTGGACTCAGCCAGGTGCATGGCGGTGGCGCGGCTCTCCTGGGCCGATGAGGAGACCTTGTCTGCCGTGTTGTTAATAGTCATTACCAGATCACGCAGGGCTTCGATGGCGTAGTTGATGGAGTCGGCAATGGCGCCGGTGATATCTTCCGTCACCGTTGCGGTAACGGTCAGATCACCATCGGCCAGGTCGCCCATCTCATCCAGCAGCCGCAAGATGGCCTGCTGGTTTTTCTCGTTTTGCTGCTGGCTTGCGGCCTCTCGCTGCCTTGCCTTGGCCAGCAGCACGGAACCCAGCAAGATCAGAAACACCGCGCCTACCGCACCCAGAAAAATAGGGGTTAGCGAGTCCACCTGGTAAGGCCCGACGTGGAACCGGCCAGGGGACTGTTTAAACGCATTCACCAGCCGGTCACCGGCAACACTCACCGCCTCAGAGTCACTGGTCACCGTACTGGCGGCGCTGAGCACCGGCAGCAGGCTGGGGGTGGCATCAATAATCTCTTCGGCATGGTCTTCAAGCGCCACGAAAAGCTGGCTCAGTTCGGCCACTCTTTTCCGTAGCCCCTCCTCCTGAATCTGTTCTATGCCCAGGCGCTCGTCACCTTTGTTCAAGCCGTTGACAATGCTGCCAAACCGATCCACATCCTGCGCGAACTGGTCAATGGCGGTTGTTGCGGCCTCGCCACCTGCAAGCACCTGGCTTGCATTATTGCCGATACGCTGCGCCAGCATCGGCAACTCCGATACGATATATATCTGCCGGGGCGCTGCCCCTTGTTCAACCAGCTGTTTTGCAATCGCATCCGCCAGCCTTTGCAGTTTGGGGACGGTCTCTGCAATGACGTTTGCATACTCTCTCACCAGCAGAACAGCATCCTGACCGGCCAGCACAACATCTGTATTTGCGCTTAATTTTTGCCATGCCGCCTCCAGCTCGGCCAGCTCAGGTTCCACCTGCGGAGGATGCGCAGGCAGATCATCCTCTGGCGCTCCCTGTTTCAGCTCCAGCAGGATCTGGTCAAAACGATCACGCGTCTCCCTCAACCAGCTGAATGCCTTTTTGTCACCGATGGATGCAGCCAGGGTATATTTGGCTACCCGCTGAGAGAGCACCCGCTGCTCCATGGCCCGCAGCAGATATTGCCGGTCATGGGCATCCCAGGTTGTCACATGGATAAATGCCAGCAGTGACAAAACAATTGAAGCTATGAGAAGCGCCGTTAACAGAATAATGGATGCGTTAGATCCAGTGGCGCTATTTTTTGACGATACTTTCATTCATCTTTCTCCCGAAAGCGTATTGTTTGCTACTTTCAGCATCTCTTGTCGCTGTGCCATCCTTAATCTGACCGGGGGCGTAACTGGCAACAGTATCCGCACTATAACGCAGCCATTTGAAACTCGGTGCTACCGGTCAGTGCAAACATGCTAAATACAGGGCAGCATTCTCCATCATGCTCAAATGCTGCTGTTACAAACTGCTCGAACAGACCGGCACCCGATGGTGAGTAGTCCATCCTGTTTTTCTGGGAAAAGTGCCGCATCCCCATAACCTCTTTTACCAATAGGCCGCTGAAGATATCCTGATGCCTGATAACCAGCACCCGGCAGCGCCGGTCTGTCGTCACTGCCGCACCACCCAAAAACAGTTGCAGATCTATGATAGGCAGCAGGCTGCCGCGCACATTGGCCACCCCTTTTACCCATGGGTGCGTGCCGGGTACCCGTGTTATATCCGTTGGAAAATGCAGTATTTCAGCTACCTCGTTCAGCGGCGCCACCAAACGCTTCTCGCCCAGTGAAAAGATCAGCCCCTCCCAGTACTGACGCGCATCCTCCAGCTCAGGCAGGGCAGCCAGCCGGGCAACACTGCGTTGTTCGATATCGCTTAGCAGTTGAACAAGTTCATGAGATGTCCTGGCCGGCATCATGCTATCTGCTTGGGGTTTAAGACTAAGCGGGAGGTTTGATCTATCATCTGCGAGCTGTTTTACCCTGGCCGCTATTCCGCAAGAACCGCTTGAATCTTTGTAAGCAGCTCTTTCGCTGCCACCGGCTTTACGATGTACTCTTTCGCACCCTGCCGTTTGCCCCATGCCTTGTCTGTCTCCTGATCCTTGGTGGTCACCATAATCACCGGGATACCTTTGGTTTCCGGGTCACGGCTCAACTGCCGCGTTGCCTGGAAGCCATTCAGGCCCGGCATCACGACATCCATCAGGATCAGATCCGGCTGCCCCCGCTTGGCCTCGGCCACGCCCTTATCCCCATCATCGGCAAGCAGCAGTGTGTAGCCCTCTTTTTCAAGCAGGGTTTTCATAATATGCGTCTCTGTTGGGGAGTCATCGACAATGAGGATTGTAGTCATCGTTGTTTGTTACCTTGGTATCTACAGCCTGTCGGCCGGTCTGTTCAATCAATATTCCCGGCATGCGTGCTGATCGCTCCCAGCAGCTCTTCCCGGGTAAAGGGTTTGGTGAGATATTGTTCCGAGCCAACAATCCTTCCCCGCGCCCGATCAAACAGCCCGTCCTTGCTTGACAGCATAATGACGGGGATGCGTTTGAACTCTTCATTGTGTTTGATCAACGAGCAGGTTTGGTAACCATCCAGACGCGGCATCATGATATCTACAAATATAACGTCTGGGCGGCTATCGACGATCTTGGCCAGCGCCTCGAAACCATCCGTTGCTGTCAGCACCTCACAACCCGCCTTCTTCAGCAGGGTTTCCGCCGTACGCCGGATCGTTTTGCTATCGTCAATGACCATTACCTTCAAGCCAATGATGTTATTATATTCCGTTGCCACTGATCACCTTGTCAGACAGGTAAAGTAGTAATTACGGCCCATACAAAAAGGGCCACCCCAAGCCAGCGCACAGACCATATCAATTGACGTTGCCAACTGCAACATACAAGCATTTTAGTTGACAAAAACCATAGGGAATAAAAGCCTGCCCGGAGCAGATTTTCACGCCAGCCCCGAAGAGGCGAGGTGCCAGGAGAGACCGAACCAAAAACAGATTGAAATACAGAGAGAATCACTTATCCTCTCCGGGTCTGCTCCACTTTGGTTAGGATAGTGTAGCAGCCAAAGCCGCCGGTAACTGTGACTGTTTTAACTAACCCGGAAATTTTAGACCCTTCACTGAACATGAGCATAATGGCAATCCGATCATGAGCATCTCTGTTGGCGTTGTAATGGACGCCATCCAGCACATCAGCATACAAAAGGATAGCACCTTCGCAATGCTGCTGGAGGCCCAAAGGCGCGGCTGGGATATCTGGTATATGGAGCAGGGCGACCTTTTTCTTGAAGGTAACCGCGCCTATAGCCAGATGCAACTGCTTCAGGTCGAAGACACTCCATCACACTGGCACACTCTATCATCGGCGCGCACCGCGCCGCTCGACGAGCTGGATCTGATCCTGATGCGGCTAGACCCCCCCTTCGACATGGAGTACATCTATACGACCTATCTGCTGGAGCAGGCCGAGCAGCATGGCACCCTTGTTGTCAACCGCCCGCAAAGCCTGCGTGATGCCAATGAAAAGCTCTTTACCGCTCAATTTCCAAAGTGCTGCGCACCCACCCTGGTAACACGCAGCCACAGCCGCATCCTTGATTTTCTTGAGGCGCACCAAGAGATCATCCTCAAGCCACTGGGAACGATGGGGGGCGCATCCATCTTCAAGGTTCGCCTGGGCGATCCAAATACCAATGTCATCCTTGAGACCCTGACCCGGCATGGCACCCGGTTCACCATGGCGCAGCAGTTCGTGCCTGAGATCAGCGCCGGTGACAAACGCATCCTGATGGTTGATGGCAAACCTGTTCCCTATGCGCTGGCGCGCATCCCGAAGCCGGGCGAGACCCGTGGCAACCTGGCCGCAGGCGGCACTGGCCGGGGGCAGCCTCTCTCCGGGAACGACTTCAGGATTGCCCATGAGGTCGGCCCCACCCTGCGTGAGCGCGGCATTCTGTTTGCCGGGCTGGATGTCATCGGCGACTACCTGACCGAGATCAACGTCACCAGCCCCACCTGCATTCGAGAGCTGGACAGGCAGTTCAACCTCAACATCAGCGCCACCCTGATGGACTGCATTGAAGAGAAGCTACGCCAGCGCGCATGAGTCGTCCTGCCACCATCAGCCCGTTCGACCGCCTGGGCCTCACGCTCTTCTTCGCTATCTCCCTGCATATTACGCTGATACTCGGTGTCGGCTTCGATGTCACCCCCCCCAAACCCCAGGCGGCAGCGCGCACGCTGGAGGTGATGGTGGTACACAATGCACGCAAGCCAAAAGAGCCGGATGAGGCCGATTTTCTTGCCCAGACAAACCAGCAGGGAGGCGGCGAACAGCAGGAGATCAGCAAGCCAGCGATTGAACCCATACCCACCCGGCTGTCGGCCCAGCCGCCACAACCGTCACCGACCCTTGAGGCACCCGTTGCGCCGGCAGCCGCAACCCCTTCGATACCAGACCCTGAACC
>Ga0256832_1003865_pt1 | contig 10159 bp, 8 predicted proteins | sample 134614metaG_FD_190534 | JGI IMG/M metagenome (GOLD analysis project Ga0256832, IMG submission 190534) | Hydrothermal vent microbial communities from Lau Basin, Pacific Ocean - 134-614 | ecosystem: Environmental > Aquatic > Marine > Hydrothermal vents | place: Pacific Ocean: Lau Basin | collected...
AGAGGTTTGATGAGGTTTTGAAGCGATAGGGGGATCTGGGTGGAGGAAGTCACCCATTCGGGAAGTAACGCGTCTGCTTCAGCGTCCCAGGATAAGCTCGATGGCCTGACCCGGTTTGGCGGCGAAATGGCGCAGCAGGCTGGCGATGCTTCGTTTTGCCGCAGCGCCTGACAAGCGTAACAGCCCGATGATGAAGTTGCGCATGGCTGCCAGGACCTGGGAGCCAAAGCCTTTGCGCACCTGACAATGATCCTCGTCGAAGGTGACATCGCGGACCCAATGGAGGCGGTTTTCTATCCCCAAACAATATGGGTATCCCTTATAGTTATAGTCGCGGGATCCATAACTGAATCCCAGAAAGTCAACTTCGTAGATCGATTCCAGGACCCACATCACCGCCTGTTGGACAATCTTGTCCTCGACGCAGGTGATGCCGAGCGGGCGCCGCCTGCCTCCGGCCTTGTCAATACATCCCCGCTTGACCGGTTGGGCACGGTACCGCCCCTTATGGAGGTGTTGGTGCAGCGCCGTTAGATGACTGTCCAGCGCTTCGCCATAGTGATACCAATCCACTCCGACCACACCCGCCGCCGCGTGCCGTTCCAGCGCATAATACGCTTGGTACAGCAACTCCACCGTCAGGTGATGATACAGATTGTTAAACCGCAATCCCCGTTCCCTATATTCCACTGCACGTATCCGGACCAGCCCGTCCTCCGATTCCACCGGTCTCTGCGTACCAGTCTCGGGTAGGGTGTCCGAATTCCTCTCCGCCGAGGTCCTTCGCTCCACCAATTGTGCCACAGTCCCACCGCATCACGTTCGAGATTATGCTGTTCGCTTTCCTCCAACGCTGTTTCTCCCTATGGCCGTGGGGACCTCCCGGGTTCCGCGTGGATGACATCCGTACATGCATCAGGTCTTCTGACTCCGGAGAACCGGCCGGCCACTTGCGTTAGCGCGGCAAACCGTGTTGCTTTCCCCGTCACCCAACAAGGTCAGCATTCTCAACAATGATTTCGGAACTCAATACTGAGCCTGCACGTTCCCCTGTCAACGCTTAGACATTACCCTTACGAGCAACCGCCCATGACTCGGGGTTCCGGCGGGTCGCTAGCCCTTTCCGGACAGAGGACTTTCACCTCCAATCATCCACCGGCTTAGCCCGGCGCACTGGGCGTCCTTTATCGCACTGTCCCTCATTATGTACAACACCCTCGCCCCTCAGAGAAAACGCCGGAAAATTCAATTTCGCCAGCTAACCGTTTTATATAATATTCTGAATTTTCCTGAAAAACAGTCATACAATGTGGGCACTTACAAAAATGCAGTTTCTCACCCCGGTATTTAATTGCCACGGTTTGGCTTACTGGCTTTTCTGCTAAGCAGCTTGGGCACACGATGAGGCTATTAGTTTCTTCTAGTAAGGCTTCAGGGTTCTCTTCGAACATGAGGGCACATCCATCACAACAGAACGAATATTCTTTTTCTTGGTATTTGCGTATTACTGTGCTCTCTTTTCTAATACCTAATCTTACAAGGGAACAACCACATGTAGGACAAATCGGTGTTTTCATTTTTGATACCTCCTCTTTCAATTTTCTGATGTATAACGACCAAGCTCACTTGCCGCCATGGAGCGCAGCAGAATGGCGGTCAGGTGGAACGCCTTGTGTACGCCCGGCATGGGCATGAACTGATGGGGTAGAAGTCCCCTGTAGGAGTACCTGTCATGTTCACGATGTGGACCACTATAACTACTAGCCGACGGCAAGGGCAAACCCGTGGGGCTATGGGGTCAGGTCACACATTGCACACATAGACGAAAGAGGGTACAGCGGCGCCTACAGACAGCATGTGGGAGATCGGAAATCATTTCGGCGTGAGCAGAATGACGGTGAGCCGGGCGGTACGGCGGTTCGGGGATGGGAAAGTGATGTGTGGCGGTTGGCCTGAAACAATCCCCTTCCTGGACCTGTTGATTCCCGGAATGTGCAATGAGCGACCTGACCCCTAGAACGTGACCGGACATATTAAATGATCGATCTCCGTCATGGTCATTTCAGAACGGGCATCCGACTATTCTATTGTCATCTCACCCACCCCACATTAAAGTAGCCTTTATCCTCCACTGACTAGCCAGTGCCCACCATGCCCACTCCTCGCCCCATCTTCTCCTCATGATCACCATCCAAATCGACTCCCATCCCTACCAAGTCCCCGAAGGCGCCAGCCTCCTCCCCACCCTTCTGGAACTGGGCTTCCACCTTCCCTACTTCTGCTGGCACCCGGCCCTTGGCTCGGTCGGTGCCTGCTGCCAGTGCGCCGTCATCCAGTACAAGGACTCTGAAGATACCCGTGGTCGTCTGGTGATGGCCTGTATGACCCCGGTCCGCGAAGGCCTGCGCGTCGGCGTCAATACCCCCCAGGCCCTCCGCTTCCGCGCCTCCATCATCGAAGGCCTGATGACCAATCACCCTCACGACTGCCCGGTATGTGAAGAAGGCGGCGAATGCCATCTCCAGGACATGACCGTCATGACAGGCCACGTGCGCCGCCGCTACCGCGGACTCAAGCGCACCCACCGTAATCAGGATCTGGGACCCTTCTTGAACCACGAGATGAACCGCTGCATCGCATGCTACCGTTGCCTGCGTTTCTACCGCGACTACGCCGGCGGTGAGGATCTGCAGGTGTTCGCCAGCGGCCACCGGGTCTGGTTCGGCCGTTACCGCGACGGTCCCCTGGAAAATGAATTCAGCGGTAACCTGGTCGAGGTCTGCCCCACCGGAGTGTTCACCGACAAACCCTTCAGTGTCCACTACGCCCGCAAGTGGGACCAGGAATACGCCCCCGGCATCTGTCCCCACTGCGCCGTCGGTTGCAATCTCAGCCCCGGCGCCCGGGCCGGACTTGTCCGGCGGGTGGTCAACCGCTTTCACCCCAGGGTCAACGGCCATTTTCTTTGTGACCGCGGCCGCTTCGGCTTTACCGCCGTCAACCAGCACCTCACCCGCCCCCGTTTCGACGGCGAATCCCTGGTGCCCGGGGCGGCGCTGGAGATCCTGCGCGACTGGGTCAAGGACGGACCGGTCCTCGGCATCGGTTCCCCCCGCGCCAGCCTGGAGGACAACTTCGCCCTGCAACAATTGGTCGGACGCGACAACTATCACCTGAGCCTGGCCGAACCCGACCGCCGCCTCCTCGACCAGGCCCTGGAGCTGCTCTCATGTCCCGAGATAAAGATCCCGGCGCCCATGGACTGCGAGCATAGCGACGCCATCCTGATCCTCGGCGAGGATGTGACCCAGACCGCGCCGCGCCTTGCCCTGTCCCTGCGCCAGGCGGTCCAGCGCCACGCCTGCGACCGCGCAGAGGCCCTGGGTGCCCAGCCCTGGCAGGCCGGGGTGGTCAAACAGACCGACATCGGCCTGCGCCACCCCCTGTTCCTGTCGGTTCCCTATGCCACCCGCCTCGACCAGGTGGCCCACTACTGCCATTACGTCGCCCCGGAGATCACGGCGCAGCTGGGCTTCGCCGTCGCCATGGCGCTGGAACGGACCGCCGAACCGGCCGGTTATCTGCTGCCGGCGGCCGACATCGCCGCCACCCTGCTCAAGGCCGAGCGCCCCCTGATTGTCTGCGGTATCTCGTCGAGACACATTGAGCTGCTCGAGGCCGCCGAGGCGGTCGCCCTGGCGCTGGCCCGAAGGCGTGGCGCCCCGGTCGAGCTGGTGTGCATCGTGCCCGAATGCAACAGCCTGGGGGCGGCCCTGCTCGGTGGCAGCACCCTGGATCAGGCCCTGGAGAGGATCGAGCAGGGCGGGGTCCGGGGGCTGATCGTGCTGGAGGACGATCTCTACCAGCGTGCCCCGGCCCGCCGGCTGGACTGGGTGCTGGGCAACCTTGAACGGCTGGCGGTGATCGACGCCTGGCGGCACCGGACCAGCGAAAGTGCCCGGCTGTTTCTGCCGGCGGCGCCCTGGAGCGAATGTGCCGGCACCTTCGTCAGCCTGGAGGGGCGGGCTCAGCGCTTCCTGGTGGTGCAACCGCCAAGCGGCAGCTGCCGCGCCGCTTGGCGCTGGCTGGGTCAGGCCGGAGCAGGTGACTGGAACAATCTGGTGGCGCTGGATGAGGCGCTGGTTCAGGCCCACCCAAGACTTTCCCCTATCCTGGAACTCTTCCCCGATTCCCCGGGACCGGTGCCCCGCCAACCCCACCGCTTCAGCGGCCGCACCGCCCTGTACGCCCCGACGCAGATGCACGAGCCCAAACCGCCCCCCGACCCCGATTCCTTCCTGGTCCATTCCATGGAAGGCCTGCCGCCTCACCTGCAGCCGCCATCGCTGCGCCCCTTTCACTGGGAGCCCGGCTGGGATTCCCACCCCGGGGCCCTGTTCGCCGATTCCAAGGCACGGTCCGATAGCGGGGTCCGGCTGTTTGATAAGAAGGAACCCGGCGTGCTATCGGGCCAAGCTAGAGTGGAGGAATCCGCACCGTCCTCCGCAACCATGCTGAAGCCTGGCCATTGGCGGGTCATCCCGCGCTATCACATCTTCGGCAGCGAGTCCGTCAGTGCTCTGGCACCGGCGATTGCCGCGCGAACGCCCCAACCTTACCTGGCGCTGGGGCCGGGTGATGCCGCGGCCCTGCATCTGGCTCCCGGTGACCGGCTAAAAGTTCGCTGGGACGGCGAGGCGCTGGTGCTGCCTTTGGTCATCGAGCACGGACTGGCGCCGGGGCTGGCGGCACTGCCCTGGGGTCTGGTACCCTGGTTTCCTCCCGGAGTGGAGATCACCCTGGAACCTGTGGAGGCAGATGAATGAACGGGCTCGGCAGCGCAGCGGACATCGGGGGTATCCTGGGCGGGGCGATTGTTACCGCAGCCCTGATGATCTGGGTGGAGCGGCGCCTGCTGGCCTTCTGGCAGGAGCGTTTGGGGCCCAACCGGGTTGGACCCTTTGGAATCATGCAGGTGATGGCGGACATGGTCAAACTGTTCTTCAAGGACGAATGGGTGCCGCCTTTCGCCGACCGTGCAGTGTTCGTACTCGCCCCCACCATTGCCATGCTCGCCACTCTGCTGGGGCTGTCGTTGATCCCCTTCGCCCCGGACGTGGGGGTGGCAGATCTGAGCTTCAGCCTGCTGTGTCTGTTGGGGCTGGCCTCGCTGTCGGTGTACAGTCCCCTGCTGGCGGGCTATGCCAGCCACAGCAAGTATCCGCTGCTGGGGGGGCTGCGGGCGGCGGCCCAGTCCTTTAGCTACGAGGTGTTCATGGGTCTGGCGGCGATGGGGGTGGTGATGCAGGCGGGCAGTCTCGATCTGCGGGTCATTGTCGAATCTCAGTACAGGGGCTGGTACATCGGACCGCAGCTGCTCGGCTTCGTGCTGTTTCTGATCGCCGCAGTGGCCGAGACCCGGCGCGCTCCCTTCGATCTGCCAGAAGCAGAGCAGGAATTGGTGGCGGGCTTTCATACCGAATATTCGGGTATCAAGTTCGGCATGTTTTATGTGGGTGAATACATAGGCATCCTCCTCAATTCAGCCCTGATCGTGACCCTGTACCTGGGCGGTTGGTGGGGACCGGCCTTTCTGCCACCACTGGCCTGGTTCCTCCTCAAGATGGCGGGATTCATCGTGCTGTATCTTCTGCTACGAACCTCCCTGCCACGCCCCCGCTATGATCAGCTGATGCGCTTTGGCTGGCTGGTATTATTGCCGTTGGCGTTGGTCAATCTGATTGGGACGGCGGCGTGGGAGGTGTTTTCATGATCAGTCTGCTGCGCGCCCTCTGGATCGTCTTCCGGCGGCTGTTCACACCTGCGGCTACGGTCCAATATCCAGAGGAGATGCCTAAGCTTGCGTCCCGTTATCGCGGCCGCATCGTCCTCACCCGCGACCCCGATGGCCAGGAACGCTGTGTCGCCTGCAGCCTGTGTGCGGTGGTCTGTCCCACCGACTGCATAGTGCTGCAGAAGAGCGAGGACGAATCGGGACGTTGGTATCCTGAAGTTTTCCGGATCAATTTCTCGCGCTGCATCTACTGCGGCCTGTGCGAGGAGGCCTGTCCCACCGAAGCGATTCAGCTGACTCCGGATTTTGAGATGGGCGAGCAGGACCGCCATTTCATGGTGTACGAGAAGGAGCACCTGCTGACCGATGGGCCCGGCAAGTATCCCGGCTACAGTTTCTGGCACGTGGCCGGCAAAGCGATTGCGGGTAAGGACAAGAGGGAGGCACAGCACGAGGCTCCACCCATCGACATTCACAGTCTGCTGCCATGAATTGGGGACAGGTGGCAGGGTGTAAAAAAACAGGAGGTTCTATACCATGACCGTCCTGCTGTTCTATTTCACCGCCGCTGTTGCCATGATCGCCACCTGGCTGGTGATTACCCGCACCAACGCGGTTCATGCGCTGCTCTATCTGATCGTGTCGCTGTTGGCCACCGGATTCGTGTTCCTGCTCCTGGGTGCCTATTTTGCCGCCTTGCTGGAAGTGATCGTCTATGCCGGGGCGGTGATGGTGCTGTTCCTTTTCGTGCTGATGATGCTGGGGCTGGGTAAACACAGTGAGCGGGCGGAAAAGGGATTGCTGAAGCCACGTCTGTGGTACGGGCCGGCTTTTCTCTGCGGGGTGCTGTTGGGTGAATGGGGGGCCTTGTTCGCCGGCCATCCGCTGTCAGTCGAGCTGCATGCAGTGAGTGCCAAAGCCGTAGGGATCGCGCTGCTGGGGCCATACGTTCTGGCCGTGGAACTGGCATCGATGTTGCTCATGGCTGGTTTGGTGGGGGCATATCATCTGACCGAACTGAAACGGAGGCCGCCGGCATGACCATGGTCCCGTTGACCCACGTACTGCTCCTCAGCGCCGTCCTGTTTGCTCTGGGGATGGGCGGGCTTCTGGGGCGGCGCAACCTGATTTTCATGCTGATGTCGCTGGAAATCATGTTCAACGCCGCGGGACTGGCCTTCATCGCCGCCGGCGCCCGCTGGGGGCAGGCCGACGGGCAGATCTTCTTCATCCTGATCCTGACCCTGGCGGCGGCCGAGGTGGGAGTGGGGCTGGGACTGGCGTTGCAGATCTATCACAGGTTCCGCACTTTGGATATGGACGAGGTGTGTGAGCTGGGGGAGAGTTTCAATGATCAAGCAGAAAACCGATAACGGAGAGAATTTCATGAACAATGAATATACGGCCGTCATTAAGAAAGAAGGGGATTGGTGGATCGGCTGGATTGAAGAGGTCCCAGGCGTCAATTGCCAGGAAAGAACCCGTGAGGCACTGCTTGAAAGTCTCAAGGTCACCTTGAAGGAGGCTCTGGAGTTCAATCGCCAGGATGCTCTGTCGGCAGTTGGGGAGGGCTTCGTCGAAGAAAAAATTGCAGTATGAAAAGGAAGGAGCTTCTGAAATACCTTCGGGGACAAGGATGTGTATTGTTGAGAGAAGGGGGCAGTCATTCATGGTGGCACAATCCTGAGCTGAATAAACGGTCAGCCATTCCAAGGCACTCGGAAATCAATGACATTCTGGCCAGGAAAATTTGCAAAGATCTCGGGATAGACCCCATCAAATGATTCACTGCAATGGCGGACAAATAAGTAAAAAACTCCGCACCCTCCGCGTCTCTGCGGTGAAATAATAGGCCTGAACTTCAGGGGAGGATAGGGTGAACTGGCCGTTACCGCTCTGGTACATTCCGGCGTTGCCGCTGACGGGGTTCCTGGTCCTGTCGCTGCTGCCCCTTGCCCCGCGGGCGGTGCCCTGGATCGGGGCCGGGAGCGTAGGGCTGGCGGCCCTGGTGTCGCTCGGCAACATCCTGGCACCGGAGCCGGTCATCGGTCAGAGTCTGGGCACCTGGATGAGCGCCGCCGGCCTGGATATCCCCTTCGGTTTCTACTGCGACGGTCTGACCCGCACGATGCTCGGAGTGATCACCGGGGTCGGCTTTCTGATCCATCTCTACAGTACCGCCTACATGGCCGGTGACGGGGGATACCGGCGTTTCTTCGCCGCCATGAACCTGTTCGTGGCGGCTATGACGGTGTTGGTGCTGGCCGACAACCTGGTGTTTCTGTATCTGGGCTGGGAGGGGGTGGGGCTGTGCAGCTATCTGCTGATCGGCCACTGGTACCGGGATCCGGACAACGGCCGGGCTGCGCGCAAGGCCTTTATCGTCACCCGGGCCGGTGACACGGCGCTGGCCCTGGGATTGTTTCTGCTGTTCAGCCGTCTCGGCACCCTGGACATCCAGGCGCTCTTGGGAGGACTGCAATCCCATGTGGGGGGATCGTGGCTGATTCTGGCCGCCCTGCTGCTCTTGGGTGGGGCGGTGGGCAAGTCGGCCCAGCTGCCTCTGCAGGTGTGGCTGCCGGACGCCATGGCCGGTCCTACCCCGGTCAGCGCCCTGATCCACGCCGCCACCATGGTGACCGCCGGGGTCTATCTGATCGCCCGTCTGCATCCCCTGTATGATCTGCTGCCCGATGTCCGTTTCCTGGTGGGGGCGATCGGTGCCGCCACCCTGCTGCTGGCAGGCTGCAGCGCCCTGGTGCAGCGCGATCTGAAGCGGGCCCTGGCTTATTCCACCATCAGCCAGATCGGTTACATGTTTCTGGGACTGGGAGTGGGGGCGTGGCGGGCCTCGGTGTTTCATCTGATGGCCCACGCCTTCTTCAAGGCCCTCTTGTTTCTTTCCGCCGGGGTCGTCATCCTGGCCCTGCATCACCGTCAGGATCTCGATGCAATGGGGGGATTGCGTCGCCGCCTGCCGCTGGCCTTCTGGAGTTTTCTGATCGGAGTGACGGCCCTGGCCGCCCTGCCGCCGGCGGCAGGTTTCTTCAGCAAAGAGGCGATATTGGAGCGGGCCTACGGGGTTTCCCCGGAGCTGTGGCTGGTAGGGATCGTGGGGGCGTGGATCACCGCGTTGTATGGTTTCAGGCTGGTTTTCCGGGTGTTTTTCGGGCCGGAAAGGACGGTACCCGAGGGACCGGGTCCGGCCCCTGCCCTGATTTTGGTTCTGGTGGTGCTGTCGGCCCTGTCCCTGGCTGGCGGACTGGTGCCTCCGCTGTCCCTGTCCGAGGTTTCATTGCCCTTGGGCATCCGCCTGACAGGACCGGCGGTGTCCCTGCTGGGGTTGGGGATGGCAGGGTGGTTGTGGCTGCTGCGCCCACGGTTCCTGCAGGACTTTCAACGTTGGCCTGTGGTGACAGCAATCGGCCGGTTCTGGCTGGGGGGCTGGGGCTTCGACACCCTCTATCACTGGTTGTTCGTGCAGCCCTATTGGATCGTCACCCGGCTCAATCATCGAGACGGGTTGAATGTGCCTTTCGACGGGCTGGTGCAGCTCAACCGCACCGTCCACGCCCTGCTAGTGCTGACCCAGAGCGGGCGGGTGCGTTGGTACGCCATGGCGATGGGGCTGGGGGCGGCGGTGTTCATCGGTTGGGGGTTGTGCTCATGAGCTTGCTGTGGCTGCCGGGAGTGCTGCTTTTGGGCGGTTTGGCCGCCTGGCTGGGGGAGCGGGGGGAGACCCGCCGCGCCCATGGCATCGCCTTGCTGACATTGTTGATCACTGCCGGGATGCTGGTATTCTGCGGCAACGAGACTTCGGTTCCTTGGATACCCCGCTTCGGCATCACCCTGCACCTGTCCCTGGACGGGCTCAGCCTGTCGCTGGTGGTCCTGACCCTGTTTCTGGGCGTCATCGCGGTACTCAGTTCCTGGCGGGAGATCAGGCAACGGGCCGGATTGTTCCAGCTCAATCTGCTGTGGACCCTGGCGGGCACCCTGGGGGTGTTTCTGGCCGCGGACCTGTTTCTGTTCTTCTTCTCCTGGGAACTGATGATTGTCCCCATGTTCTTCCTCATCCGCCACTGGGGGCACGAGGGCCGGGTGCGGGCCGCCTTCAAGTTCTTCCTCTACACCCAGATCGGCGGGCTGTTCCTGTGGCTGGGGATCCTGGGGCTGGCCTTCCTGTTCTACCGCCAGACCGGGGTGTTCAGCTTCGCGGTTGGGGACCTGAAGGGCGTCGAGGCCGGGGTGTGGGGGCCGTGGTTGATGCTCGGTTTCAGTCTCGGCTTTCTGGTCAAGCTGCCGGCGGTGCCGCTGCATCTGTGGCTGCCGGAGGCCCACACCCAGGCCCCTACCGGGGGCAGC
>Ga0256832_1003866_pt1 | contig 10158 bp, 9 predicted proteins | sample 134614metaG_FD_190534 | JGI IMG/M metagenome (GOLD analysis project Ga0256832, IMG submission 190534) | Hydrothermal vent microbial communities from Lau Basin, Pacific Ocean - 134-614 | ecosystem: Environmental > Aquatic > Marine > Hydrothermal vents | place: Pacific Ocean: Lau Basin | collected...
CGGTTTGTAATGCCCCGAGATGATTTTATCGGGGGATTGTGGAATGGGATACCTTCAGGAGAATTCAACTAAAACTATTGTCAACCCTCGTTCCTTTACCTTAGACCTTTTCGATAGAGCCACGCCTGGCCGATACCCCTTAGCACTAAGAAGACCATTAAGCTCAACCAAAGACTATGAATCCCCATCTGTGTCCGTGTCAAATAAAAAGTAAGCAAAAATGCCAAAAAGGCGATAATCATCGTATTGCGCATCGCTCGCGAAGCCGTTAGTCCCACAAAGACGCCATCCCAAATATAGGAAGGTGTCCCTAGAACCGGCAAAAGGATGACCCAAAATAGTAAAGATTGGGCGTAGTCCATGACTTCTTGTTGGTTGGTGAAAATAGAAAGCAAGGCGTCTCCCCAATACCAATAGACCAGACTATAGAGGAAGGCTAGCCCCATTCCCCAATAAAAAGAATGTCGAATGGTGCGCTCCAGTGTTTCCTGTTCTTGTGCTCCTTTGTAGCGCCCGACGAGAGCTTCCGCCGCATAGGCAAAGCCGTCAACTCCAAAAGACATCCAATTCAGAAATTGTAGCAAAACTACATTGGCGGCAAGCGCATAGTCCCCCATACGGGCAGATTGGCTATAGAAGAAAAAGAAAGTTGTCGAAAGACTCAATGTCCGTATAAAAATGTCTCGGTTAATCTTAAAAAAGGTCTTTAAGGGAGCTAGCTCCAACCAAACTTTTTGCCGAAAGGCAGGAAACAAAAAGCGGTATTTTTTTACAAAAAAAAGTAAGCCGAAGCCTAGTCCGCTGTATTGAGCGATGACGGTACCCCAAGCCACGCCTTCGACATTCATCCCAAAGTGATAAATCAGAAGATAGCTTAAAACAATATTCACCACATTGATGAAAATGGTCAAAATCAGGGGAATTATCACATTTTGCATCCCGAAAAAAAAGCCAAAAAGACCATATAAACCCAATGTCGCAGGGGCAGCCCAAATACGCACATCGTAGTAGCGATAAACGAATGGGGTAAGTGCGTCACTTGTCTGCATCAAATAAACCATAGCCGAACGGATAGGAATTTGTAGCATGAGCAATCCGGCTGATACGATAAAGGCTAAAAGTAAGGCTCTACCAATCGTATGAATCATTTGGGCCTCATCTTTTGCTCCATAGGCTTGTGCGGTGATGCCTACCGTGCCCATCCGCAAAAAGCCAAAATTCCAATATAAAAAGTTAAATATCATGGAACCAATCCCAACCGCCCCCAGATGCTCCGCCGAAAATCGCCCCATCAACGCCGTATCTACTGAACTCAGTAAAGGGACAGAGATATTGGTCAAAATATTCGGAATAGCCAACCGAAGAATTTCTTTCGATGTTTTTTTTGATGTCATTTCAAAGGCTCATGAGTCCGGTCAAACGACTCTGTTGACGAGTAGTTACATAGAGCTTACTAGTACAGCTTAAACAAAATTTTGTTCTCTTTGGCTGAGCCTTTGTAACGGTGTAACGGTGTAACGGTATGACGGTCTAACGGCTAGGCAGCCAAGAGAACGCCCCCTTGAACGCCGCAGGCAAAGAACGGTATAACGGTATAACGGTGTAACGGTGTAACGGGTAGGCAGCCAAGAGATCTTGCCCCTTGAACGCTGCAGGCAAAGAACGGTGTAACGGTATAACGGTGTAACGGTGTAACGGGTAGGCAGGAAAGAGATCTTGCCCCTTGAACGCCGCAGGCAATTGAACAGAATATCGAATGTAGAATGCCGAATGCCGAATAATGAAGTAAAAACTCAAGTAAAAACCCAAATCTTTCTCAACTAGCGCAGCGAATCAACTAGCGAAGCCTGCGAGCGAATCAACTTCTTCAACTAAAAACCAAACAGAAATCCAAATAGCCAAGACTAAAGTAAAATCCAAATCAAAAACCCAAATCATCTCAACCTGCGAAGCACTCAACCACGAAGTCCGCATCCACGATAGTAATCGGGACGAGTTCTCAACCTAGAGAGCCGAAGGCGAACGTCTCAACCTTCTCAACCAAAAACCAAAGAGGATATCGAATGCAGAATCCCGAATAACGAATGATGAAGTCAAGAGCAAACCACAACCCAAGCCAAAGCCCAAAGCCCCTACGCTATCTTTCCGCCTTCAATTTACTCAAAAACATCCGGATTCTACCGATAGGTGCTTTTTGTGTTTGAGCGATTTCCAAGGCCTTTTCCCCTGTTTGGATGGCTTCCTTTTTCTTGTTGTTTTTGGCTAAGAGTTGGGCGTAAGTAAAATAGTATTCCCATAATCCCCCGGTTTGGGCTGCTTTTTCTGCGAGTTCTTCGGCTAGTTTGGTTGCTTTAGGACTTGCCGGAAACGCAGAATATACATCTGTAGCCAATTTGTGTTGCTCGAAGGCATTCTTTTTGACTATTTTTTTGGCGTATTTTTTAGCACATTTTAGGTATTCCGCTTCGTTTTTGGTCGCTGCAAAATAACTTAAATCTGCTTGATATTTGAACGGTTTAGCCATCTCCGGATAGTGTTTTTTCATTTTGGACTTGGCTTCTTTGAGCAAGTTTTCGTCCTGAAACTCGATAGCTGTTTTTACAGTTTGTTTGCAAGCCCTTTTGATTAAGTCTTTGACGGCTTTGGGGGATTTTATTTTTTCGATATCTTTTCGATGTTCGATTAACAAATCGAAGGCCTTGGAGTCTGCGCTTTGGACGGCATCGAAAATAAAAAGTAAATTTTCCGGAGTAGAAAGGTCTTTTTGCCGGCGCAAATAGATATTTACGGCTTTTGCGGTTGGTTTGCCGGCGTTATTTAGGGCTTTGACATACTTGCGTAAAAAAGCGGCGTCTCTTTTCCCTTGTTCAAAAAGGTCATTCATGTCGTCGATATTATCGTATAGAGCTAAGGCTTCTTGTCCCAATTTGATGAGACTTTCTGCCTGTTGTCCGCCAACTTTTTTCTTGACGACTTGGCCATTTTCATCAATAAAGAACAAGGTCGGATAAGCCCTTACGTGAAAAGCTTTACGAAAATCAATGTCTCCTTTTTCCATGTCAACTTTCATATTGATAAAACGGCTATTAAAGAAATCGCCTACTTTCTCTTGCGTAAATACATTTTTAGCCATCCTTCTACAGGGACCGCACCAAGAAGTATTGGCATCCACAAAGATCATGCGGCCTTCTTCTTTGGCTTTTTGTAAGGCTTCCGGCCACGTGCCATGAAAAAATTCAATGCCCTGAGCCATTCCGGAAAAGGAAAGTCCCAAGGCAAAAAGAAAAACTAGGCTGATTTTTATTGATTTCTCAAACATCACAATGCTTTTTGTACACCGGCAGAGTCCGTCGATGTAGATTGGTATAATAATTTTTCAAAACTTTCTCTATCACTGTGAAAGACATCAAAATCCACACATCCTTTGATGCCGGTTAAATGTCCACAGTTTCCATATTGCCAAAACGACCAATGGCGGCCAAATGGTATAAATGGCGGATTGTTAGGAGAATTATACCGGGCTATCCAGATGGGATAGTCCTTGAATTCTTCTCCGGTGAAGTGGGCTAAGTAGAATTTTTGGTAGGTATAGATGATGGGTTTTACGTTATAATGTTTTTCAATTAGTTGTAGCCAGCGGAGTGCACTTTGCCGGGGCGAAGCGTTTTGGTCTTTGTCCATGATTTCGACATCTAAGACAGGAGGTAAGTCTCCTTTTTCGAGCTGGACGGTTTGGATAAAATGCTTGGCCTGCTCTTCGGCAGAAGAATAGGGGCTAAAATAGTGGTAGGCTCCCCGAACCAAACCGGCTTTTTTAATGTCATTCCAGAATTTTGGGAAAAGTGTGTCTTGGTGTTCGCTACCTTCGGTGGCTTTGACAAAAACGAAGTCAATATCTTGGTCGGCGACTTTGTTCCAATCAATAATCTGTTGATGGTGCGAAATATCAATGCCTTGTACCGCATAATCATCCATTCGCTTGGTCTCACGTGTACAGGAGACTGCTAATAGAATAGTTATCCAAGCAAAGAGTCTTTTTTTGTATTGCAAAATGGCTTTGAGTTATGCCTGCAAAATTAGGGATAAAAAATGAGTAACGACTCCACACGACTCATTTTGGTTAAAAAAGTCTCTTTTTTGTGGTATTTCTGCTGTTTTGCGTTTGGATTGTGTCCAATGTCTCATTATTTTGGGGCTAAAATCCAATTAGGAGTCCAAGCCCCCAAGTGACCACAGTCGGGAATTGAGATAAGGAGCAAAATCCATTATCTAATTTTTGGGAGTAAATCCAGCTATCTGTCGGCAAATCGCTCCTTTTAGTAGAAAATCCCGATTTTTAGAGGCTTTTGGGTGCTATTTTGCGTTAGTAAAGTAAATGAAAAACGAACATAATGCGCTCAATTAATCATCCCGGTCTAAGTATTAGAGAACCAAAAAACACAATCACAAAAATGAAAAAGAAGAATACCGCTGCATTATTGGCCATCTTTTTGGGTGTATTTGGTGTGCACAAGTTTTATCTTGGGCAAGTTTTTTTAGGGGTGCTCTATGCTGTTTTCTCCGCAACCGGCATCCCCTTTTTGCTTTCTATCGTCGATGCCATTGTACTCCTTACGATGTCTGAAGAAAAATTCGATGCCAGATACAATAGTTTGGACGGCAACGTCAGCCGTAGAAGACATAAAGCCCATCGGTCAAAAAGGAGGAGAGACCCTAGAGTAAAAGAACGTCATCAGGTACAACCGGAGCGTCGTGTGTCCAATAGAGAGTTGACGTCCAGAGCGCAAAAGAAGGTGAAGTTTAAGAAGTTATATGCAGAAGGCTTAAAGCTCTTTAAAGACTATCAATTTGGTGAAGCAGAGCAAAAGTATTTGGAAGCCTTGGCTTTGGCGCCGGCACATCCCCGGTTATTATTTGACTTGGCTTGCCTCTATTCGATGAAAGAAGAAACGGCGAAGGGATTTGAGTATTTGGAGCTGGCGGTGTATCATGGTTTTGATAAATTTGACGAAATAGAGCATAATCCGTCTTTGGCTTACTTGCGTATTCTGGATGAATTTTTGGATTTTGCGAAAGCCGGATACAAGAGAGTGCATGAAAAGCAGGAAGAAAGCCTAAGCCCCGAAATGTTGGAAAAACTGAAGCAATTGGATATTTTGAAAAGCCGGGGATTGTTGACGGAGCTGGAGTTTGAAGAAGAACGGAAGAAAATCTTATTGTAACTGTTTAGGTGCTCCTATTTTAAGGCAAAAAATAGGCATTTTTGTGTATGTTGACGTAGGGACGCACGGCCGTGCGTCCCTACGTGAGAAAATTTTAGCAAAAACAGGCGCAAAAAGGACATTTTTTGACCAAAATAGTGGATACCTAAATAGTTACATCTTATTTTAACATTTTTATAAGGAACATGGCTCGACGTTTATACGTTATCCAAATGAACGTAAGGGCAAAAAAGTTGTTTTGCCAAAAACCATTTGAATAAATGTTTGCCAAGCAATTAATATCAACCGAAGTAACTCCCTTAAAAACATCCGATACCGGGACGGAGACGCTTGCACAAATGGTGGATGCCCACATCCGGCACTTACCTATTGTGAACCATAGGCAGTTGTTGGGAGTCATTTCCGAAGATGATGTTTTGAGCTTTAACTTGGATGAGCCAATCGGTTCTAATCCGCTATCTTTGCGCAAAGCTTTTGTATCGGATACCGATCACTTGTTTGAAGTGATGCGCGTGATGGGCGCCGAAGAACTGACGCTTATCCCGGTGGTTGATAACCAAAATAATTATATCGGCTCGATACGAATGCAAGATGTGCTGATTAGTTTTTCCAAAATGGCTTCGTTTGTAGAACCCGGCGGGGTGATTGTCTTGGAGATGCAACGACATGAGTACTCTATGCATGAAATAGCTCGTATTGTCGAAGGCGAAAATGCCAAAATTCTAAGCTTTTTTGTAGGTAGCCGGCCGGAAAGTCAGATGGTTGATGTCATGCTGAAGCTGGATCGAAGTCAAGATCTAGGGGGTATCCTGAGTACTTTTCATCGTTTTGGGTATCAGATCAAAGCCTCTTTTGTTAGCGACGATTTTATGGATTCTTTGCAAGACAACTATAATAGTTTGATGAATTACTTGGATATGTAGTAGGTGGTGTGACGGTGAGTCCACTCCAAAAAGCTTATTTTTTTGATTCTTTGACAAATCCCGTGACAGACCGAGTTGAAAATAAATTCTAATGAACAAAGTGATACCAAATATTTAATGATTCTGCCATAAAAAAAAACAAAAAATCCCCTTTGGAAATGCTACCGTACAAACACAAGTTGTATGATAAAAATCAATATATAGTCAGGTAGATTTTCATTGCTTTACTGTTGGTTTTACTTTACCGTTGGTTTTAACCAACGGGGTCAGAAGCAAAACTCTTAGGGGCTTTAGCCCCATTGACTTGGTAGCAGCCAAATTTATTTGGCTGAAATAAGCTTGCGCTCTGTCTCCCGAATGAATTCGGAAGTACCGGCGAGATTTAGTGCCAAGCTTTGGGCTTATTTTGCCGACAAGAAGCAAAACTACTAGGGGCTTTAGCCCCATTTGGTTACCCAAAAAAATAAAAAAATGCGGCTAAAGCCGGCTTCCCAATTAGTTTTTATCCGTCAGCTAAAGCAGACGGTAAAAGCTAAAGCAGACACAAAGCGGAAGTGTGGACAGCCTCCTACTGCGCCGAACCGAGATATATAAATTTATTTTTATACGACTTATGTTAGCATGATAGCTTTGGAAATGGGGACTTTATGGATTTAAATATTTTGCATTATTCTTGGAAATACTCATTTTTTACGGGATTTGTCAAAGATGCATTTTTTTAAGAATTAGGGAAAAGAAAACAAAAAACAAAGCCAAATTATGATTCATAATTTGGCTTTTGTTTTTTGGATGAAGATGGTTTAGTCCATCAACAATACTTTCTTGGCCACTTGTCCTTTTTTCGTTTGGATAGAAAGAATATAAGCACCGCTAGAGAGATGTCCAACGTTGAGCTCCATTTCGTTTTGACCGGCTGAAAGTTGCTTTTTTTGCGCAAGCACTTGATGTCCATTCAAGTCAAATAACCGGACGTGTGCATCACCGGGCACCTGATTGAGTAGAGAAATTTGAATGACATCGCGGCTTGGATTGCCCATGACTTGGACGCCATCCAGTCTAATAGGAGTCTTATTGCTCAGCAAAAGGCCTTCGGTCAATTTTAAGGTGTTTTGACAAGGGCTGTCTCCACTTTGAGTGTTTTTGCCATCGGTGGCATTGCCTACTCCATAAAAGGTTACACTGCCTTTGCCGGCATTCGGAGCGACCCAGTCCACTGTGAATTCGTTGTTGGTGGAAGGATTGTTGTGCTCATAATATTTGCGGCCTAAGATGCCCACGATTTCTTTTACATTAGCCGAATATCCGGTAAAATTTTGCAGGCCGGAGTTGTCGCTGTCCAAGAGTCCCACCGCTAAAAAGCCATATTTGGCCGGAATGTTAACTGCATGGTTGATTTTGAAATGGACTTTGTAGGTCGCTCCCGGAGCGTATCCGAGTATTTTGTGGCCATTCGCATCCGTGGCGAAGATATCTAAAGAAGCTTGGTAATGGTCAGGCGCATCATGACATTTTTGGCAAGTCACGGGCGTCCCGCTAGCGGTGGTTCGGTCACCCGGTGCTCCGGTAATCCCTTCATGCTTAGTAGTCGCATATCCATTGGAATAAGAAAAAAGGGTGAATAATATGGGGATAGCCAATATCCACATCAAAATGGTAGAATAATTCTTTTTCATGAGATTCGATTTTGAAGCCTTTGCAGGCAAATGTTAATAGTAACAATTCAGCATGAATCACTTTGGCTAAAAAAATAGTTCTTTCCTTTGACCTTTCATACTGAATCATATTAAAAATAACGATTAAGTGTGTTTTTTGTTAGAGTCTTCTCTTGGAAAAATACCATTTTCGGGGATTTTTCCCTGAACTCCGACAAAATAATCCCACAAATAATTTAAATCCTTTTCTCGGTCGTCTGTCGGGTAAAAGGGTTCGCCAAAGTGGATTTCTTTGTTTGCGTAGTCGAATTTGGTTGGTACAATGGGTACATTTGCATTTTTTGCAATAAAATAAATGCCTGTTTTAAAGCGATTGACCCGTGCCCTTTTGCCTTCCGGCGTCATGGTTAAGACAAAATTTTCTTTGGAGTTAAATATATCTACGACGGATTGTGCAAAATTAGTGCGCTTTGTCCGATCCACCGGATAACCACCTAGCATCCGGAACAACCAGCCTATACCGGGCTTAAACAGTGTGTGTTTGGCGACAAACTTAATATCTGTCTTTTGGCTCCAGTTCACTAATATCCCTTTCGGAAAATCCCAATTAGAGGTGTGTGGAGCGACCAAAATAAGAAATTTTTTGAGCTCATAAGGATATCTTCCCGTTATTTTCCAGCCGGATAGCTTCAAGAGGAAGCGTCCAATAAATTGTTTCATCCTTTTCTTTTGGGTCAAATATAAGAAAAAGCCGAGATACAATCCCTTCGACACGAATAGTTTTGCGGCTTCTCTTCAAAATTTACCAAAATAACCAATGCATCTTCACTTGCCCCAGCGTATTGTATTCCAAGGCCGGGCCCGGAAATTTGATGTGGTGAATCCCCCAAATGAGCGTGCGGAGTACCCGGTTTTTAATGGGGAGCTTGCTCAATTCGATGTCGGTGGATAAGAAGAATTGGCGATATCGCGGCAAGACGTTTGGGTCAACAGAGTATTTCAAGCCATTTTTGTCCGTCCACTCATAGCCGTGTCCGGCGACCATATTGCCGGCGCCATATCCCACTGCAATATTGAGCCAAGGCGGGATGCGTGAAGCAGGGGCAAAAGAATGGAGGTTAAAAGCAAACCAGTTGACCTGCGCATTGTAGTCCTTGATAAACCTTTCGGCAAAGCTTTTTCCATAGAGATTGCGGGTGCGTTCTTGGATAGAGATTTGTCCGGGATGCCCAACACCGTGAAAAACTAAATCCGGAAAAGTCTGTGGATTGGAAGATACTTTCATGGTAATTCTCTGTTCTTTCCAAGCCAACTCCTGTGTCAAAAATAAGCTTCCGCCGAGGACATTGAAAGCCATGTCTCCGTATGAGAATCCCCATTTTTGGGCAAAACCGTCCATGACTTCGGTGGTTGTTTGGAGCAACATGCCCACGCCTACACTAGCCCAGGCGGCGGGGCGGCGCTTCATGCCGGTCCACCGTGCTCCCTGGTAGGCCCATCTCGAATAATTATAGGCGGTGTACAAATGTCCGAACTTATCCACTTGCTGCCATTCGTCCCAATCGTTGAAAGTGTGAAACCGGCTAAGTTTGGTGTCTTTGTACCAAGCTTGCCAAAGGCCTATGGAGAAGGCGCCATATAGGCTTGCTCCGGTTCCGACACTTGCGTAAAAACGTTTTTTATTAAAGTCTTTGGCAGGGGTTAAGAATCGTTGGATGTGGCTTTGGCCGGTGTCTTGAACGATGAGTGTCTCTATAGGCCGGGTCTCTATTTGCGCAAGCAAGTACTCCGGCAGGAACGAAAATAAAATCAGCAAGACATAAGCTGGTCGCATGGTGTATAATTAAAACTCAAAAGACGTTTGCTCCTTAAAACGGTCAATGTCTCTAGGGAGTTCATCCGTTTTGCAAAGGTTTTTTAACTGATTGGTATCGGTATTCCAGCCGCTCCCATCGAAATACTCCGCCCCTTTAAAATCCCGGATTTTGTAAAGTGATTTTTTGTTGTAAGCGGTGCCCAAATAGACATATTTTCGGCCATTCTGCTTGGCCCAATCAATGGCTGACCACATCATCCACTTGCCTATGGGATGGCTCTCCATGAGTTGTACATCAAAAAAGGCAAACCAATAATGCAAAATCTCTTCATCTAAACAAACGAAAATATACCCAAAAACCCGGTTGTGACTCCGGTATTCCAAGATGTGGGTGGTAGTCTCTCGGGACAAAACATAGTCCAGACGAGCTTCTGTCATTTCATTGCCTACAAAACGAATGGCTGCATAGTCTAGGCATATTTTCCGAAAGGTGGGGGCTGTTTGATCAAAATCTTCCTTGCGGAAAATTTGAAACGATAAGCCTA
>Ga0256832_1003867_pt1 | contig 10157 bp, 11 predicted proteins | sample 134614metaG_FD_190534 | JGI IMG/M metagenome (GOLD analysis project Ga0256832, IMG submission 190534) | Hydrothermal vent microbial communities from Lau Basin, Pacific Ocean - 134-614 | ecosystem: Environmental > Aquatic > Marine > Hydrothermal vents | place: Pacific Ocean: Lau Basin | collected...
CAAGCGCCAGGGCTACGGCGTCGTCGAGAGCGAGCCTCCGCCCTTGCCGGACGACGTGCTCTCGCGCCTCAACCTCCTTGAGAACATCGAAGAGTCCGCCCACGATCGCTTGCGCTGGAACCTCGAACGCAGCGAGGTCCTCATGCGGGTCCTGCTCGGCGATGCCTGAGCTCATCCAAGGGAAGCGCTCCCAGCAAGCGTGGCCACGACGTCCCCTCTTCGATAAGCTCGCTCGCCCATGAGCTCGCCAAGACCACGAGACGGACGCCGCTGGGAACGGGCCGGCGTCGACCGAGTCCCCGCCTTCGTCGAGCGCTGGTCCCGCGGCGCCTTCTACGCCACGAGTGTCGTGCTCATCGCCGGGGTGGCGGGCCTCACCGCCCTGTGGCGGCCCGGCGCCTTCTTCTTCATCCCGGTCGGGCTCTTCGTCGCCCAGGGCATCGCCGACATCGTCCAGACTCGCCGCACCATCCTGCGGAACTTCCCCGTCCTCGGTCACCTGCGCTACTTCCTGGAGTCGATTCGGCCCGAGCTGCGGCAGTACTTCGTCGAGTCGGACTCCGAACAGACGCCGTTCTCGCGCCAGCAGCGCTCCATCGTCTACCAGCGGGCCAAGAACGTCATCGACACCGTCCCCTTCGGCACACTCTTCGATGTCTACGACGACGGCTACGAGTGGCTCGCGCAGTCGCTGGCGCCCACCCACCCGAGTCCGGAGGTCGCGCGGGTCATGGTGGGCGAAGGCCGCTGCACGCAACCCTACTCGTGTTCGATCTTCAACATCTCGGCCATGAGCTACGGCTCACTCTCGGCCGCGGCGATCCGCGCACTCAACATCGGCGCCCGGGAGGGCGGCTTCTTCCACAACACCGGCGAGGGAGGCATCAGCGCCCACCACCTCGAACCGGGGGGCGACCTCTGCTGGCAGATCGGCACCGGCTACTTCGGCTGCCGCACGCCCGACGGCAAGTTCGACCCCGAGATGTTCGCGGAGCGCGCACGTCACCCGCACGTCAAGATGATCGAGGTAAAGCTGAGCCAGGGGGCCAAACCCGGTCACGGCGGCATTCTCCCAGGCAAGAAGGTCACTCCCGAGATCGCCGCGATCCGCGGAGTCGAGGTCGGCCAGACGGTGCTCTCACCGGGCGCTCACAGCGCCTTCGAGGGCCCTCGTGGCCTCCTCGCTTTCGTCGCACGGCTTCGGGAGCTCTCCGGCGGCAAGCCCGTCGGTTTCAAGCTCTGCGTCGGCCATCCGACGGAGCTGCTGGGCATCGTCAAGGCGATGGTCGAGACGGGCCAAGTGCCGGACTTCATCACCGTGGACGGCTCCGAGGGGGGCACCGGCGCCGCGCCACCGGAGTTCTCCAACTCGGTCGGCATGCCCTTGGTCGACGGCCTCAACCTCGTCCACAACGCGCTGCGAGGCGTCCACCTGCGCGGCGAAGTCGTCCTCCTCTCGGCGGGCAAGATCACCACTGGCTTCCACATCGTCCGCCAGCTCGCCCTCGGCGCCGACGCCTGCAACTCCGCGCGGGGGATGATGTTCGCTCTGGGGTGCATCCAAGCGCTCAAGTGCAACACGAACAAATGCCCGGTGGGCGTCGCCACTCAGGACCCCAAGCTCATGCGCGGGCTCGTCGTCGAGGACAAGGCTTCCCGCGTCTCCAGCTTCCACCGCAAGACCATCCAGTCGGTGCTCGAGCTCATCGGCGCCGCAGGCCTTTCGCACCCGCAGGAGCTGCGCAGCCACCATGTGTTCCGACGCGTCTCGCCGACGGAGATCCGACACCTCGGCCAGGTCTACCCCTGGGTGCCCGAAGGCTGTCTCCTCGACGGGACCGCCCCCGCCCCCCTCGGCGAGTGGTGGGACCTCGCCAGCGCAGATTCCTTCAGCGCCTGCGCTCGGCTCCACTGACCTCATCGCCGCATTGCTCAGCGCCGGCGCTCGGCTCCACGGACCCCATCGCCCGTTGCACCGAAACCCTCCTTCGATCGATCCTCAGCGCATGTCCCTCGAGGTGAAGGAGCTCCGACCGGGAGTGGCCGCCGGCGCCGTGGACGTCGTGCTGGCCGATGAGCACGGCAACGAGAGGCTGGTGCGGGTCTCGGACGACGGCGTCGTCGAGCTCGCCGAAGGGATGCTCGTCCCCGTCTCCGACGAGGTCGAAGCGATGGCGCGCGCCGCCGTCGCCGCGCGGCCCCAGCTTGGCGGAGACACGGACGCCGGCACCGATCCGGACCACCTTTCGGCCAGCGCCGTAACGGGCGCCTTCGCCGCAATCCCCGACAGCGCGCGCATCAGCCGCCCGCACGTGGGCACCGGCGAGGTGGACCTCGCCGGGTGCGTCGACTCGACCCAGCGCGTGCTCCACGACGATCGCGCAGGCTCAGGCGAGGACGACTGACGAGCGACCACGCGGAGCGCCGCGGAGGAGCTCAGCGTGTGATCGTCAGGCTACGCACCAGGTCCTTCGGGCTCCGAGCGGCTCCGCGGGCGACGTCCACGTCGAGGACCTTGGCACGCACGAGCTTCAAAAGCTCGGCATCGAACGTGTGGGTGCCGTGCTCGTGGCTCGCGGCGTCGAGCACCTGCGGCAACGAGCGAAACCGCCCCGGTTCGCGAATGCAGTCGCGGACCGTACCCGTCGACCGAAGAACCTCCGTCACGAGCACGCGCTCGCGCCCACCCCCGCGCACGGGCAGCAGCTTCTGAGCCACCACGGCGCGCAGGGCGCTGGCGAGCCGGTCCCGCGCGGACGCCCGGTAGTCCGTCGGGTACATGTTGATCATCCGCTGCACCGCCGACATGACATCCGCCGCGTGCATCGTACAAACGACGAGGAGGCCGGTCTCGGCCGCGTTGAGGGCAAGCTCGAATTCCTCCGGGGTGCGTAGCTCGCCGATGAAGACAACGTCCGGATCTTCGCGGAGCGCCCCGACGATGCCCTCCGCGAAGGAGTCCACGTCGAGCCCCACCTCCCGCTGAGAGAAGGTGCTCAGCTCGTCGTCGAGGACAAACTCGATGGGCTCCTCGATGGTCACCACGTGCCGCCGCACCTTGCGGTTCAGGTAGGAAAGCATCGCCGCGATGGTCGTGGACTTCCCATTGCCGGTCGCGCCCGTGACCGCGATGAGGCCATGCTTCTCCAGGGCGATCTGCTTGACGACCGGCGGGATCCGCAAGGTCGCAAGATCCGGCACGGGGTCGGGAATGTGCCGAAGCACGATCGCCCGGCTGCCCTTCTGGTGGTAGATGTGAACGCGGAAGCGGCCGATCTCAGGGACATCGCAGCCGAACTCGCACTGCCGCCGCGTCAACCGCTCACGACCGGCGTGGGCCCAATCGGCGAAAGCCCGGGCGGCCGCGTCAATGTGGCCATGCCCCAAGGGAGAGTGCTCCAAGGGCACGATCTGCCCCTCGATTCGAACGATGGGAGGGACACCCACCCGCAGATGCAGGTCGGACGCGCCCGCGGCCAGCCCCCCTTGGAGGATGCGAGTGACCGTCGCCAGCTCGTCGACGCCGCCCTCGAGCTTCGTCACGGCGCTCACGCCCGCGCCTCCTCGGCGGACGACGAGAGCTCCCCCGGCTCGAAGAGCTCGCGGAGGGGCGTGCTAACCCCGAGGCCCGCGTCACCCAAGATCACCTGCACACCGCGGCGGGAGTCGAGCCCGACCACGAGCGGGGCCGCGAGGTTCACCGTGGCCCCGCGCCCGTCCGCCGGCACGTTGAGCACGACGGCCAACGCCGCCTCCTCCTCCAACCCGCTCTCGGCCAAGGCCCGGTCCACCGGGTAGTGCGGCGCCAAGAGCTGCAGGTCGCACACCAGAAGCCGGATCTCGGGCGCCTCCTGGGCGACGAGGGCGCGCAGCCCAATGGCCTCGCCGCCCGCCGGGGGATTGGCCAGCTCGCACAGCACCCAGCGCGTGAACCCCTCGAAGCCAAAGAGACCTTTGGGGAAGTGGAGCGCATCGTTGCGGCGACGGATAGCCTCGTGGGTCGGGCCCGAGAGCGCCGGCTCGCTCGCGCTCCGGTTGGCCGCCTGCACCTGCTCGAGGAGCTCCCCGCGAACGATGGGAACGCTCTTGAGCGCCCGGATCCCGATGCGCGCGCGGTTCGGACCCGTGGAGATCACCTCGACGACGATGTCGTCCCCGATGTGGATTCGTTCCCCCGCGCGCCGCGTCAGCGTCAGCATCGATTCACCCGTTCACCAAGCTGGGTCCAGGAAGCTGAGCGGCGATCTTCACGGCGGCCTGGTACGCGCCCTGCGCTTGCTCCAGCTCCAAGTAGGCGTCGACCGGGTCGGCGCCGACGAGCTCGCTCTGCCGCACCTCGGCGCGGTCCTTCATCCGGCCCACCACGCTCTGGGAAACCTCGAGCTGGTTCTGGCGCGCGCCGATCTCGCCTCGGGCGTGCACCACCTGGCCGTGAGCGGCGTCGAGGGTGTCGAGGCTGGCGCGGATCGTCGGTACGTCGTCCGTCTCGAGGGCGGTCGCCAGAGCGTCCAGGGAGGCGAACACGTCCACCCCGCCCCCAGCCCCCGAGAACACCTCGTCGCCGCGCACGCCGAGGGCCACACGGACCCCGGGGCTGACCTCCAGCTCCGGCACGTCCGAGCTGCCGCCGAACACCCCGGCAGCGTCGAAGGGCGGCGCGTCGTCCGGGTAGCCCGCGAACACGTAGCTCCCGGCGGCCTCCGTGTTGGCGAGGGAGTGAACGGTATCCCGCAAGCTCCTCACCTCGACGGCGATGTCGGCGCGCTCGCGAGCCGTCACCGTATCGCTCGCGGCTTGCACCGTTAGATCGCGGATACGGCGGAGCGCCTCGGCGACGTCGGCGAGGCTTCGATCGGCGGCGTCCAAGCGGTGGTTGCCCATGTCGATGCCGCGGGCGTAGGCGTCGGCTCGGGCGCTCTTGGAGCGCTCCCGGAGCGCCTGACTCATCGCGAGGGGATCCTCGCTCGGTTTGGTCACCTGACGTCCCGTGGCGGCGCGCTCCTGAGCGCTCGTCCAGGCGCTCTTGAGACGCGCGAGATTGGCCCGGTGCAGTTCGAACGTCCCCTTGTCACTCACCCGCATGGCATCACCGCTTGAGCCGCATGATGTCGCCGAGCATCTCGTCGGCGGTCTGAATCACTTTGAGCGAGGCCTGAAACCCGCGCTGAAACTGCATCAAGTCGACCATCGCCTCGTCGACGGACACCCCCGAGACGCCTTGCCGCAGAGCCTCGACTTGCTCGACGGCGGCGTCGGCGCCCTCCTGGCGCAAGGTCGCCTGCTGTACCTTCGTCGCCGCTTCTCCGACCAGGGCCGCGTAGCCCTCGACGGCGGTCGCCGTGCCCCCGAGGGCGAGGTCCTGCTCCGCGAGGTTCGTCAGATCGAGGGCGACGCGGTTGTCCCCCGGGAGCATGAGCGCGTCGGCCGCGGCGGCGACGGCGTCGGGGTTGCCTGCGATGGCCGCCGAAAGATCGAGGTTCATCGCCGCGCCCGGCACCGCGCCGGGCGGCACGAAGAGGTCCCGCCCACCGAGCCCGTCGAGGCCGATGCCGCTCCGGTGCGTGGTGTTGTACGCGGTCGCTATGTCGTAGGCCAGCTGGTCGAGGGCGCTCTGGGCGTCCCTCAGCGCCCCGTCGCGGGCGGCGAACATTCCGCCGATGGAGCCCCCGGCGAGGCTCAGGTCCACGAGCGCCCCCGCCTCTCGATGCTGAATCGACACGTCCCCGGTGCCCGGGTCCAGGGCCGATAGAAGCTCGTTGACCTCGCCGTCGGGACCGACGAGCACCCGCGACCCGTCGAGCAGGAGGTTCAGGGTGCCGTCGTCCTCCTCGATGGCCTTTACGGGCACACGGTCGGCCACCTCACGCACGAGTTGGTCGCGCCGGTCGCGAAGGTTGCCCGCCTCCTGCCCGTCGAGCTCGGCCTTCGCGATCTGCTCGCCCAGGTCGGCGATCTGATAGAGACGTTCGTTGACCTGCCCCACCTCGAAGGCGATGCGCTCGTTGATCTCGCCGCGCGCCCCGTCGAGATCCTCCGCGGTCTGCCGGAACACGTCGCCCAAGGACTGCGCGCGCGCCAAGACCTGCTCGCGCGCCGTCGGATCGCCAGGGTTCACCGAGAGATCGCCAAAGGCGCGGGTGAGGGCGTCGAGGGCCGCGCCGATGTCGGCGTCGCTGTCCGTAAAGACCTCGTCGAGGACGTTCAAGGAGCTGGCGCGCGCGCGACTCTCGCCAGCGGAGGAGCGGGCGCCGAGGAGGCGGCGCTCCAGGAAGGGGTCGATCACCCGTCGGGCACCCTTGGCGCGGCTCCCCAGGCCTGGCTGCGGGGGACCGTCGATCGACTCGAGGTTCGCCATGCGGCGCGTGTAGCCCAAGGAGCTCGCGTTCGTGGCGTTGTGCGACGCCGTCTGGGACGCGACCTGGTGCGCCATCATGCCGTTTCGGCCGACCGAGAGGATGCCGAAGAGGGTGCTCATGCGGCCCCGTGCCTCCTCCCGAGCTCCGCGGTGACCTCGACGTTGCCCTGCTTTCCGTAGACCGCCCCGCCATCGGAAGCCACGATGCCCCGAAGACAGCTGACGAGGTGATGCATCAGCTCGAGGTTGAGCTGCGCCTCGCGCGCAAAAGCGTCCCGAAGCTCCTGGGGCAAGCCCGCCTCTCGGAGCACCTCGAGGGCAGCGCGCTTCTCGTCCTGAATCGCGACCAGGGCGTCGACGTCGGCGCGGCGCGCGGCGTCGCGCTCGACCGCGAGGGCATCCCGAAAACGCGCGGCGGCCTCGGGCATCGGCGCCGGCACCGTGTCCGCCCCACTCATTCGAGCTCCTCCTTCAGCATCTGCTCGGCGATGGCGTCGGGGTCGACCTCGAAACTGCCGTCGGCGATGGCCGCGCGCAGACGCTCGACGCGTGCGGTGTCCGGCGTCTCCGGGGCGCGAGCGGCTGCGAGCTCGCGGGCCGCGCGCGACACCTCGACGCGCTCTCCCTTCGGTGGCTGCGAGCCGCTCTTGTCGGCGCGAGCGCGGGCCTTCGGGGACTGAACGTAGGCGGTTCGAATGCTGCCGGTAATCTTCACGGGCGGGCCTCCAGACTCGTCATCGGTCGATTCCGCTGGAGCCTTGAGAAGAATTCGTCACCGAAGCAATCGTCGTTTCCCCAATGTTTTCCGCATCATGCACACTCGGACCCACACGCGCGCTCAGCGGCAGCTCCCCAGGAGCGCCCTCTCGCGGCGCGAGTAGCTCGATGATCTCGATGCGGGCGAGGCCGCCACGCACGTCGTGCCCTCCCCGACGACCGTAACGGTTCCAGGTGCGGCGCTCGAGGTGCCGAGCGCCACCCACCCGGGCCTCCCATCCGTCGAAGACGACCTGCTCCACACGACCCTCCGCGTCGTAACGGATCGAGTGCACACGCTCGACCACCGCCATGTGGCCGGCGTGCCCGTCACGGCCCGCGCCTGTCAGAAGGAACGCCCGCTCGCCGCCCCGAATCGCGGCGTCGATGGCCTCGGCGCTCTCGCCAGTGGCGACGCGCCCCCAATCACGGCGGAGACGTCCGTCCATCGCATCGGCGGTCACGGCGTCCGGGTGAGGGTACCCCCACCCACGAGTGCGCGGCATGAGCGGCACCTGGAAGCCAGCCCGCCGAACCATCTCGAAAGCAAAGAGGTTGCACTTGTAGCGCCCCTGAAAACCCGCTGCGTCGCGAACGTTGAATCGCGCGATCCCCGCGGGGGTCTGCGTCTGGAAGTCGCTGGCGAGCTCGGTGCGCGTCAGGCGCCCCTCACGCCCCCAACGCGGAGCGCTCACCGGCGTGAGCATTTGCTGCGCGGTCGCCTGCAGCCGGCGCGTGGCCCCCGCGACTCGTTGCCCCGTCGCGGGCCCGAGCTCCAGGGGCGCGCGCGGGGTGCGAGGTGCGTCGAAATCCACCGGCGCCGTCGACGAAGCCTCGGCGCCCCGAACCCCGAAGGCGCGCTCGAGCTGCGGCGCCAAACCCAACCCGCCGGCCTCCGTCAAGTGCGAGGCCATCGCCTCGTCCATCATGTGGCCGTACATGCCGGCCCCGGGGCCCGCGCCGCCGGCCATGGCGTCGCCGGCGGTCTTGCGCATGATCTGCCAGAGCTTACGAACGAGCAGTGCCTCGAACTGCTTGGCTGCTTCCCGCGCCTGCTCGTCTCCGGAGCTCGCCTGGGCACGTTGCTGCAGCTGCGCGAGCTGCGCCGCCGCCACGGACCCGACGGTCATACTCGCCTCCCGCTGCTCATTGGACCTGCAGCTCCGCCTGGAGCGCGCCGGCAGTGCGAAGCGCCTGGAAGATCGCGACCAGGTCCCGAGGCGTGGCACCGAGCGCGTTGAGCGCCGTGACGACGTCGGCCAAGCTGGCCGTGTTGGGCACCTGCGCCAGGGCCCCCTGACGCACCTCTGCGCGGACCTCCGTCTGGGGGATCACCGCGGTCTCGCCACCCGCCAAGGCGTTTGGCTGGGACACCCCGAACCGTTCACTGATCTCGATCGAGAGCCCTCCCTGAGCGATCGCGACCTCGCGGATGCGCACGTCCGAACCAAGCACGACGGTGCCTGTCCGCTCGTCGATGACGACCCGGGCCGGAGCGTCGGGCTCCACATCGAGGACCTGAAGCTCGGCCAAGAGCCGCACGACATCGCCCCGATACTCCTCGGGCACCTGCACCCGGACCGCGCCGCTCGTGGGCGCACGGGCGGCCCCGTCTCCGAGATGCGCATTGATCGCCTCGACGATGCGCCGAGCGGTCACGAAGCTCGGCCGGCGCAAACCGAGCTCCAGCACGTCGCCGTCGAGCCCCGGCATCTCCACGGCGCGCTCGACGATCGCTCCCTCGGGCACCCGCCCAACGGTGACGTGGTTGACACTGACGCTGCTGCCGCTGCTGCCTCCGGCGGAGAAGCCTCCGATGAGCACGGGGCCCTGCGCGACAGCGTAGACCTCCCCATCGGCGCCGTAGAGCGGCGTCTGCACGAGGGTGCCTCCGAGCAGACTGCGGGCGTTGCCCATCGACGAGACGGTGACATCGATGCGCGTCCCTGGGTTGAGGTGAGGCTCGAGGGTCGCGGTGATCATCACCGCAGCGGCGTTCTTGGTCTGGATGGAGCCTGGATCGAGGCGTACCCCGAGGCGGCGGAGCATCGCGGCGGTGCTCTGCACCGTGAAGCGGGCCTGGCCGCTGTCGCCGGTTCCGTTGAGGCCGACGACGAGCCCGTAGCCGACCAGTTGGTTCTCTCGGACGCCGCGTACCTCGGTCAGATCACGGATCCGCGTAGCCTGCGCTGGGGCCGCGAACGCGAGGAGCGAAGACACAACGAAGATCGTGGACAAGTGGCGCATCAAAAAGGCCTCAGCTTCGCGATGATTCGACTGAGCCAGCCCTGGCGTTGGTTGTCGGTCAGGGCGCCACGGCCGGTGAACTCGATCTGAGCGTCGGCGACGAGGCTCGATCGGATGGAGTTGTCCGTCTCGATGTCCGCGGGGCGGATGACCCCCGACACGTAGACGTGCAGCTCCTCGTCGTTGATCATGATCACCTTGGTGCCTTCCACGAAGAGGTCCCCGTTGGGCAGTCGGCGCTTGACCCGCACCGCCACGGTGCCGCGCGCACGGGTTCCGCGACGCGTGTCGCCGTCACCGCTGAAGCCGTACTCGCTCATGACGCTCAGCAAGTTCGACGGATCGATGCCCGGATGTGCCCGGGTCAACGCGCCCATGAAGCCGAGGAAGCTCGGCATGCCGAAGCTGTGTTCGGCCTCGCGGTCCATGGAGGTGGTGGCGTCGCCCGAAGCACGGGCCGACTCGTCGATACGAATCGTGACGATGTCCCCAACGCGGCTCGCTCGGAAGTCCGCAAAGAGGCCGCGCGACGAGCTCGTCCAGAGCGAACCCGAAGAAACCGGCTCCGGGGCGTCCTCGTAGTCCCCTTCGCTGTAGTCGCGGTGGCGCTCCAGGTACGGTTCGATGTGCCGAGGCCCACACGCCACGGCCACCATCGCGGCCCCGAGCAGACCGAAGGTGGCCTTCATCGCACCACCATCACCGTGTCGGGGGCAACGACGCGGGCCATCAGGGTGCGTCCAGTCGCGGCGTTGTGGACGCGGATCACGTCCCCGACGCGGCCGGGCTGACGCGCCTC
>Ga0256832_1003868_pt1 | contig 10154 bp, 8 predicted proteins | sample 134614metaG_FD_190534 | JGI IMG/M metagenome (GOLD analysis project Ga0256832, IMG submission 190534) | Hydrothermal vent microbial communities from Lau Basin, Pacific Ocean - 134-614 | ecosystem: Environmental > Aquatic > Marine > Hydrothermal vents | place: Pacific Ocean: Lau Basin | collected...
ACAAAACTACAACGACCTCAATCTTATCATAGCCCATCTGGGCGGTGGTATTTCGGTTGGCGCTCATCAAAAAGGAAAAGTTATAGATGTAAACCAAGCGCTAGACGGTGAAGGACCTTTTTCGCCCGAACGAAGCGGTACCTTACCCGCAGGAGATTTGGTAAGAATGGCATTTTCGGGCAAATATTCACAAACTGAAATGCTCAAAATGCTTACCGGCCAAGGCGGATTAATGGCTTATTTGAGCACGAATAATTTAGAGGAAATTGAAAAAAATTTGGATAAAAAAAGTTCCGAAATTTTGGAAGCTCTAACTTACCAAGTGGCTAAATCAATCGGAGAAATGGCAACGGTATTAAAAGGAAAGATTGATGCGATTATACTGACCGGCGGGTTGGCACATTCCGGTTTTATTACGAATAAGATTATAGAACGTATAAAATTTATTGCCCCTGTTCATATTTTTCCAGGTGAAGATGAAATACAGGCTTTGGCCAAAAACGGATTGATGGTATGGAAAGGGGATTTAATTCCAAAGCATTATCAATAGTTTACAATTGTAACATTTAGGAAAGAAAGTTATGAATCAATCAGACCTTTAATTTATATTACCAATAAAGAACCGGAACGTCACACACAATTTATTGGTTATAAAACTTTACCATATAATTGTCAATATTCCGGAAACAACTGCTACAAACAAGTTAAGGCTTTAATAAAACAAATAGACCAGTTACATACGCTGTTTCTAATATCTTCAAATCTATACAAAATATTGACAATAGACACTTGTCTAACTTTCAATGGTTTACAAATGTAAAATCAGTCTTGTAACTTTCTTCTCTTCCTCTCAGCTGATAGTAATTCTAATTCACGATTAGTTTGACCGGCAACCGATGTGTTTTCTTCTGCTCTTCTAATTAAATACGGCATAACATCCTTAACCGGACCAAATGGTATATATTTACTGGTGTTGTAGCCGAGCTTTGCTAAATTAAAAGTAATATGATCGCTCATGCCCAGCAATTGCCCGAACCAAATACGTTTATCATTTTTTTGTAAACCATATTGGTCTATCAGTTGGGTTAGATATAGCGCACTATCTTCGTTGTGGGTGCCGGCATATACCGACATATCTGCAATATTAGAAACCATATAAGCCAAGGTATCATTATAATTTTTATCAGTTGCCGCTTTATCTTTACATATCGGATCTTCATAACCCAATTCTTTTGCCCGGACTCTTTCTTTTTCCATATATGCTCCTCGCACTAATTTCATCCCTATTTTAAAGCCTTCCTTTTTGGCACGTTGATGAAGTTTTTTTAAGTACGGCAAGCGATCTTTCCTATATAATTGCAAGGTATTAAACACAATTGCTTCTTTTTTATTATAACGTCGCATCATGTCTTCAACCAAATCATCGGCAGCTTTTTGCATCCATGTTTCTTCGGCATCAATCATCAACGGCACACCAGCATCATAAGCAGCTTTTGACAAGGTATCGTAACGATGCACTACCCTATCCCACTCGGCTTGTTCCGTAGCTGTTAGAGGGTTCTCCGAGGATACTTTTTCATAAATGGCAAAGCGCCCCATACCGGTAGGTTTAAAAACCGCAAAAGGAATTTCAGGACGGTTTTTAGCAAATTCAATCAATTCCAAATTTTTATGCAAAGTAGCATCAAAAGTTTCATCATTTTCCGCACCTTCAACCGAATAATCCAAGATAGAATAAACCCCTTTGGCATATAATTTGTCAACCAGCGGCAAAGTATCTTTTTCATTAACGCCACCGCAAAAATGATCAAATACCGTTGTTTTAATAAGACCTTCAACGGGAAAATGGTGTTTTAAAGCAAACTTTGTAACGCCGGTCCCGAGTTTGACCAAGGATTCATTTTTTATCATTTTGAATAACCAATAGGCTTTTTCCAGTTCGGCATCAGTTTTTATAGCAAAAGCAACTTCGGTATTGTTAAATATATCTTTGTTCATGGCTTCAAATTTTTTCAAAAATAAAAAGTTTTATCGAGATTAATATGATAAATATTAGTATTTTTAGCCCAAAATTATGATGATGGCTTATTATTTTGAAAATTATGGTATTGACGCCTTACATAACTATATTTCCGAGTTTAATCCTTCAAAAATTATAGTCATTACCGACAATAATACCCAAAGTTTTTGCTTGGATTATTTTAAAAATCTTACCAATTTGGAGTTTACAAATGTAAACATCAAAAACGGAGATATTCACAAGAATATTAATACTTTATCAGATGTTTGGAAGCAACTAATGAAAGCGGGTGTAGACCGAAAAACCTTGATGATTAATCTAGGGGGTGGTGTAGTTACTGACTTAGGCGGATTTGCTGCCGCAACCTTTAAGCGCGGACTAAAATTTATTCATGTACCAACGACACTGCTGGGAATGGTGGATGCAGCCATCGGTGGTAAAAACGGTATTAATTTTATGGAAGCTAAAAATCAAATAGGGACCATTGTGCAACCCGAATTTGTATGGATTTTCACCGGTTTTTTAAAGACTTTACCCGAAGAGGAATTTATTTCAGGGTTTGCAGAAATGCTAAAACACGGCTTGATTGCCGATAGAGCGTATTGGAAAGACTTAATTTCGTATGCGCAAAACCCGAACCATAATCACCTTCTTCCCGGCTTAATAAAAAAATCTGTCACTATCAAAGATCATATTATCCAAGAAGACCCTTTTGAACAAGGGAAACGAAAGTTATTAAATTTCGGTCATACAATAGGGCATGCTTTGGAAAGTTTTATGAATTATCAAAAAAACATACCGTTATCGCATGGCAAAGCCATAGCAGCCGGCATGATTATGGAAGCTTACCTTTCCTTTAAACTTAATGGTTTAAATCAGTCGGATTTAGCTGAGATCAAACAAAGTATTAATTCTCTATATCCGATTATTAATTTGTCTATCAATGAAATAAAAGAAATTATTAACTTAATGCGTTTTGACAAAAAGAATGAAAACGGTGTGGTGAAATTTGTGTTAGTAAACCGGATCGGAAGTGCAGATTTCAACAAAGAAGCACCGGAACAATTGCTTTACGAAGCATTTGATTTTTACCAGTCTTAATGGAAAGTGGAAATGACACCAAAAAAAACCCGGATAAAACATCCGGGCAATCTATAAAAAATGTCATAAAAAATTAAACCATTTCTTTAAAAATCGTATGCATCAACCGTTTTTTATCATTGATACTTTCTTCCAAAGAAATCATGGTTTCTGTTCGGATAATACCTTCAATATCATCTATTTTAAAGATAATTTCTTTGGCATGTTGGGTGTTTTTAGCACGGATTTTACAGAAAATATTGAATTTTCCGGTAGTAATATGTGCTACGGAAACATAAGGTATTTCTTCCAATCTGTTTAAAACAAATCTGGTTTGAGAAGTTTTTGACAAATAGATCCCGACATACGCTATAAAAGAATAACCCAGCTTATCATAATCCAATATTAACGTGGAACCTTTAATGATTCCGGCTTCTTCCATTTTTCTAACTCTGACGTGAACAGTTCCGGCAGAAATCAACAATTTTTTTGCTATTTCCGTAAAAGGTGTCCTGGCATTGTCAATTAGCATATCCAAGATTTGCAAATCGACATCATCTAAATGTATTTTTCCCATTTTTAATTTTTTTTATTTCGTTATTTAATTTCGTGCAAATATACGACATCTTATTAAATAATTATAATTTTTTTATTTTTTTCTAGTTTTTAATGTCATTTATACGCATTTTAGCCTTTAAAACTTATTAATTTTATGAAAAATGCTTTTTTGTTTCATAGTGATATTGGTAAACTTTCATTTTTTTCTATTAACAAACTCACAGATTAGTTTACATTTGCAATACGATTTTGTAACACCTCAATCATTTTAACTTTGTTAAACTTTGAATTATCACACTTTTTTCTCAAAAATTTTTAATACCGATAAATTTTTGTTATAATTATTATCCAAAATATTGAAAATCAGTTATTAAATTAAATTTAATAAAGCCTTATTTCGGATACATAATCGGGGAAAAGCAAGCTAAAATTATCAGTTTTGACTAAATTACTTTTGTAAAATAATTTTATTTTTGTATATTTGAAATATCGAAATCACAAATGTAAAAACATGACTGCTATTAGTAAACGCATTCAATATATACTGGAACATTACAATTTGACAGCCGGTCAGTTTGCTGAAAAGTTAGGGATCCAAAAAAGTAGTGTCTCTCACCTACTATCGGGACGCAACAAACCTTCTTTTCAATTTTTATCAAAATTGGTTAAAGCTTTTCCTGAAATTAATTTGAATTGGTTTATTACCGGAGAAGGCGATATTTTTTATAAATCCGAACAAGATAGCGAATATGAGAATCTCAGCAAAGTAAAAAACCAACCGGATAACGACAAAACTTTACAAGAATTTGAAAGCCAACCGATTCAAAAAAAATCGGCAGATGAATCCGGGTCAACTGCCAATCAATTGGAACAAATCATCATGGTTTATCATGATGATACATTTAAAATTTTAAAAAAACGTTAACGCATTATTGTGGCAATGAGCTTACGGTTACCGGCATGGTTTCTAAATTCACATAAAAATATACCTTGCCATTGGCCCAAATTTAACTTACCATTGGAAATGGGGATGGTAATATCGGTTCCAATCATAGCGGCTTTGATATGCGCCGGCATGTCGTCGCTACCTTCAATGGTATGTTGATAATACGGCATATCTTCTTTGACAATATCATTAAACGCCGCTTCTAAATCTTGACGTACTGTCGGATCAAAATTTTCATTGATCATGATACTGGCAGAGGTATGCTGTATAAATAAATGCAATAAGCCGGTTTGCGGCAACATCTCTCCTACTTCATCAAGAATTAAATCCGTTATCAAATGATAGCCGCGCGGAAAAATCGGTAAGATTATCTTTTTTTGTTTCATTGGGTTTAGTTTATTGGCATTTAACTTAATTGCAGCCGGTTATAGCCAAACAATTTGTTTTTTTTGATTTGTTCGGCAATCTCATCCGGCACAAAAGTTTCCCAACCGGCAATACCTTTTTGAATTTTATCGATTAATTCGCGATTGTATGTATTTAGTAATTGTTCATCATAATCAGTGATATCGACAAATTTGCCATCATTTTTAAAATATTCAAACAAATCTTGCATTTTTTTATCCAAACGCATATTACGACTGCATATTATTTCATCTTGCCCGCGTTCTTTATACGGATAAATATACAATTTCATTTTTTTGTTCAACAATTTACCCATCGCTTCCAAAATACCACCGCTTAAATGTTTGTAGTAATTTTCATCAAATAATTTAATGAGATGGTTGGCGCCTATTATCAAGCCCATACGTTCTTTGGTAAAGCGTGAAAAATATTCGGACAGACGATAATACTCCCTAAAATTGGTCACCATAACCATTTGATTTAGAGAGCTTAACAGATTTACCCGGTCTAAAAAATCTTTTTCATTGATGTCATCGGCACCATTGGTCAAGTTGTCCAAAGTCATTTCTAAAATCAAATCGGTTTTTTCCGGATTGACATCTGTTTCCTCGGTAAACTTAGCCAAACCTTTTTCTAGCATATCCAGTGCCAGCTTGGTAACAGGGCGAAAGCTGCCGCGAAGCGCCAAAATGTTTTTCTTATATAATTCATCAGCCGGTAGTAAGTTGTAGCCATCCGGCCCAAACATAACGGCATCGGTAAAGCCGTTTTTGACCAATAACAAGCTCATCAGGCGGTTATCGACAAAAGCAAAACGGGGACCTGAAAAATTGATCATATCGATTTCTATTTTATCTTTATCGATATAATCATAGAGCGAGGCTAACAAATCCTTTGGATTGTCATTGTAATAAAAGGCGCCGTAAATCAAGTTAACGCCCATTTTTCCCAAAGTCTCCTGTTGATGTTTGGCATCATTTTCATGAAAACGAACGTGCAAAATAATTTCGTTATAGTCTTCATAAGGCCCTAACTGAAACCGGATACCAACCCAGCCGTGACCTTTATATTTCTTAGCAAAATCAATAGTAGCCACCGTATTGGCATAGCTAAAATAAAACCGGTCGGGAAATTGTTTACGGTCGATACGTTCTTCCAGCAGCTTGGTTTCATGTATCAACATTTTTTTTAACCGGTTTTTGGTTACATATCGTCCGTCAGCTTCACGACCGTAAATGGCATCACTAAATTCTTTGGAGTAAGCCGACATGGCTTTGGCAATGGTTCCGGACGAAGCACCGGCTCTAAAAAAGTTTCGAGCGGTTTCTTGTCCGGCGCCTATTTCGGCAAAGGAGCCATAAATATTTTGATTGAGATTGATTTTTAAAGCTTTCTGCATCGGCGTGGGAGCCGATTTGAGTTCTATATCCCCTTTAAGTTTTACAGGCATAGCATTTTTTATTTTTGCCAAAAATACTAAAACTAATGGAATCCGGTAAATTATTTTTTGAGAAATTTTTTCTTTATTCTCCGGCTTATAAATCCATATTTGTTTACCAGCAATTGTATTCGCTAATAGGATAATAATTTTAATTATTCAACATCATAAAATTATTATTCACACTATAAATAAATCACAAAAAATCCGTTAAGACGGCAGATCATTTTCCGAAGTCGTGTCATTATTAAGTCCTTGATTTTGTTGTGACTTGTTATTTTCCGACGCTTCTGTTTTGCTAGGTTTGACCAAATCTTGCGGCATATTTTTAGTTGCATCAAAAATAATACGCAAAAGTTTGCTTAAAGACTCTTCTATATCTTTGGTCTCCAACAAGATGGTTATATATAAATTGGAATTTTTAAGCGAACTTTCTTCTTTTTGAATTCGTAACACCTGGCGGTTAATGATTTTTTCCAAAGTTGTATCCAAATCCGTCGTTTTATAAAGTCTGCGCAATTGGTTAAAATCGCGGTTAATCAAAGCTTTTTGCATGTCATTCATCAAGCCGACCATGATATTTCTGATTTGTTCCAAATCTTGCTTTTGTTCTCCGGTCAGTTCACTATGGGTATTATCGACATATTCCTTACTGATTTTACTGATAAAATGCATTGACTGAATCAAATCTTGAATTTTGTCTAATAGTTTGATGTAATTATTACTGATAATGATGTCTTTATCTTTATTATTTTTGATGATATAATATAGTTTATCACGCAATTTATTACCTTGCTTATAAAGCTTCTTAACATTTTTATCATTCTTTTTAAGCAGACTTAAATCATAAGCTTTTAAACCATCAATGGTATTGGCATACAATTTATTGATATATCCGATTACTTTATTGATATTTTTCAAACTTTCGGCAATTAACAATTCGGTAGATTTTTGCTCGTCGAGTTCTTGTGTGCCATTATCAAAATCAAAAAACTCTTCTTTTTCGGCAGCTACTTCTTCATTGTGTTTACGTTGACTTCTGTATAACATAAATAACTCGGCAACAAAGAATAAAATAGCTAAATAGAAACCAAATTTATAAATTAACACTGCAAATGTAAAAGCTATGGTAAAAGCAAAAAATGCGGTCATAAACCATCCACCAATAACACTCAAAACACCGGCAATACGATAAACCGCACTTTCACGTCCCCAAGCACGGTCAGCCAAAGAGGCTCCCATAGCAACCATAAATGTTACATAAGTGGTTGACAAAGGCAAATGCATAGAGGTTGCAATGGAAATTAAAATGGCAGCAACCAACAGGTTAACAGATGCCCGGATCATATCAAATTCCGGCATCCCTTTTTTGACTTTGATTGCAGGTGTTCTAAAACGGCTGTCAATCCATAATTGTGTAGATTTTGGCAAGACCATTGTAAAGGTTTTATTGATACCCATAGCTGCTTTGACAACTGCTCTTGAAACCGGATTGGCTTCAAAACGTTCTTCCTTATCACCCTGTGCCGATAAATCAATAGCGGTTTTGGCAACTTTTTGCGCTTTGCTCGAAAACCATAAAGTCAACACCATAATAGTAGCAGCCCCAATTAAAAAGATGAGTGGCGTCGGCACTTTTTTACCTAAAACCGTCATCATAAATTCTGTTGCCGGTTGGCCGGATACCACCCAAGCTTCATAAGAATTGTAACCGGCAATAGGCACCCCGATAAAGTTAACCAAATCGTTACCGGCAAAGGCTAAAGCTAATGAAAATGTGCCTAGTAAAATTATAAATTTTAATACATTGACCTTAAAAAGTTTAATCAATATATATGAAACAAGTGTCCAAAAAATTAAACTGATAGTTATTATATATAATGTATAATCGTGGATATAAACTTTGATATCACCATAAAAATCGGTTCCTTTTAGACCTTTTAAAATGATAAAATAAGTAATAGCTGCAATAGAAACACCGCTAAATATGGAAGTAGCAATGATTCTCTTCTTGATATCAAACTGAAAGGTGAAAACCAAGCGGGAGATATATTGGACGATGGCTCCAACGGTAAAGGCTATAACAACGGATAATAAGATACCTGAAATAATTTTCAAGGCACTGGAAGAATTGATATACAGCGCTACTTGGCCCAAATCGGCACCTTGTTCTAAGGTTTTGACCAAACCAACACCAACGGCAGCACCAAGTAAATCAAAAACGATAGAAACCGTAGTTGAAGTTGGCATACCTAAACTGTTAAAAATATCCAGTAAAAAAATATCTGCTAACATGACGGCGATAAAAACCGCCATGATATCATAAAAAGTAAACATGCCCGGATTGAAGATGCCTTTACGCGCAACTTCCATCATACCGCTTGAAAAAACCGCCCCTATAAAAATGCCTAAACTGGCAGTTATCATGATGGTTTTAAAATTAAAAACTTTGGAACCAATGGCAGAATTTAAAAAATTGACAGCATCGTTACTCACCCCGACAATTAAATCAACAACAGCCAAAATCAATAACATGATGACCAAAACAAGAAAGATATTCATAACAGTTGCATATTTATTTTACGTATTCAAAAATATAAAAATAAAAGGCTTATTGCCGGTATTTTAATTTTTTTACGATTTATTTACATTCTTTGATATAATCTATAAGTTTTGCAGTAGGCAAGCCCATAATATTGTAATACGAACCTTTTATTTTTTTGATTCCGGTTACCCCTATCCACTCTTGAATTCCGTAAGCGCCGGCTTTGTCAAAAGGTTGATACCGGTCAATATAGTATTTGATATCTTTATTTTTCAATTTTTTAAAATACACTTCCGAAATATCGGCAAAAGTCAAAATATCTTTCTTGGTGCGTAAGCAAACACCGGTTATCACTTCATGTTTTCTGCCCGATAGCGCTTGTAACATTTTTTTGGCGGCAGTTTTATTTTTAGGTTTTCCCAATATCTCATCATCTAAAACCACAATGGTATCGGCAGTTATCAACATCTCATCAGCTTTCAAACGATGGTAAGCCAAAGATTTTTTTATAGCCAAATATTCCGGAACTTCGGTAGCCGGTAATATCTCCGGATAAGATTCATCAGCTTTGATACTAACAGTCTTAAAATCCAAATCCATTTTTTCTAATAATTCTTGACGGCGGGGCGAAGCGCTTCCTAATAAAATTTTGTAAGTCATTTCAGTTATTTTTCCGGTTGCGAATATAAAAAATTTATTTTGTGCGTTTATAAGAAAGAATTAATTTCCTTTTACAAAAAATATTGATAATTTTAAGGCACAAAACAATATAGTATGTTCGCTCCAAAATATCCATTAGCTTTTTTACCGACGCCTTTACATCATTTGCCCAATCTATCACAAAAATTTCCTTATAATATTTACATTAAACGCGACGACCAAACCGGATTAGCAACAGGCGGTAACAAAACCCGTAAATTAGAATATCTGATACAAGATGCGCTTGATTCGGGTTATGATACCGTAATTACAGCCGGCGCACAGCAGTCCAATCATTGCCGGCAAACAGCAGCAGCCTGTGCACAAGCGGGCTTGGAATGTCATTTATGGCTCAATGACACCGAACCGGAAATCTATCAAGGAAACCTGTTGTTGTCTCATCTTTTAGGCGCACAATTACACTTTTCAGGCGAACAAGCCAAAGGTCGTGAAACTGCCTTGC
>Ga0256832_1003869_pt1 | contig 10153 bp, 5 predicted proteins | sample 134614metaG_FD_190534 | JGI IMG/M metagenome (GOLD analysis project Ga0256832, IMG submission 190534) | Hydrothermal vent microbial communities from Lau Basin, Pacific Ocean - 134-614 | ecosystem: Environmental > Aquatic > Marine > Hydrothermal vents | place: Pacific Ocean: Lau Basin | collected...
GGCTCGAGCCCGCCCCGAAGGCCAGGCTCCAGCCGAGCCGCCCGCGCAGGTAGGGGTCGGCCAGCACCGCCCCCAGGCCGTACCCGAGCCCCCGCCCGATCACCAGCCCCAGCGGCCAGAAGAGCGCGAAGGCCAGGAAGACAAGGACAACTACGGCGGCGACGCGAGAAGGGGAGGTCATGGCGTACGGGAGGTGGGAGGTAGGGTGTAGGGGGTGAGAAAAGCAAGAAAAGCGACCAAAAAGCGAACCGATGCAGACGTAAAGCCAATCCCACCGTTAAGCGCTACCAGCGCCCATCTCCTACATCCCACTTCCCACCTCCTACCTCCCACTTCCTACCTCCTGTTTTTCATCACTTCTCCCGCGCTCTGGCCACGGACGACCACAGCCTCCCATTCGCCAATCCAGCGCTCGCGGTTCTTGGCGATGGCCTCGGGGCTCAGCTCGGCGGGCTGCAAGGGCCGCTCGGCGAACTTGAACACCTCGGGAAGCTTGGCGTCGCGCCGCACCGGCCAGACCCACATGTTGAGCGGAATGTCCTCCTGGACGGGCTTCGAGAGCAACCAATCGACGAACTTCTCGGCGGCGGCGCGGCGCTTGGTCCCCTTCAGAATGCCCACGAACTCGACCTGCAGGAAGCTCGCCCCCGGCCACAGCAGGTTGCCGGTGGGGGGCTCGCGGTAGGCCCCTTCCGAGAAGTAGACCTCGGCCGCGGGGCTGGTGGTGTAGCTGACCACCAGCGGCCGGTCGCCGCCGTAGCGGGTGAAGTGGGCGAAGTAGGCCTCGCTCCAGCCCGGGGCCACCTTGACGCCGCCCTCGCGCAGCCTTTCCCAGAACTTCAGGTAGCCGTCCTCGCCCAGCGAGGACACCGTGGCCAGCAGGAAGGCCAGCCCCGGCGAGCTGGTGGCCGGGTTTTCGACCACCAAGAGCCGGGCGTACTCGGGCCGGGCCAGCTCGTCCCAGCTACGTGGCAGCGCCTGGTCCTTGAAGTAGTCCTTGTCGTAGTTGAGCGCCACGTAGCCGTAGTCGACCGGCAGCGCCGTCAGCGTGGGGTCGAGCAGGAAGCGGCTCTGGACCGCCCCGATCGCGGGCGTCGAGTAGCGTTCGAGGATGCCCGCCTCGAGCGCCCGCGAGAGGAAGGTGTTGTCGATGCCGTAGATCACGTCGGCGATCGGCGCGCCCTTGCTGAGGATCGCCTTGTTGAGCGTCTCGCCGGCGTCGCCGCCCTCGACGAAGCGCAGCTTTATGCCCGTCTCCTGCTCGAAGCTCGCGATCACCTCTTTGGAGAGCGCGAAGCTCGAGTGCGTGAGCACCACGAGCGTTTCCGCCAGCGCCAGACCGAAGACCAGAGGTACGAGGAACAGCAGCTTCTTCAACATAAAACCCCTCCTTGTCACGCGGGAGGGGAAGGGTGGGGCGCTTGCCCGTCACCTTCCCTACGCCGGCATTACCCGGTTCAGGTTCCAAGGGTGTCTCTCAGCCCGTAGGGCACCCCCGGTGACGCCTCCAGTATAGCGCCGTTTGCGGCCACCCGGTCCGCCGGCTAGCCGTCGACCGGCGTGGGCCGGCCCTCCTCGTTGATGGCCACGTAGACGAGCTCGCCGCGGGTCGCCAGCACCCGGGTCGCCTCGCCGCCCCCGAAGCGCTCCTTGAAGACCTCCACCTGGACGGTCAGCGAGGTGCGGCCCACCCGGCCCACCCGGGCCACCACCTCGAGCAGGTCGCCCGCGCGGATGGGCACCTCGAACTCCACGCGCCCCACGGCCACGGTGACGACCGGCTTCTTCGCGCGGCGCGCGGCCGCGTACGAACCCACCTTGTCCATCAGCCCCAGGACGAAGCCGCCGAAGGCGTTGCCCAGTGGGTTGGTGTGTTCGGGAAAGACCATCTCGAGGGTGCGGGCTTCGCTTTCCATGCCCCCAAGCTACCAAAGCCCCGCGAGGGGCACCCGGACCCAGGTCGGCACCACCCGCGCCGGCTCGCGGCGCACCGGGGTCAGCAAGCGGCCGTCTTGGGTGCGCGCCCCGTACCCCAGGAACCAACCCTCCCCGTCCAGCAAGGCGTAAAGGTAGCCGGGCCGGGCGGGCGGGAGCTCCAGCTCGCGCGGCTGGGCCCCCTGCAGGTGCCGCAGCAAACGCAGTTTGCGCAAGCGGCGGCGCTCGGCGGCCGTCTTGGCGCGCACCCCCGGCGGCGCGGGGAGGGCCCGCACCTCCAGGTCGCGGCGCCAGGCGAAGACCTCGCGCAGGTCCGCGTCGTCGAGAACGCCCACCTGCGCCGCCCCCAGAACCTCGACCTGCTGGTACCGGAAACGGCGGGCCGCCGCCCCCTCGACCCAGCCGTCGGTATCGGCGACCCAGACCGCCCCGCCCGCGCGCGCCAACCGCGCGGAAGCCGCCAGCAGCCAGGCCTCGGCGCCGAGCGGTTGCACCTTGCCCACGAGCAGCCGCCGCCACACGCGGACGCCGGCGCGGTCCCAGCGGAAGAGCGTCACCGTGCCCGGCAGGCTGCCCTGCCCCACGTCCAGGTCGAGCAGGTGGGCGCGGCCGAACCGCCGGGCGGCGCGTTCGGCCAGCGCCCGCGCCAGGGTGGACTTGCCGCGGTCGGTGGGTCCTACGAGCACCAGGTTCACGCCCGCCCCCACACCCCACGCTAGCAGGGCTCAGGGCAGCGGGTCCATGCGCCGGGCCGCGCCGTCGTCGTAGGCCTGCCAGAGCCAGACCGCGTCGGCCAGGGCGCCGACCGGGGCGACCGCGGTTACCGGGGTCTGCTGCTCGAGCACCGCCCCCGCGGCGTCGAGCGCCACCAGGCCGCCCGCGGCCTCGGTGGCGAAAACGGGCCCGTCGGTCACCGGGGCGGCCGCCAGCGGTCCGGCGAAGGTGTGGAAAAGGCTCGGGCCGGCGTCGTCCAGGCGGGTCAGGCAGCCGCCCGCGTCGTGGATCCAGACCACGCTGGTGCGGCTGCGCCCGGCGTAGGCGCCGCAAAGGTCGTAGGTCACCGCCGGGGCGGGGTCGAGCGCGGTGTTGCCCACGTCGAGGCGCACGCCCCAGAGGTAGAGGTCCACGTCGGCGGCGAGGGGCGGATCGGAGCCGCTGGCCTCGCGTTTCAAGGGGTAGAGGACGACCTGGCCGACGCCCGCGGGCACGGTGAAGGTCACCGCCACGCGCGACCAGCTGCCCGCCGTAAGCGCGGCGGCGTAGTCGGTCTCGGGCACGATGGGGTTGCCGGACCCGTCGCTGACGGCGTAGTAGGCCTCGCTCCCGGCCCCCGGATAGGCCCAGAAACTGAAGGTGTAGGTCTCCCCTTCCTTGACGTCCACCGTCTGCCCCAGGGCGTACCCCTCCACGCCGGCCGTGACCTGCTCGGCGGTGGTGCTGCCGTCGGGCGCGGCGAGGGCGTCGGGGGCGACCGTCACCCCGGCGGCCGACCAGCTGGCGGCGTCGAGCGCGCTCGGATCCTGAACCGGGTTGAGGGCGAAGTCGCGGCCGACCAGCCGCGTGCCCTCCACCAGCCAGAGCCGGCCCCAGCCGTCGAAGCCGTCCGTGGGGGCGGTTGGAAGCCGCTCGTAGGTCACCGGCGCCGCGGCCGCGCTGTGGGCGTAGGCCAGGATGCGGGTGGGCGTGACGACGTAGACGTAGTTGCTGTCCGTGCCCAGACCCACGATCGCTTCACCCACGTCCAGCGACCAGGGGCCCGTGCCCGCGGCGCGCAGGACGCTGCCGGAGGCGAAGTAGGCGGACCCGGCGCGGACGCCGACGGGGGTGCCCGGTTCCCAGACGGGAACCAGCCCCGTGAGGTCGGCACCGATGTAGTACACCCCCTGGGTGGTGCGGAAGTAGAGGATGCCCTGATCGTTCCACAGCTCCAGCACCTGCCCCGAGACGGCCCGCTGGGCGAGCGCCAGCGTGTCGCTGTCCACCCGGGCGACCCAGCCGTCGCCGCCCCAGTAGACCCCGCTGCCCAGCACCACCGGCCCCGCCGTGGGCACGCCGGGAAGCGCGACCTCGTCGCGCACCCCGAAGGGCAGGCTCAGGTCGAAGCTGGCCTGCGCCTCGCCCGAGAACGCCAGGGTGTCGACGGCCAGCGCCCGCACCGTGTGGACGCCGTTGGCCTGGAGACCGGGATCCCAGCTCCAGCTGTAGGGGGCCTCGGTGTCGGTGGCCACCAGGTTGCCGTCGAGGTAGAACTCCACCCGGTCGAGGGTGCCGTCGTCGCTGACGTTCGCGGTCACGGTTACCGGAGCGGCGGTGGGCTTGGCCGGCACGTCCAGGCTGACCTGGGGCGGCCGCGAGGTCTGCAGGGTGAAGCTCGCCGAGCCCCGGCGCAGGCCGTACTCGTCCTGCCAGTAGAGGCGCGGGGCGTACTCCCCGGAAACCGCGTCCGCGGGTACCTGCACCGTGACGGTGACGTTCTGGCTGCCCCCGTTCGTGAGCACCACCGAAGACGGGCTCACCGAGACGACGACGTTGCCGTTCTGGTCTCCGCTCAAGAGCGCGGTGCCCTCGAAGCCGTTGCGCGAACGCACGGTGGCGGTGAAGCTCGTTCCCTCGCCCGGAACCAGCCGCAGCAGCGGGGGCAGGTTCTGGTACTCCACCCAGGCCGAGGCGTTCCAGGGCACGTCGAGGGTCACCGCGTGGGTAGGTCCGTTCACCCAGGTGCCGTCGAGCTTCTGCGCCCGCACCAGCAGGTCGTGGGGGCCGTTGTAGAGCGTGGGATCGAGGATCAGCTCGCGCACGAAGTGGCTGTTTCCGTCCACGTACCAGGAGTCGAGGATGCCCATGTCGGTGAACTGCACGTCCATGCGCACGTACTGCCCGGGATCGGCCAGGTCCACGACCACGTTGAAGCGGGGTTCGGTGATCACCGCGCCGTCGGCGGGTTCCACCAGGGTGATCCCGCCGTCGGGCGGGGGCGGGGTGCCCTGGGTGTAGGTCAGGGTCACCTGCGTCGTCTGACCCTCGAGCACCTCCACGTCGGTCGCCGGCGGGTCGACGTAGCCGTCCAGGGGCAGGCCGTCGACGGTGTAGGTGCCCACCGGCAGTTCGAGCACCGTGCTGCCGTTAACGGTGCCGTTGAAGACCGTCTGGCTACCCTGGTTCACCAGCACGTCGGCCGCGGCCACGCCCTCGAGGATGAGTTCGAGCTGCCCCTTGACGACGGGGAGGCCGACCTCGACCTGGAAGGGACGGCGCACCCGCCAGTCGCCCAGGGAGGCCTCGAGGGTGTAGTCGTAGGTGCCCTCGGCCGACTGCGGCGGCAGCACCACGCTCGTCTGGCCGGGCACCATCAGCGGCTCCCGGGCCAGCAGCGCCCCCGACGCGTCGCGAAACTCGAGGGCCGCCGGGCAACCGAAGCGTACGTCGCTGTCGATGCCAACGGGGACCGAGATGAACTGATCCGGCTCGGCGCCCACGGGGCTCGCAAGCACCAGCTGCGGGGGGTCCGGCGTGTAGTCGAAGGTGGCGCTGCGCTCGAGGGTGAGCTGAACCCCGCCGTTGCTGACGACCTGAGCCGAGACCTGGAGCAGGTTCGAGCCGTAGCACATGAGCCCTTCCAGGGGCAGGGTATAGGTTCCGGGCGCGAGCGGGCCGTTCAGGGTTCCGGCCCCGCGGCCGTTGATTTGATACTGGATCGACAATATTTTTTCCACGCCCTCGATCTTGACGGTGGCGTTGGGCACGGTCACGACCAGCGAGGTGATGGCGGCACGGCGCGCCGTGCCGCAGGCCGCCAGCAACAGCACGACCGCTGCGAGTAGGGCAAGATGGAGGGTTCGTTTCATAGTTCAGAAAAGAGAGCGGCCCCCGGACCGCGCTGCGGTCCGGGGGCCCGAGTGGGCTAGAAGGGAGGCTGGATGGACACGGTCTCCGTCACGCTGTAGGGAACGAGCGGAGCCTGCGTGTCGGGGTTGGCGTAGTCCACGGTCGCCGTCGCCGAGTTGTTGCCCACGGCGTTGGCGTGCGCGAAGACCACGAAGACGGCAGTGTCACCCGGCGCCAGGTCGAACGGCGTGTAGCTCAGGGTCGAGCCGTTGAAGGCGGCCACGGTGGTGTGGCTGCTCAAGCCGCCGGTAATCGTGGCGTTGGCGTTGTCCAGGTTGACGACCAGCGAAACGTCCTGAGCGGTACCGGTGCCGGTGTTCTGGATCTGGTAGAGGTAGACGAAGTCGTCACCGCGCTGAACCTGGCTGTTGAAGAGCCAGCCTTCGTAGTTGCCGATGTTGTTCAGCTCGATCCAGGGGTCGGTGGGCTCGATCACGAAGGACCAGGCGCAGTCGAAGACCAGGTTGGGCCACTTCGGAAGGTCCGGCATGCCGATGGCGCTGGCGTCCACTCCTTCGAACGGCGGGCGGCAGTTGTTGGTGAACTGGTTCATGTTGGCCGCGGTCGCGCCGGCGAGGTTGATGTGGATGCCCGGCAGGTTGTTGTCGAGCACCAGCGTGGTGCTGGCCACGTCGCCGCCGCCCATCAGCGGGATCGTCGCCCAGAACATGCTCTTGTCGGCGAAGCCGAGGAAGTCGCCCGGCGCCGCGTTGGCGGCGAAGGTCTGATCGGGGTTCACGCCGTCGTCGTCGACCAGGGTGATCGGGTTGGTGGTGTTGAAGTCGAGGCCGATCAGGAAGCCGTCGCCCACCTGCACGTCACGCCCGTAGGGGTTGTCGCGCACCGAACCGTCGAACTCGGCCGGGTACTGGGCCATCAGGCCGGCGTACTCGGGGCGGTCGAGGTTGTAGAGGGTGATGTCGAAGAAGGCGTCCATGCCGACCTGGAACGGCAGATCCTGTGCGTTGGTCAGGACCTTGTCGATGTCGAAGATCGGGCGGACGGCCCAGACGATGGCCTGGTCTTCGTAGTACCAGCCGTTGAAGTCCACCACGGCCTGGAAGCCGCCTTCGGCCTCGGGAGCGCCGGTGAACCAGCTGGCCGTCACGTCGCGCTGCTGCGCGCCGTTCACCACGAAGTACGGGTCTTCGTAGCAGTACTCGCCGTCGTTGTCGTAGCCGAACATGAAGGGCACGGCGTAGAACTCAGCGGCGGCCAGATCCTCAGGATCCACGCAGAAGCCCGGCTTCTGGCGCACGTAGATCTGGAAGGTGACCGTGATCGACTCGCCGGGGTCGAGCTGCTTGAACTTCGGCTCGTAGGCGCCGGCGGTCTGGTAGTTCCAGGTCACCGCGTGGTTGGTGGCGTCGTAGGTGCCGCCCGCGGGGTTGAGCGTGGATTCGATCACGCCCAGCTCGGCCGGCAGCTGGTCGGCGATGCTCACGTCGTAGACCGGGGCGTTGCCCTCGTTGGTCGCGGTCAGGGTCACCGTGGCGGTGAAGACCGAGTTCGCGGGCACCGCGTTGGCCGGGTCGAGCGTGTGCTCGGGGCCGTACCAGGTCAGGACGTGGTGGTCGATCTGCTTGTCGATCTTGAGGTAGCTGCCGATCCAGGTCTTGGTGACCGTGTAGTCCTTGAGATCGAACTCGTACGTTCTCTGCCCGTAGGGCTGCACGATCACCAGCGTGGCCTTCACGGTCGCGCTGATGGGCAGGTCCTCGAGGCCGATGTCGTCGTTCGGCTGCAGGCCGATGTTGGTGTCGTAGTCGTTGCAGACCGTGGGCGACACCGGGTCGTCACAGGCCACGAAGTGGACGCTGTCGGCCCCGTCGACGATCTCGTAGCGGATGTAGAAGTAGCCGCCGTAGAAGGCCTTCCAGAAGTCACCGTCGAGGCGGAACTCCGGCTGCTTGGAGTAGACGGCGGTGTCGATCCAGAAGGTGTTGGGGAATTCTTCCCGCTCGGGCGGGTAGGGGTCGAAGAGGTTGACCCGCTCGAAGCTGGCGCCTACGCGCTGGTCGGTGGGCACCGGCTTGTCGCCGTCGAACCCGGCCCAGAGGTGGGCGATGTTGTAGAAGTAGAACTTGAACTCCTCGAGCACGTTGGTGTCGTCGGAGTTCTCGGCGGCCGCGGTGATCTTGGCGATGCCGTACACCCAATCGTAGGCTTCGGAACCGAAGGTGGCGTAGAGGGTGAACTTGACCATGCCCTGCTCGTCGGTCATCAGACCGTCGCGGAAGCCCATGGCCGCGTAGTCGCCCTCGGTAGAGCAACCGCGGATGATGGCGATGCGGTCGTCCATCCAGGTGCCGTCGGCGATGTTGACCACCACGGGCACGTAGGCGGCCGGGTCACCGTTCTCGTCCAGCGCCTGCAGGGTCACGCACACCGGCTCCTCGGTCTGCGAAGCGTAGATCATCACGTCCTTGTTGATGTTCGCTTCCGGCAGGCCGGGCAGGTCCACGCCCATCACGTCGGTGACCGAGATCACCTGCAGCGAGCGCGCGATGCCGGGTTCGCCCTCGACCGCTACCGGCTTGTACTCGAGCTTGGCGGTCACCTGCGAGCCGCTGTCGAGCACGACGAGCATCGGCGAGGGATCGATCATGCCGCTGACGGGCATGCCGTCCAGGGTGTAGGTCCCGGGGCCGAGCTCGAGCGTCTTTTCGCCCGCCACGGTACCCTGGAAGAGCACTTCCTGCCCCTTGGCCAAAACAACGTCCGCCGCGGAAACGCCGTCAACGGCGATCTTCAGCACGGCGGTCTGAGGCGGCGGGGGCACGTTCGGATTCGTGCCGTTGTTGCCCTGCGGCTGCGAGCAGGCCGCGAGCACGAACACCAATCCCAATACCCACAACCACAACCTTGCTTGCTTTTGCATGTGTACCTCCAATAGGCCGAAAATGATGGGTCCTGCTTGTGGAAATAGCTTTGAAGTCGTAAACGGATCGTGGACGGATTGCCTGAAGCCTGTACCGCGTTTACCTCACTTCACCACCTCCCCCCTCTCGTTATTCATTGCATCCTCATCCTATGCAAGAGCTTCTCAGAATACAAGAACATTTACCGTTAACATCGGCGTTAAAGAAACGTTAAATTTCTCATCGTGCGTGAACCCAAGCACATTTCCGGGTAAAGGACGCCGGCGGTCGCGCCATCGATTTGACGCCGTAACCCTCAGGTAACGTGCCGCGCCAAAGCGAAGGAGCCGGGCGTCGAACCGGTGCGGGGTCGCAGGCCAGCACGTTGGGTGGGCACGACAGGTCCTGCGGCGCTTGCCGGGCGGAGCCGGCGCCGCGGCCGGGCCGGGCAGCCCCCACAGGCCGCTCCGCGGGCTGAACCCGCCGCGCAATAGGGCTTCTGTTACAATTTGACAAACCCGCGTCGAGAATCAGCTTCCACCGATTGTCGGCGGAAAGGAGCGGCATGACCACGGTTCCCAGGTATTTCTACGTTTGGATTTTGGCGTTTTTTCCCGTCCTTCTGGCGGCCTGCGGCTCACCCCCACCCCCCGCCGACACCACCCCGCCCCGGCTGGTGAGCCACACCCCGGCCGACGGGGCCACCGGGGTGGACCTGCACGCCCCCCTCCTTCTGACCTTCAGCGAGGCCATCGCTCCGGACAGCGTAACCTCCGCCAGCGTCAAGCTCAGCAGCGGCGGCGCCAGCCTGGACTACGCGCACACCCTCAGCTCCGACAAGAAGACGCTTACGCTCACGCTTACTTCCTTCCCCGCCGCCAGCCCGGCGCCGGTGACGGTAGAGCTGCAGAACGTCAGCGACCTCGCCGGTAACCTGCTGGCGGCCACCTCGTTTGGTTTCGAGAGCGCCGACGTGACCGCACCCGAACTGCAAAGCCACGTACCCGCCGACGGCGCGACCGGGGTCCTGCTGGCCGATGAGATCGTGCTGGTCTTCAGCGAAGCCGTGGACCCGGCCTCCGTCACGCCGGCGACGGTGGCGGTCCGCGACGGCGCGACCAGCCTTGGCTACACCGCCTCGTACAACGCCGAGCACACCGAGGTCCGGCTCACGCTACAAAGCGCCCCGGCCAGCCTCCCCACCCGCCTGGACGTGGCCGTGAGCGGCGTCAAGGACGCGGCGGGCAACCCCAGCGCCGCCGCCGGCTTTGGCTTCGACACCGCCGCCGAGTGGGCCGCCATGGGCGGCTCGCTCGACATACTGTCGAACAAGTTCTCTCAGTTCCCGCAAGTCGCCGCGGGCACCGACGGCTCCGTTGTGGTCACGTTCACCGAGCCCAACAACTACGGCGGCATCAACGTCTTCACGAAACGCTGGAACGCGCCGGCGGAAAGCTGGGAGCTTCTGGGAA
>Ga0256832_1003870_pt1 | contig 10152 bp, 6 predicted proteins | sample 134614metaG_FD_190534 | JGI IMG/M metagenome (GOLD analysis project Ga0256832, IMG submission 190534) | Hydrothermal vent microbial communities from Lau Basin, Pacific Ocean - 134-614 | ecosystem: Environmental > Aquatic > Marine > Hydrothermal vents | place: Pacific Ocean: Lau Basin | collected...
AAACGAGAAGCGTAAGCTCACCGAAGAACACGAGGAAAAACTGGAAATCCTCGAGCGCGAAGATATCTTGCCAAGCGGCGTGGTGAAGCTGGTCAAAGTCTACATCGCCACCAAGCGCAAGCTCAAAGTGGGCGACAAGATGGCGGGACGCCACGGGAACAAAGGTATCGTCTCCGTTATCGTGCCAGAAATCGACATGCCCTATACCAAAGACGGTCGTATCGTCGATATCGTCCTCAACCCACTCGGGGTTCCAAGCCGTATGAACATCGGACAGATCCTCGAAGTCCATCTGGGTCTCATAGGCAAAAAACTGGGCGAACAGATCCAAGAGATATTTGACGCAAAACGCAAAGATTTCGTCAAAGAGCTGCGCCAAAAGATGATCGAAATCGCGAGTGTCGCCAAGCTCATGAACGCCAAAGAGGCGATCGAGAAGATGAGTGATGATGAGATCATCAAGTATGCCCGCGACTGGGCCAAAGGCGTGAAGTTCGCTACGCCGGTATTCGAAGGTGTGACTGCCGAAGAGTTCGCCAAACTCTACGAAATGGCCAAGATGGATATGGACGGCAAGATGGAGCTCTATGACGGGCGTACGGGCGAGAAGTTCAAAGAGCGTGTGAATGTAGGCTACATGTATATGCTCAAACTCCATCACCTCGTGGACGAGAAGGTGCATGCGCGCAGCACCGGACCATACTCACTCGTTACACAACAGCCTGTGGGCGGTAAAGCGCTCTTTGGTGGGCAGAGATTCGGTGAGATGGAGGTGTGGGCACTCGAAGCGCACGGTGCAGCTCACACCCTCAAAGAGATGCTCACCATCAAGTCCGATGACGTGGAAGGTCGCGTAGCCGCATACAAAGCGATCACCAAATCCGAGCCGATACCAGAACCTGGTATCCCTGAGACACTCTTCGTGCTTACGAAAGAGCTCCAAGCTCTTGGAATCGACGTAGAAATTTTAGATGAGGAAAAAGACGATGAAGAAACTGGTACCAATTGAAATCGGTGAAGAGAAGAGACCAAAAGATATCAAGGCTATCCAGTTCAAGCTGGCAAGCCCCGAGAAGATTCTGAGCTGGTCCCACGGGGAAGTCAAAAAGCCCGAAACCATCAACTACCGCACACTCAAGCCCGAACGTGACGGGCTCTTTTGTGCCAAGATTTTCGGTCCTATCAAAGACTATGAGTGTCTGTGCGGCAAATACAAAAAGATGCGCTACAAGGGCGTGGTGTGTGAAAAGTGTGGCGTAGAGGTAACGGTGAGCCGCGTGCGCCGCTCTCGCATGGGGCACATCGAGCTCGTTACGCCCGTAGCGCATATCTGGTACGTCAACTCTTTGCCTAGCCGTATCGGTACGCTCCTTGGGGTCAAGATGAAAGACCTCGAGCGTGTGCTCTATTATGAAGCCTACATCGTCAAAGAACCGGGCGAAGCCTACTACGATTTCGAGAAGAAAAACCCCGTCAAGAAGTATGACGTTCTCAATGAAGAGCAGTATCAGCAGCTCGTGCAGCACTTCGGCGATACGGGGTTCGATGCACGCATGGGCGGCGAAGTGGTCAAAGAGTTGCTCGAAGAGTTCGATCTTGTAGGAACCTTCGAGCAGCTCAAAGAGGAGATGAAGCAGACCAACTCCGAAGCCAAACGCAAAACCATCGTCAAACGTCTCAAAGTGATCGAAAGTTTCCTCACGAGCGGCAACAGACCGGAGTGGATGATGCTCACGGTCATTCCCGTCCTTCCACCCGATCTACGACCGCTCGTAGCGCTCGATGGCGGGAAGTTTGCAGTCAGTGACGTCAACGATCTCTATCGCCGTGTCATCAACCGCAACCAGCGTCTCAAACGCCTCATCGATCTGGACGCTCCCGATATCATCGTGCGCAACGAAAAGCGTATGCTCCAAGAAGCGGTGGACGCTCTCATCGACAACGGTCGTCGCGGCAATGCCGTCAAGGGTGCCAACAAACGTCCACTCAAGTCTTTGAGCGAAATCATCAAAGGAAAGCAGGGGCGTTTTCGCCAAAACCTGCTGGGTAAACGTGTGGACTTCTCGGGCCGTTCCGTTATCGTCGTAGGTCCGAATCTCCGCATGGATCAATGTGGTCTTCCTAAACTCATGGCTTTGGAGCTCTTCAAGCCGCACCTTCTGGCCAAGCTCGAGGAAAAAGGCTACGCCACCACGCTCAAGCAAGCCAAGAAGATGATCGAAGATCGCGAAAACGTGGTGTGGGAGTGCCTCCAAGAGATCGTCGACGAGTATCCGGTGCTTCTCAACCGTGCACCGACACTCCACAAACTCTCTATCCAAGCCTTCCACCCGGTTCTCATCGACGGTAAGGCGATTCAGCTCCATCCGCTGGTCTGTTCGGCATTCAACGCCGACTTCGACGGTGACCAGATGGCTGTGCACGTGCCGCTGACCGAAGAGGCGATTGCCGAGTGTAAGATTTTGATGCTAAGCTCCATGAATATCCTCTTGCCGGCCTCCGGTCGTGCGATAGCCGTGCCTACGCAGGATATGGTGCTTGGTATCTACTATCTATCCAAAGAGAAAGAGGGTGCGAAGGGTACCAACAAGCTCTTTGCGGATATCGACGAGGTGATGATAGCCCTCGAGTCCGGGCATCTGGATATCAACGCCAAAATCCGCACCAAGATCGAAAATCAGGTGATCTACACCACTGCGGGGCGTATGATCATCAAATCGATCCTGCCCGATTTCGTGCCGACGAATCTTTGGAACAGGGTGCTCAAGAAAAAAGATATCGCCAACCTCGTGGACTACGTCTTCAAAGAGGCGGGACCGAAAGTCACTGCGGAGTTCTTGGACAATCTCAAGGAACTCGGCTTCAAATACTCCACTATGACGGGTATTTCTATTAGCGCGTATGACATCAAAGTGCCCGAATCGAAAAAACGCCTCATCGAAGAGGCCAAGAAGAAGGTCAAAGAGATCCAGCAACAGTTCCAAGCGGGTCTCTTGACCGAGCAGGAGCGCTACAACAAGATCATCGATATCTGGACCGATACGACGAACGAAGTGGCAAAAGAGATGATGGAGCTCATGAAGCACGACAAAGAGGGCTTCAACTCCGTCTACATGATGGCCGATTCCGGTGCGCGGGGTAGTGCGGCACAGATCCGCCAGCTTGCAGGTATGCGTGGTCTGATGGCAAAACCGGACGGTACCATCATCGAAACGCCGATCATCTCGAACTTCAAAGAGGGACTCAACGTTCTAGAGTACTTCATCTCCACCCACGGTGCGAGAAAGGGTCTAGCGGATACCGCGCTGAAGACGGCGAACGCCGGATATTTGACGCGTAAACTTGTGGATGTGGCCCAAAACGTCAAGGTCACTATCGAGGATTGTGGCACCCACGAAGGAGTGGAGATCACAGAGATTTCGGTAGGGAACGAGCTTATCGAATCACTCGAAGATCGCATTTTCGGTCGCGTGCTCGCAGAAGACGTGATCGATCCCGTGACCAACGAGATCATCTTCCCGGAAGGCACGCTGCTTGATGAGGATAAGACGCAGCGCATCGTAGAAGCGGGCATCAAGTCGGTGGTGATCCGTACACCGATCACATGTAAAGCGGAAAAGGGTGTCTGTGCCAAATGTTACGGTCTCAATATGGCCGAGGGCAAACTGGTCAAACCGGGTGAAGCCGTGGGTATTATCGCCGCACAATCCATCGGTGAGCCGGGAACGCAGCTGACACTGCGAACCTTCCACGTGGGTGGTACGGCGAGCCGTGCGGCCGAAGAGCGTCAGATCGTGGCGACGAAAGAGGGCTTCATCCGTTACTACAACCTCAAGACATACGAAACGGAAAACGGCAAGATCATCGTGGCCAACAGACGTAACGCCGGCGTGCTTTTGGTAGAACCAAAAGTCAAAGCCCTCTTTGACGGCGAGCTCGATATCAAGACGATCCATGACGAAGTGATCATCACGCTCACCGACGGTAAAGAGAAAGTTCGCTATTCGTTCAAGAAAAACGACTTTGCCAAGCCAAACGAGCTTGCCGGTATCAGCGGTAAGATAGAAGGAAAACTCTATTTGCCGTATGAGAGTGGCGCGAAGGTGCAAGCGGGCGATAGTATCGTCGAGGTGATCAAAGAGGGATGGAACATTCCAAACCGTATCCCTTATGCAGCCGAACTCAAAGTCAAAGACGGTGCACCCGTGACGCAAAAGATCATCAGCGGTGCCGATGGCGAAGTGAAGTTCTACAAGCTCAAGGGTGACTACCTCGAGCGTTTCGAGGATGTGAAAAAAGGTGAAAAGATCGACGAAAAAGGGCTTTTCGCCGTCATCGCCGACGATCAGGGACGCGAGGCTGCGCGCCACTACATCGCACGCGGCTCCGTGATCGAAGTGGATGACAACCAAAAAGTCACGAAAGACACAATCATCGCCGTTCCCGCAAAAGCGGACAAGACGGTGATCGCCGAATGGGATCCCTACTCTATCCCGATCATCGCCGAAAAAGAGGGAGTGGTGACTTTCGAGGACATCATTCCCGGTGTGACGGCCGTGGAGCAAGTGGACGAGATCACGGGCGAAACGCGTCTGACCATCAACGAATACGTGCCGCCTGAATACAAGCCGACCATTGTCCTCGCTCCAAAAGACGGCAGCGACATCATCCGCTACGTCCTGGAGCCAAAAACGGCCATCTATGTCCAAAGCGGCCAAGAGGTGAAACTGGCGCAAACACTTGCCAAAACGCCGAAGGCTGCGGCGAAATCACGCGACATCACCGGTGGTTTGCCACGTGTCAGCGAACTTTTCGAAGCGCGCCGTCCAAAAGATCCGGCAGTGGTGGCCGAGATCGACGGTGTGGTGAGCTTCGGCAAGCCCAGCCGCGGCAAGCAGCGCATTATCATCACGGCAGATACCGGCCAGACGGTAGAGTATCTGATCGACAAAAATCGTCAGATCCTGGTGCACAACGGCGAGTTCGTGCATGCGGGCGAACGCTTGACGGATGGAACCGTAAGCGGTCACGATATCTTGCGCACACTCGGTGAAAAGGCCCTCATGTACTACATGGTGAGCGAGATTCAACAAGTCTACCGCCGCCAGGGTGTTACCATCGCCGATAAACACATCGAAATCATCGTCTCGCAGATGCTGCGCCAGGTCAAGATCGTCGATAGCGGCGACACGAAGTTCATCCCGGGTGATCTGGTGAGCAAGAAAGAGTTTAGAAAAGAGAACGAGCGCATCATCCGCCTGGGCGGACAGCCGGCAATTGCCGAGCCGGTGCTCGTGGGTATCACCCGTGCGGCAGTGAGTTCAGACTCCGTCATCAGTGCCGCATCTTTCCAAGATACCACGAAGGTGCTCACGGAAGCGAGCATCAGTGCGAAGATCGACTATCTCGAAGATCTCAAGGAAAACGTCATCATCGGTCGCCTGATCCCTGTGGGAACGGGCCTGTATAAGAAAAAGGATATCGAACTCAAAGCGGCCGGCGAAGAGTGAGCCGGCTTAGAAAAAGTTTAAATTAAGCTATTTGTAAAGTTTAGTTCACTATAATTAGCCACTAATTTCGGAAGAAAGGGAGAGAACAGTGCCTACTATCAACCAGTTGGTAAGAAAAGAGAGAAAGAAGGTGATCAAGAAGTCCAAATCACCTGCTCTTGTCAAGTGTCCGCAAAGACGCGGCGTTTGCACGAGAGTCTATACGACTACACCGAAAAAACCGAACTCAGCACTGCGTAAAGTCGCCAAAGTGCGCCTCACTTCAGGCTATGAAGTGATCAGCTACATCCCTGGTGAAGGGCACAACCTGCAAGAACACTCCATCGTGCTCGTGCGCGGCGGTAGGGTAAAAGACTTGCCGGGTGTGAAGTACCACATCGTGCGTGGTGCATTGGATACCGCAGGTGTGGCGAACCGTAAGAAGTCTCGTTCTAAATACGGAACGAAGAAGCCTAAGTCCTAATTAGATCAAGTGAGAAATTAAAGCAATTTAATCTCTCACCCATAGCCACAGGTGAGCTTATCGCCTGAGTAAATTTTTTGAAGGAGCTAGACGTGAGAAGAAGAAGAGCACCCGTACGTGAGGTGATGCCGGATCCGATCTATGGCAGCAAAGTCGTAACGAAATTTATCAACAAACTTATGTGGGACGGTAAAAAAAGCGTCGCGCAAAAGATCTTTTACAGCGCTCTCAAAATGATCGAAGAGAAAAACAAAGATCTCAAAGGTATCGACGTATTCAACGAAGCGATCGAAAACGTCAAGCCACTGCTTGAGGTAAAGAGCCGCCGTGTCGGTGGCGCTACCTACCAGGTACCGGTTGAAGTAAGGCCAGTTCGTCAACAATCTCTCGCAATCCGTTGGATCGTGGAAGCTGCACGCAACCGCAACGAGCGCACCATGGCTGAGCGCTTGGCGAATGAACTTTTGGATGCAGCCAACAAACGCGGTGCAGCCTACAAGAAAAAAGAAGATACATACAAAATGGCGGAAGCCAACAAAGCGTTCGCACACTACCGATGGTAAGCAGATCCACGCATTCCAAAGACCCCTTGCCGCATAAGCCTTTGGCTTGCGGCATTTCTTCGCTACAATTACACAAAATTTCTATCAATCGCATCAAAGGATAAGGTATGGCTAGAAAAACTCCCATAGAAAAAGTACGTAACATAGGTATCGCTGCGCATATCGACGCAGGGAAAACCACCACCACCGAGCGCATCCTCTACTACACCGGTATCAGCCACAAAATCGGTGAGGTGCACGAGGGTGCCGCGACAATGGACTGGATGGAACAGGAAAAAGAGCGCGGTATTACGATTACCTCCGCTGCGACCACATGTTTTTGGCGTGACCACCAGATCAACATCATCGACACGCCGGGACACGTGGACTTCACTATCGAAGTAGAACGCTCCATGCGTGTTCTCGACGGTGCGGTCGCGGTGTTCTGTGCCGTAGGCGGTGTACAGCCCCAGTCTGAAACCGTTTGGCGCCAGGCAAACAAATACCACGTTCCCCGCATCGTCTTTGTGAACAAAATGGACCGTATCGGTGCAGACTTTTTCGAGGTAGAGCGTCAAATCCGCGATCGCCTCAAAGCGAACCCCGTGCCTATCCAGATCCCTATCGGCGCAGAGGATAACTTCCGCGGCGTCGTGGATCTCGTGGAGATGCGCGGGATCGTCTGGGATGACGAGACGATGGGCGCGAAGTATGAAGTGATCGAAATTCCCGAAGAGCTCAAAGACAAAGCCCAGGAGTATCGTGAAAAGCTCATCGAAGCAGTGGCCGAAACGGACGAGGAACTGCTCGAAAAATATCTGGGCGGCGAAGAGCTCACTGTCGAAGAGATCAAAAAGGGTATCAAAAAAGGCACACTCGATATGAGCATCACGCCGATGCTGTGTGGTAGTGCCTTTAAAAACAAAGGGGTGCAGACACTCCTCGATGCGGTGGTTGACTATCTACCCGCTCCTACCGAAGTGGACTGGATCAAAGGTATCGATCCAAAAACCGGCGAAGAGGTATCTGTCGAGTCCACCGACAACGGACCGTTCGCTGCACTTGCGTTCAAGATCATGACAGACCCCTTCGTGGGACAGCTCTCCTTTATTCGCGTCTATCGTGGACAGATCAGTAGTGGTAGCTACGTGCTCAACTCTACAAAAGGCAAGAAAGAGCGCGTAGGACGTCTTTTGAAAATGCACGCCAACAAGCGTGAGGAGATCAAAGAGCTCCCAGCAGGTGAGATCGGTGCAGTCGTGGGTCTCAAATATACCCTCACAGGGGATACGCTCTGTGATGAAAACCATCCGGTGATTTTGGAAAAGATGGAGTTCCCTGAGCCCGTTATCAGTGTCGCGGTGGAGCCAAAAACCAAAGCGGACCAGGAAAAAATGGCGACGGCTTTGGCAAAACTGGCTGAAGAAGATCCGAGTTTTCGCGTCCACACAGACGAAGAGACAGGCCAGACCATCATCTCCGGTATGGGTGAGTTGCACCTTGAGATCATCGTGGATCGTATGAAGCGCGAGTTCAAAGTGGATGCAGAAGTGGGTCAGCCACAAGTCGCATACCGCGAAACCATCAAAACGCCTGTGGATCAAGAGTATAAATACGCCAAGCAAACGGGTGGTCGCGGTCAGTACGGACACGTCTTCATCAAGCTCGAGCCGCAAGAACCCGGCAAAGGGTATGAGTTTGTCAACAACATTACCGGTGGTGTGATTCCAAAAGAGTACATCCCGGCGGTCGATAAAGGTATCCAAGAAGCGATGCAAAACGGTGTCGTGGCCGGTTATCCTGTGGTGGACGTCAAAGCGACGCTCTATGACGGTAGCTACCACGAAGTGGACTCTAGCGAAATGGCATTCAAGATCGCCGGTTCTATGGCTTTCAAAGAAGCTGCCAAAAAAGCAAATCCTGTGCTCCTCGAGCCTATCATGAAAGTGGAAGTGGAAGTGCCCGAAGAGTACATGGGTGACGTGATCGGCGATATCAACCGCCGCCGCGGACAAGTGCAGAGCATGGAAGATCGCGGTGGAAACAAGATCGTCAACGCGATGGTGCCTTTGGCAGAGATGTTCGGATACTCCACGGATCTTCGCTCTTTCACCCAAGGTCGCGGTACATACTCCATGGAGTTCGACCATTACGAAGAGGTGCCCAAAAACGTCGCCGACGAGATCATCAAAAAACGCAATGGCTAAGGTCATTCACACAGACGTTACCGACGAATCCAAAATCTACGAAACCCTCCGCAAGGAGGGTTTTTTCAACATCTTCACCTGGCATGACGCCAAAGATACCCGCTATCCCGTCCATACCCATCCCCACTACGAAGTGCGCTGGGTGATAGAGGGAACACTCGTCATCATCGAAGATGGTCAAGAGCTGCAACTCCATCCGGGAGACAGACTCGAATCGCTTCCCCACACGCCACACGCCGCATATACGCCAACAGGCGTCACCTACGTCTGCGCGTCCCGGTAGCTCAGCAGGATAGAGCATCGGATTCCTAATCCGAAGGTCGTGGGTTCGAATCCCGCCCGGGACACCACTGCCCCTATCTTTTTTTTCAAAAAACAGCTATAATGGTTCTACCCGATAAAAATCGGGATGCATTATTTTCAAAGGAACATTCGATGAAGCAGATCTATGTAGGCAACTTGCCATACAGAAGCAGTGAAGAGGACGTACGCGATCTTTTCGCACAGTACGGAGAAGTGAGTTCAGTCAAACTCATCACAGACAGAGAAACGGGACGCCCCAGAGGTTTCGGTTTCGTAGAAATGGAAGATAGCGATGCCACGGCGGCTATCGAAGCGCTGGACGGCAAAGAGTTCGATGGACGCGTCCTCAAAGTCAACGAAGCCCGCCCAAGAGAGCAAAGACCACGAAGAGAATTCAACTAATATTCTCCCCGGGCGGCTTCGCCGCCTCCAACATCTCCACTCCCCAACGCAAACTATCCATACCAAACTTCGAGCGCACCTTGTGCGAGCACTCCAAGAGACGAGAGAGTCTCCTATCTTCGTCGATATAAAAAAGGTCATAGAGCTTGCTTGCATAAAATCCGCTGCATGAAAGCCCCAGGCGTACCACGGGCGTATAGCCGTTATCGCAGCGCGAAAAGAGCTCCAGTGCGATACGCTGCAGCAGCTTTTCGCTAAAGAGGCGATGGGAGCGCAGATGAGCTCTGGCTTTGAGCCCGCTTTCGTAGCGCACGCCAAGAGCGTAGAAAGTAGGTTGCAAGCCAAGCTTCGCGATGCTGCTGGCAAGATGGCGCGCCAGGATCATGATGCGTCGACGCAGCTCATCCCGATCGCTCACGGGATCGATGGTGCGTGAAATTCCTATCGATTTGCGTGGACTAGATTTTGCGATGGGTTCGTTGTCTATCCCCCAGATACGCCGATACAGGGTGATGCCCGGTTTTTTCCAGCTATAAAAGATATGGCGTATCTGGCGGGTCTCGCCTAACGTCGTGATCCCAAGAGCTCGTAGGCGCCGCAGGTACCCTCTGCCGATGCCGGGAAACTCCTGGATGGGAATATCGCGGATGAAAGGCTCCACATCGTCGACGATTTTGACGCCTTTGGGTTTGGCAAAAGATGTGGCCAGCTTGGCCGTCCACTTG
>Ga0256832_1003871_pt1 | contig 10149 bp, 7 predicted proteins | sample 134614metaG_FD_190534 | JGI IMG/M metagenome (GOLD analysis project Ga0256832, IMG submission 190534) | Hydrothermal vent microbial communities from Lau Basin, Pacific Ocean - 134-614 | ecosystem: Environmental > Aquatic > Marine > Hydrothermal vents | place: Pacific Ocean: Lau Basin | collected...
AGTGATCTTCCGGACAAGGTAAAGAAAAAGGAACTGAAGCAACTGGTGGAACAATATCACCCGGTCCGTCAGGTGGTGCCCTGTGCCGAGTACGAGGGAAAATGCGTGGAATGGCGCGTGGAACTGGGAGATGCGGACCGGGAAGTGGCGAATTACGTTACTGACAAGCTCAACGGCTATTACTGGAAAGGCTGCCATCTGAATGCCTATTGCCCCATATTCCAGTCATCGGCTGCGTAACCTGGCAACCAGGTATATCGCTCTCAGAGCGTAGGTCGGGCTTCAGCCCGACAACAGCTGCCACAACGGAGCAATGTCGGGCTGAAGCCCGACCTGCGGGTATGGGGTCGTCCACACTCAGGAATATGGGCAGCGGACTCACGAAAGTCAGCAGCGCTGTTCAGGCGCTTTGCTTCCCCATTGCCAGCTTGGTCTTTGCCTTGTGGGAGCCTGCGCCGACATATTGGTAGGTGGCAGGCACCAGCAACAGGCTCACCAGCAAGGAGAATGAGAGTCCGGAAACGATGGTGATGGCCAGGGGCTGAAGCATTTCTGATCCCTGTCCCCAGGCCAGCGCCAGGGGCAGCATGCCTGCTACCGTGGTCAGTGTGGTCATGAGTATGGGGCGCAGGCGCAGCCGTGCTGCCGTGATGATGGCCTGCTGTTTCAGCATGCCTTCCCGCCGTTTCAGTTCGATGTATTCCACCAGGATGATGGCATTGTTCACTACGATGCCAGCCAGCATGATCAGACCCAGCCAGACGGGCATGGAGATGGGCGTGTGCGTCACTTTCAATCCCAGGGCCACGCCGATGAGAGAGAAGGCGATGCTGAACAGGATAATCAGAGGATTGCGCAGGGATTCATACTGCACCGCCATCACGACCAGCACCAGGAACAGGGCCAGGCCCAACAGCTGATAGCCCGTTTCCTTGCTCTGTTGCAAGGTTTTCAGGCTGCCGCCTTCATAGATGCTGTAGCCATCCGGCAGCTGGATGTCATCCAGGGCGCGCTGCGCACGGCGCAGCACTTGTTCCATGTTGACGCCTTCATCCAGACTGGCGTTGACTTCGACGATACGCTGTTGCTGTTCACGAATAATGGTGGCCGGTGCCGGTTTGAGTTCGATGCGGGCCATGTCGCCCAGGCGCACCGCGGTACGGGGGCGGCTGTTGGTCATCACGATGATATTTTCCAGGTCCCCGGGGGTGGCGGCTTCCCGGGGGTCCAGCATGAGTACGATATCGATACTGCGGTCGCCGTCGGTCATGCTGCTGATCCTGCGTCCTTCAAGGGCATAGCGGACCGCCTTGCCGATGGTGCTCATCTCCAGGCCGTACTGCAACATCTTTTGCCGGTCAGGATGGATAGCCAGCTCCATGGTCACACTTTCATTGGACTGCTTGATGTTTCTCAGGCCTGGCACATCCGCCAGACGTTCCGCCATCTTTTCACCGATTTCTGTCAGGATGTCGAGATCCGGCCCCCGGGCCTGGAAATTCACATCATCATCACCCCGGCCCACACGCAGCCCACGAATACCCCGGGGGCGTATGCGTATCTTCACTCCCGCCAGTTGCAGGGCCTTGACCTGTTTGCGCACCTTCTTCACCCAGCGCGCTGTATTCATATTTCTGCCGCGGGTTTGGAGCTGGATTTGCAGGTTGGCGCGGTTGGCGCTCTGGTAGCGGGAGCGGCCAAAGGTGAATCCCCCTACGGTGGTCAGGACGGTTGCGGTTTCCGGCTGCTTCAGCACCAGTGCCTCCACCTTGGATGTGATGGCATCCATCTCGCGCACATCGATGCCCCGGTCAGCGGTCATGTAGATGCCGACCCGGCCGTCGTCGATGCGGGGAAGAAACGTCGAGATGGGCTGCAGCAGCTGATCCGTCGTGGTGGCCAGCAGCGCCAGAAATACCAGAATCACCAGCCAGCCAAGTTTGAGCAGGCGTGCCAGGATCCAGGCATAAGCATTTTGCAGGCTTTCCATGATCCGGTTGATGCGTTGGCGCAGCCAACCTTCGCGCCGGGCGGGAATGCGTGCCGCCAGGGCGGGTACCAGTGTCAGGGAAACCACCATGGATGCCAGTATGGCGGCTGAGATGGTGATGATCAGTTCCTGAAACAAAAGGCCGATGAGCCCCCCAATGAACAGGAAGGGCAATACCGCTGCCAGGTTGGTGGAGGTGGATGCGACAATAGCGGAAGTCACCTCTCCGGCAGCCTGGCTGGCATCATCCAGGCTTGCTTCGCCGCGGCGTTGGTGCCGGTAGATGTTCTCCAGCATGACAATGGTGCTGTCCACCAGCATGCCGATGCCCAGGGCCAATCCCCCCAGGGTCATGATGTTCAGGGTGAGATCCACCGCAGACATGAGGGTGATGGTTACCAGGATGGCGATAGGAATGGCGCTGCCAATGATCAGGGTGCGGCGTATGCTGCCGAGAAACAGGTACACCACCAGCATGGCCAGCAGTGCGCCGCTCAGGGCGGCATTGACCGCATTCCGCAGGGAGCGCCGTATATGATGGGCTTCGTCACTGACGGCAGTGATCTGAATGTCTTGTGGCAGCAGTCCCCTGTCACGTAAGGCCTGGAGTTGCTGGTTGACCTTGTCCACGGTGGCCACAGTATTGGCCTGGGGTTGTTTTTGAATGGACAGCTTGATGGCCGACTGCCGGTTCAGGCGGATGTCCATGCGGGGTTCCTCATGGCCGTCGATGACCTGGGCCAGCTCGCCCAGCCGCATGTCATTCAGACCCGGTGTGCTGGCGCTCAGTTTCAGGGGAACCTGTTCGATATCATGAGTGTTGCGGAAACGCCCCTTGGTCTGCACCGGAATCTCTGTCATGGTATTGCGCAAGCGGCCGCTGGCCACATCCCGGTTCTGTTCTTCAATACTGTCCTCCAGATCGAGGACATCCAGTCCATGGGCATAGAGACGGTCGGGGTCAGCAATGATTTGAATTTCCCGGCGCAGGCCGCCAGCCACTTCTGCGGCCGCCACTCCGGGAATATTGATCAGCCATTTTCCCAGGGTATAGTCCACCCACTCCCGGAGTTGCACCGGGTCCAGGGTTTGGGAACTGATGGCGTACTCGGCAGCGGGCAGTTGGGAAGGATCACGTTTGTAGATAATGGGTGATTCTATGGTGTCCGGCAGAAAGCGTTTGGCGCGGTCGAGGCGCATGGAAGCATCGCGCAAGGCGATGTCGATGTCCGTGCCGTAGGCGAAGTCCAGGTCGACAGCGCTGCGTCCTTCCCGGGTGGCTGAACGTATATGGATGGCGTCCTCTGTGATCGCCAGCTGCTCTTCCAACTGCCGGGTGATGCGGTCTTCCATGATAGTGGCCGGTACCCCGGGGTCATTGACACGCACACCTATGGAAGGATAGATGATGTGGGGCAGCAGGTCGATTTTCAGCGCCTGGAGGGAAAACAGGCCCAGCACGACAGCTGCAAGCGTGAGCATGGTCACGGCGACTGGATGGCGGATGGACCATTCAGCGATACCCTTGCCCGGCATATGAGGGGCTTTCTTCATTGGCCCAAGTTAGCCCAAGGACAGGCGTTTGGCAATTGCCGTTTCAGCGGGAAAAAATCAGCAGGGCTATTTCGTGATACCCGCGTACAAAGCCGTGATGTAGTTCATCTGGGCCAGGATCTTGTCCAGAGAACGCACGACCAGTGAAGGGATGTAAGTATTGCCCTTGAGCTGCTTGCTGATCTTGAAGGTGTTCCAGTCTTTTTCCACCTTGGCCAGCGCATCGTTGATCTCCGAAGTGTTTTCCGGTGCGTTCTGCAACACGCGCAGGGCATCGGTAAATTGCACCACGGCTTTTTGCATGCCGATATCATACTCCGGATTCTCCAGGCCCCAGCTTTTCAGTACATAGAATTTGCCAATACGTTGGGAGAGCATGCGCTGCCTGCCGGAAATGTTGACGAGCTTGCCAGCACTGGTGCCAGAGCGATCCTGAAGGAGCAGGACAAATTTGTGGGCTTTTTTCAAAACTTCATCTGACATGGCCGCCAGCTTTTCAGCGTTTTCCTTGGTGGGTTTGGTGGTCGCCATGGCCTTGTATTTTTTCCACAGGGCAGCTACTTCAGCGATGGTCTTTTTCTCTTCGCTGGTGGCGGCAAACTCTTTGAGTTCAGCCAGTTGTTTGTCGAACAGTTTGATGGAATCATTGAGTTGCCTTGCTGCACTGAGCATGACTTTCTGTCCGACCAGTGCATAGGCCTTGACGATGCGCTGGGACAGCATGCGCTGGCGTCCCGCCTTATTGATAGCGTCGCCCATTGTGAGATTGGCCGCGGTCACGGTTTCAACTGTTCCCGTGGCCAGGAACAGAACAAGACAGGCAGCGGAAAGAAAACGCATGCTGATTTTCATCACAAATTATCCGTTGGTAAATGTTTGATACGATAAGATATACGCAAATCCAGATTCAAGACCCCATAGCTCAAAGTATAGGCCAGCCGCTTAGTACGATAGAAAAATCTTTGTGTTAGCAATCGAATCTATCGGGTATATGTCAGCTGATATAAACCTTGTTATACAAGGCATGATTGCGAGCTCGCGGAGCATAGTGGCACAGAGGTGCAGAAACAACATGACCTATGTCATCTAGCACTACGTTTGTTCTGAAACTGTGATGGGGGTATCCTTTTTCAGGTTCATGAAGCCGCGTTTGACCAGGATTTCCGAGCCACTGAGCCCTTGCAAAATTTCGACCTGCCCACCGAAGCGGTTGCCGCTGCGCACCTCGTGACGAATGGCGTGGCCGCTTTTAATGACATAGACATATTCCCCACGCCTGTCCCGGCGCAATGCAGTGAAAGGAATGAGCAGGCGCTGTTTTGTCTTGCCCATGAGTTCGACCCTGGCGTACTGGCCGGCATGAATCTGAGGTGGGAGTTCCTGCAGATGTATTTCCACTTCACCCTGGCGGGTATCGGGATCCAGGGTGGGGTAGATGCGCTGGACACTTCCCTGCAGAGTGGGGATGTAGGGAAGATCCACAAACACTTTTGCCCGGCTGCCAGTTGTGATGTCGGCAATGAGTTGGGCGGATGCTTTGATCCGCAGCAGCAGTGATTCAGGATCTGCGAGGGTCAGTAGGTGGCTGTTGCGCGATTTGATGTCGCCTGGCTCAGCCAGACGCTGGGTGACAATGCCGTCAAAGGGGGCTTTGATGATGGTATAGCTCAGGCGGGTTTCGAGGATCTCTACTTCCGCCTGGGCAAGTTCCAGATCTGTCTGCGCTCCGGTGAGGGCTTCTTCCGAAGCCGCATTGGTCTTGCGCAGGCGCTCCAGCCGCGCCAACTTGCGCGCAGCCATCGACCGGCTCGCGCGGGCTTTTTTCAATTCTGCCTGCAGTAGCCGGTCATCCAGGGTGAGCAGGATCTCCCCCTTTCTAACATGATCTCCCTCGTACCATGGCAGACGGGTGATGCGTCCTTCTTCCTGGTTGTACACACGCAGGATATGCCGGTGCACCAGTGTTCCAATGCGCTGCCAGGTTCTTGAGATGGGTTTTTTCTGAACCCTGACAGTTTCCACGAGCACGGGTGTAGGTTTCCGGGCGGTTTTGGGTTTGTCCGTGGAAGAGGGGCCGGCATCGCAGGAAGAGAGCAACACCAAGGCGAGCAACAGCAAGGGAAGCCGAACCCGATACCGGAATGCAGGGAAAGCTTTGAGCAGGCCGGAAAGCTGTGGCGGACAGTTCATGGTTTGGGAAGCTCTGGCTTATCCTGTACGGCTACCGGTAATCGTAGTGTTTGACCTTGCGTTTGATATTCCTTTGCAGGACGACGGCTTCCGGTTTCCACTCCAGCCCTTCCAGGGGGATTTCCGGGTAGAGATCGTTGAGGGCCACCAGCCGCTCGCCGTTTTCATCGTTGAGATACTGGCGAAACCAGCGCACCCCCTCCACCAGGGTCATGATGTACATGCCATGGGCGACACGGTCGGCGCGTTCCAGGACAATGATGCAGCCGTCGGGAAATTCTGGTTCCATGCTGTCGCCCAGAACCTGCAGGGCGAAAGGCTCGTTGTAACTGCAGCCGCTCTTGTCCAGTGATTCCTCCACCGCCAGGCGCTCCTGTTTGCTATCATTCATGCTCTTCGTAGCAGGGACGGAAATCCCTGATTTTCAAGGGTTAATTCAAAGGCTTCAGTATAGCATGGTTCATGGTAGGGGGGCTTCTCCCCAAGTGCACAAGAATCGCCGGGACTGGCACAACCTGCGCAACATGCTGCCTTTCTTGTGGGAGTTCCGGGGCCGGGCGGCTTTTGCCCTGTTGTGCCTGGTGTTGTCCAAGGTCGCCAACGTGGGCGTGCCGCTGCTGCTCAAGCAGATCGTCGATGCCCTGGAGCACAAGCCGGAACAGGTGCTTGTGCTGCCCCTGGGCCTGCTTCTCGCCTACGGCGCCCTGAAGCTGTCCGCCAGCCTGTTCAATGAGTTGCGGGATATCGTTTTTGCCAAGGTGCGCTACAGGGCCATGCGCCGCCTGTCCACCCGGGTACTGGAACATCTGCACCGTTTGTCACTGCGTTTCCACCTGGAACGTCAGACGGGGGGCATCAGCCGGGATCTGGAGCGGGGTACCCGCTCCGTAGCGCAGATTCTCAATTACATGGCCTTCAGCATCCTGCCCATCCTGGTGGAGTTTGTTCTGGTCGGGGGCATACTGGTGACGCAGTATGACTTGGTGTTCACCCTGATCACTTTTGGCACCGTGGTGGTCTATGCCCTGGTGACCTTTGCCATCACCGAGTGGCGCATGGATTTCCGTCATCATATGAACCAGCTGGATTCTGAAGCCAACAGCCGGGCCATGGACAGCCTCATCAACTATGAGACGGTAAAATACTTCGGCAACGAGAGGCTGGAAGTGGAGCGTTTCGACCGCAAGCTGGGAGAATGGGAACACTGGGCGGTGAAAAGCCAGACCTCCATGTCCCTGCTGAACTTTGCCCAGGGCGCGGTGATTGCCATAGGTGTGACCTTCATCATGGTGTTTGCCGCCCGGGGGGTAGCCCGTGGCGGCATGAGCATTGGCGACCTGGTGCTGGTCAATGCCTTTCTCCTGCAGCTGTTCATCCCCCTGGGCTTTCTGGGCATTGTTTACCGGCAGATCAAGTATGCCCTGGCGGATATGGATCTCATCTTCAAGCTGCTGGAGCGGGAGCCGGAAATCCAGGATGCCCCGGATGCCCGGCCCCTGGCGCTGACCGAAGGCAGCCTGTCCTTCGAGGGCGTGTCGTTTTCCTACCAGCCCGAGCGGGCCATACTGCGGGATGTGGATTTCCAGGTGCCGGGTGGCCACAAAGTGGCTATCGTGGGGCACAGCGGGGCGGGAAAGTCCACCATCGCCCGACTGCTGTACCGCTTCTATGATGTCACCGGAGGCTGTATCCGCGTCGATGGCCAGGATATCCGCCAAGTCACCCAGGACAGCCTCAGAGCCGCCATTGGCATCGTGCCCCAGGATACAGTGCTGTTCAACGACAGCATTTATTACAACATTGCCTATGGCCGTATCGATGCCAGCCGTGAAGAAGTGGAAGCAGTGGCCGAACAGGCCCATATCCGGGAATTCATCGAATCCCTGCCTGATGGTTGGGAGACCCAGGTGGGAGAACGCGGCCTGAAACTTTCCGGAGGGGAGAAACAGCGTGTGGCCATTGCCCGGGCCATACTCAAGCGGCCACGTATCCTGGTGTTCGATGAAGCCACTTCATCCCTGGACAGCCGTACGGAGCAAGCCATACAGGAAACCCTGGCCCAGGTGGCGCAGCACCATACCACCCTGGTTATTGCTCACCGTCTGTCCACCGTGGTGGATGCGGACGAAATCCTGGTCATGGACAGAGGAAGCATCGTGGAACGGGGCACCCATGGCGAGTTACTGGCCCTGGGCGGAAATTACGCCGGTATGTGGGAATTGCAGCAAAAAAAACGGGCCGAGGATGACTCGGCCCGGAACAAGCAGGAGCTTCGATGAAAAAGGTCGAACCCGGCGTGGGGTTCAAATCATTGCCGGCAACCGTTGCACCACAGGCCGGACAGTCTGTTGCTATGAACCAGTTTACTCAACTGGCAGGGAAGGCAGCGCCATATGGCATTGGCAGCACCGATGATCATGCCGGTGAAGATCAGTGCCAGAAACACCTGGTCTATCCAGTTTCTGAGCATGACCCCTTCCAGGCCGTATACCATGTAGGTGGCAATAGAAAAAATCATGGCTGCCACCAGTCCAATCAAAGTCGGTATCATCTTTGTGTCCTCCGACAGGATAATAATTTAACATATTAATCTTTTCTAATACATGGGCATTGATAATCCGCAATCAAGGACAACCGCCACAAAGCCCCAGATCTATCTGGTGGGTGGCGCTGTGCGTGACCGGTTGCTGGGGCTGCCCGTCGTGGACCGGGACTGGGTGGTAGTGGGCGCTACGCCTGCCTATATGCTGGCGCAGGGTTTTCAGCCGCTTCCCGGGGATTTTCCCGTATTCCGGCATCCGGAAACCGGCGAGGAATACGCCCTGGCCCGGAGGGAGACCAAGACGGGCAGGGGATACCATGGATTTTCCGTGGAAACCGTCCCGGACGTGACCCTGGAAGAAGATCTGTCCCGCCGGGACCTGACTATCAATGCCATGGCCGAGGATGAACAGGGTGTCATCATCGATCCTTTCCATGGCCGGGAAGACCTGGACCAGGGGCTTTTACGCCATGTCAGCAGCGCCTGGGTGGAAGATCCGGTGCGCATACTGCGCATCGCCCGTTTTGCGGCGCGTTTTGATCCCTGGGGATTCCGCGTGGCCCATGGCACCCACGGGCTGATGAAGCAGATGGTGGCTTCCGGCGAACTGGACAGCCTGCAGGGAGTCCGGGTGCGGCAGGAAATGGAAAAGGCCCTCGAGACTGAGCGGCCCTGGCGTTTCTTTCAGGTGCTGCATGCCAGCGGCGCCCTGGACGTACTGTTTCCGGCCCTGGCCCGGCGCTTGCCGGACGGTGGGCATGGCCGGGATTCAGACGCCGAGCCTTGGCAGGTACTCACCCGGGCGGTGAACGCCGGGTTTCCCCTGGGTTTGCGCCTGGTCAGCCTGTTGCGGTTTGCCGTGGACGAAAACCATGATCCAGAGACCCTGTCGTCCTGGCTGGGACTGGATCGTTCCACCGCGGCTCTGCTCAGGGAATGGCAGGCTCTGGCGGATCGACTGAAAACCCATGATCCGCAGGATGCTGGGGCCTGGCTGGCGCTGCTGAACAGCTTCAGGAACCGGAGAGAGGAACTGGAAAAACTCCTGAGCATCAGCCAGCCCCAGTCGGCCAATGAGCTGTTGAGCCGTCTGGCTCAATTCAGACAGGCGGCAGAACAGGTGCGGGGTGATGCGCTGCGGCTTGAGGGCTGGGAAGGCCGGGCCCTGGGCGAAGAGTTGCAGCGCCGCCGCCAGGCCGCCATTGCAGACGCCATGGAGAAAGTTTCATGATGAGCACAGGAAATACTGAGCTCAAGGAAGACACGATCACGCCTTCCATCTGGCAACTGCTGCGCACCGGGCGCCTGTTGCTGCCCCTGTGCCTGCTCTGTGTTGCCGCACTGTTTCTGGCAGGTCTTGCCCTGTCAGCCCTGCTGGATCGGCAGTTGCAGGGCGGTGGCCTGTGGCTCCTGGGTCTGGCGGTGGTTCTGCTTCTGACAGGGCTGGCGGCCACCCTGTGGCAGCTCAAAAGCCAGGTGCTCGGACCCCTTGTAACTCTGGAAGGCTCTATCGCACGCCTTTCCCAGGGAGAACCCGGCGCCAGCTTGCCCGACGCGGATACCGGCGTGTTTACCACTATGGTGCAGGATATCGACAGTATCAGTGAAGAACTCATGGATCTGTACGAGGATATCGACAGCCGTGTGGCCAGGCATACCACTCGCATGGCGCAGAAAACGGCCTCCCTGAAGATCCTCTATGACGTGGCAGCGACCGTCAACAAAGTGGAAGACCTGGACGAGCTGCTGGTGCGTTTTCTGCGGGTGCTCAAGGAAATGGTCAATGGCCTGGCCATCAGCGCCCGGGTGGTGCAGCTGGGAGGCAGGATGCGCCTGGTGGGCGCCATTGGCCTGGATGACCGGCTGCAGCGCG
>Ga0256832_1003872_pt1 | contig 10148 bp, 9 predicted proteins | sample 134614metaG_FD_190534 | JGI IMG/M metagenome (GOLD analysis project Ga0256832, IMG submission 190534) | Hydrothermal vent microbial communities from Lau Basin, Pacific Ocean - 134-614 | ecosystem: Environmental > Aquatic > Marine > Hydrothermal vents | place: Pacific Ocean: Lau Basin | collected...
AAGAAGCTGAATAAGAATTGCCCCTGTATTTCCATCTTGTCTTTTAGCTTCTGCAAAAAGTGCTCTAAACTGTTTTTCAGATACACCATACATAAATTTAGCTTTTTGCTTCTCTTGAAGTTGCTCACCATATTCACTTAACTTTGTTCTTCTTTGACCATGTTGCCCTGGTGGGTATGGTCTCTTTTCTAAAGCTGATTTACCTGCAAGTCTTCTCTCACCTTTTAAGCCGAGATCAACACCAAGTCTTCGCTCTAGTTTTTCAACTGGACCTCTATATCTTGCCATTTGTAATACCTTTAATTATTCTATTAAATATGAATTAAATCACAAATAGTGATTAAACTCTTCTCTGCTTAGGAGGACGACAACCATTATGAGGTAATGGAGTAATATCTTTTAACCAAGTTACTCTAATTCCTTCAGTTGCACCAATTGACTTGACAGCTGTATCTCTACCAGAACCTGGTCCTTGTACTTTGATACCAACTTCTTTAATTCCATGCTCCATTGCTTTTGCCATTGCATCAGCTACAGCCTCTGTTGCTGCAAAAGGAGTTGATTTTTTAGAACCTTTAAATCCTAAAGCACCAGCAGAACTCCATGCAAGAACGTTACCCATCTCATCAGTAACTGTAATTACTGTATTGTTAAAAGTTGCTGCTACGTAAACAACACCTTTAGCAATATTCTTTTTTGCTTTTCTTTTAGCCATTAATCACTACCTTCTTATGCTGCGCCAACAGTTTTTCTTTTACCCTTACGAGTTCTAGCATTTGTCTTAGTCTTTTGACCTCTACATGGTAAACCACGTCTATGTCTAAGACCTCTATAAGAACCAAGATCCATAAGTGCCTTAATATCTAAAGTTACTTTCTTACGAAGGTCACCCTCAACCATAACATTTTCTTGAATCTCATTACGGATTGCTGCAGCTTGTGCACCAGTCAACTCAAATACTCTTGTATTATAATCAATACCTGTTTTATCAAGAATTTTTCTTGAAGTATAAAGACCTATACCGTAGATATAAGTTAGTCCATACTCAATTCTCTTTTTCTTAGGTAAATCAACACCTGATATACGTGCCATGCTTATCCTTGTCTCTGTTTATGTTTTGGATTTTTGCAGATAATTCTTACGATACCTTTTCGCTTAATAATCTTACAATCATCACACATTTTTTTTACTGATGGTCTAACCTTCATTGGTTACTCCTGTGTGTTTTTTGCACTTATGTTGCGTCATGGTTGGATGAATGTAATAGTGAGAATATTATGACTACTATCCAACCAACTCTTATATAATCAGTGCGAATTATATAAAAATTCTTCACGCAGAATACTCCTAAACCTAGATTTAGGTCGCGAATTGTAACTAAAAAGTTATTACAATGCACTTATATTTTTAATGATTTTAATATTATTATGAAATTTTGTTACAGTTAAGCGTACAGAGGATTAAGTTATATTAGAGAGAATAGAATTCCATGCAGTCAATGCTAAACTATCCTCTAATTCTACATCATCAAGCGTTAAAACTTCCCCTGCTTTAATATCACGGTTAATTGTAACATTTACCACCTACCACCAATTCTTTTGCAATAAAATCTGTACTGATGATTGTACATATAAGCTTCATAGCTATCTCCTTATATTCTAATATGCGACCACTTGATGCTTTTCCCAAAATTCTGGATTGTATCGCCCCCACGCATGGACACCAAAAGGTAACACACCTCCATTTTGTTCAAAACAAAATTCTGGGTAACGTTCAAAAGCAAATAATAAGGACTCTTTAACTGTTGCCACTTTAAAATCTTTAACAAAGAATGTTGCATAAAAAGCCCAAAAATGATCTTCATTCCCACGATATAACTTTCTAAGTATAACTGCTAAATTTTTTGTTAAGTCATAACGTAATAAAATCCAAAGAATCAAAATATTTTTAAAAAGTGAATCTAAAGGTAGTTTAGTAAAACTCTTTTTTTTATCATAAAGTTTTTTTGATTCAAGTACTTTTATAAATGTTTGAATATTTCTAAGAGACAGACCTCCATTTCCAGCACCATGAAAATATTTTCCATCTTCATCTTCTACAATCCATGGGGCACCTACATAGTCAATTTTTTTAGAAATCCAATAGTCCAAAGAGTCTGAAAAAACCAATACATCAAGTTGATACATCAGCATATATTCGTACTTTTCAAATGCTTTATAAAACTCTTTATTCATCATAAACTTATTATAAGATTCAGAACTCACAAAATGTTTATTATCAAAAAAAACTATTTTATATCCATAATTTTCCCAAATCACAAGAAACTCTTCATCATTCATAAATTTATTCGGTGCTATAATTACTTTATCATATGCTTTTAAGTGTATAAGTGAAGATTTTATCGATAAGAGTTCATCTTTAGAGATATCTTTTTTGTAAATAGGTGTGACCACAACCAAGCGACTACTCATGCTAACTGCCTTTAATTATCTTTCCAAAAAATAATTAATATTTTATAATTAATATTTTATATTTTATTTTTTTACTTATTCTATCCAAATTCCCTTAGCTTTTCCACTAATAATTCCATTATATTGAACATATGAGAATATACCTGGAATTGCTGCACAAATTGTTGTAGCCATGATGACTCCTGTTATTCCATAATCCATAATATATGCAAATAAATAAGAGAGTGGGATATTCAAAATTGCCATTGTTATACCAATATACATTTGTATTTTAATATATCCTGTTCCATTAACAAAAAAGACAAATATATTTGAAAAGCTATAGACTACAACATACACTCCCATAGCCATAGATAACGATAGTGGAAGATTCATATCATCATTAATCCAAATTTTATAAACGTCATCAGAGAACCACACAAAAAGAGCAACCACAAAAGCCATTCCTGAAAAAGTAAACAGTAACTTACGAATAGATTTTTTTATCCAATCAAACTCTTTTTTAATATATGCCTCTGTAAATGCACTCCAAAAAGGTGTTAAAACAATAGATGTACCAATTAAGAAAAGACTAAAATATCGATAGACAACACTGTACTCTGTGACACTCTCCGTTCCAAATAAATAAGCAATAATTACATTGTCAGTTTGAGAAATAACCAATCCTGCAAATTGAATAACAAAAAATGAGTACCCTAAAGTACTTACATTTTTAGCCAATTTAAAATCAATATTTTTAAAATTTGGTTTAAATCTTTTTAGCTTGTTTTTAAACAGATATATAGAACCCAAAAAGAGTACTATAACGGGTAAAAATGATATTACTACCGTATAAGCAAAGAGTCTGTTTTCTAAATCTATTGCAGAGAGTATATAAAGAGCAAGTAGAGAAAGTATTGACCCAACTAATGAAAAGACCATCATCACAGATGGCCATTGAAGGGCTTTTAAAATTGCATCGATAGGTTTTAAAAAAAGATTAAAAGAGAGAGCAAAAAATATCACCATTAATATAGATTGAATCTCTTCATTGCTAAAGAGATTAACAGAAAAAAGTGTTTTCCAATCTACAAAATAGACTACCAAACCTACAATCACATAGATTATCAATGCTATAAAGAACATACTTGCATAGGTTGCAGAAATCATATTAATTTCAGAAGTATTATTTTTAGAGGCTAATGACTCGGAGAGTTTATTACGCAGCCCATTGGTCAATCCAAAATCAAACAGTTCTGTCCAAACCAATACACTCGATAAAAGTACCCATAGACCATAAGCCTCTTTACCCAAGTAGCCTATAGACTTACTAACCATAATAAAAATGATAACCATTGAAAAGAACTTTAGAAATAGAGAAAAAATGATATTCTTTTTTGCTAAAATACTTCTTTTGTGACCTTTTGAAAAATATGTTAATATACGTTGTTTCATTTAAGGGCTATCACTTATGATATGCCAAATGGATTCATACCACCCATCATGTTCATAGCTTGAGACTTTTTATTATCTTCTACCATTTTTAGAACATCATTCATAGCAGATATAAGAAGGATTTGAAGTGACTCTTTATCATCCAAAATAGAGTCATCAATGGTCATATCAATAATCTCTCCTGCACCATTAGCTGTTACCTCTATCATTCCCCCACCAGCTTTGGCCGTCATAGTTACTAACTTTTGCTTCTCTTCCATCTCTTTGGCTTTTGATTGAAGCTCTTCCATCATCTGCCCCATTTTACTCATGTCTAAACCTTCAAACATTATTTTAGTCCTTTAAACTCTTGAGCTATACTATTATCATCTTCTAAAATAACTATTTTAGGTTCAAACTCATCAGCCTCTTTTTCACTCATACTTGCATAAGCAATAATAATTATTTTATCACCAACATGTACCTTTCGTGCAGCTGCTCCATTTAAGCATATATCTTTTTTACCTCTAACACCAGGTATAATATATGTCGAGAAGCGTTCACCATTATTAATATTTACAATATCTATCTTTTGTCCAACACGCATGTTTGCAGCATCAAGTAATTCTTGGTCAATGGTAATGGAACCCACATAATGTAAATTTGCTTCTGTCACTGTCGCTCTGTGCAGTTTACTATAAAGCATAGTAATATTCATAAAGATTTCTCCTATTTACTATTAGAGTTATATTGCTATCCTCTATTTTTCGTATTATACCAAATTTACATTTACTAAAACTTCATTTTATCATTTCTTGTTTTCAAGCTCTCCAATATAAAACATTCCCAATAATCCACCAAAAAGAAGCATAAGTAGTAACTCTTTTATTCCAAACAATCCTACATTATCCGTTGTATTCATATTTCCTTCTGAAGTTAACCTATATTTTATATCAATCATACCAACAGCAGATTTATCTCCACTTTTTGATAACACTAAATACTCTATATCATCAGGTTCACCGTTAAACCCTTCTTCAGGAGTAAAAGTAGCTGTACCATTATCTTCTACCTGCCAAACACCTTGGTTCTCAAGCGTTAACTTTTTTCTATCTTCACTCAAGATATACTCAGGGTACTTATCTTTAAAACTTTCAGGCAAGAGTATGCTAACTGAATATCCTTCAATATCCCTACTCTTTTGCTCTAAAAGATTAACGGTTAATACTTCTGTTTTATTTTTTTTAATAGAGATTTCTATTGGATTTGATGTTACACCATCACCATCTTTTATGGTATAGAAAATAGATTTAGGTGTCCCCTTGAAATTAACCAAAGGTGTAAATATAATCTTATCATCCTCTATGCTCCACTCTCCTTCATTTTCAACCACCAAAGAGTCTCCTGCCTCTTCTGTTCCTACTATCTGTAATGTTGCTACTTCCAATAGAGCCAATTCATCTTCACTCAATATGGTTATAGTCGTAGGCTTTACCTCTTCATCCAAACTTTTTGTTGCTACGAAAGTATCCGTTGAAATTTTATCTTCAACTGCTGTTGAACTGTTTTTATCCAATAAAACTTCAGGAGAGATAATAAAGGTTGGTATATATAACAGTTCTGAATAGATATCCTCTATATTTGAGAAAACAAATCTGTTTCCTTCTAAATTTAAGTAGTCCATGATAGTAAGATTGAGTAAGCTAGAGGGTAGATTTCCACTCAATTGATTGTTTGCTACATTTAAATATCTTAAAAGAGACAAGTTTCCTAGTGAAGAGGGAATAGCTCCTTCTAATTTATTATTTGACAAATCTAAATCTGTTAAACGTAACAAATCACCTAACTGGCTCGGAATAGCTCCTTCTAATTTGTTATCTTGTAAATAGAGTCCTGTTAAATTCTCTAACTCTCCAAGCTGAGAAGGGATAGTGCCTCTCAATTGATTTGATTTTAAATCTAAATAGGTTAACTTAGAGAGTTCACCTAACTCTACAGGAATAGACCCACTTAAATTATTCTCAGCCAAAGATAAACTGTCTAAATTTGATAATGCTCCAAAACTAACAGGTATCTTCCCATTAAGATTATTTTCATAAAGTTTTAATACCTCCAAACGCTTCAAATCACCTAAAGAATCTGGAATCTTTCCACTTAGCTTATTGTTATTAAGGTACAAGGCATTTAAATTTGAAAGTGAACCTAACGATGAAGGTATAGAACCACTTAGACTATTGTTGCTTAACTCTAAGTAAATCAATTGAGACAATTCACCTATTGATATAGGAATTTCTCCAGATAACGTATTATGAGACAAAGACAATCTCTTTAAAGAACTTAACTCCCCTAGTTCTGAAGGAATTTTTCCCTTTAAATTGTTTGAATAGAGAAGCAAAGAGGAGACTTTACCATCTTCAATAGTCACTCCATCCCATGTAGAAACGCTACTTAAAGTATCCCAACCTCTATTTTCTAACCAATTTTTACCATTTGTGTTGTCCCAAAGTTTTTCCAAGACTTTACATTCAGATACTGAGATAGCTAAAGTCTTTTGATTTTCTATACAATCTATATTTTCAAAATTTGCTAAAGCAGATGAACTACTCAATACAAGAGTTGTAAAAAGTGTTACGCCTATTTTAATCTGCTTATACCATAACTGTTCCATTCTTCTCTCCTAATATAGTATGAGAAATTAGAATAACAATATAAAACTTGTTAAAAACTTATTTTAAAATTATATAATATAATTTTAAATAAAAATCATAAGAATGAGTCAATTATTATAAGAAAAAGATACGAATAGTTTTAATAAAAAATAGAAAAAAACAGTTAAAAAAGTAGAGGGTTTTTTAAAGAGATGTGTATGATATAAACATAATCATACACAAGTAAAGATAGATTAACGAGCCATATCAGAAGGAGAGACAGGCTCACCCCACATCTGCTCAGGGATAACATATTCATTAACAACATTACCACCAATAATATGTTCATCAATAATTCTATCAATCTTCTCTTTTGTCAACCCTACATACATAGTATGACCAGGTTCAACCAAAATGACTGGTCCTTGTTGACAACGATTAAGACAAGAGGTCTGAATAGGCTGAACAGTTCCAATAATACCTTTCATCATTAATTTCTGAGAGAGGTGTTGCATAAGCTGTTGAGACTCAGGGTTGTTCTGACTTACACAGCTTGGTTTTGGCATCCCAGGAGGTGCTGACTGCTGACATTTAAAAATATAAAATGCTGGTTGAGGTATTCCCATCATGGTTAAATCCTTTGATTTTAATTAGGAGTATATTACTCTTAGTTAAAATAAAACCTGCTTAAACCTCCCTCTATTTCTATTGACCAATTTTCAAAAAGTAACACTACTTCAAATAAGAAGTCGCTGCTCTAAAACCTATTCCATTAGTACTCCCCTCACTATCACTATCGACTCCTGTAGTACCCTGAGTTAAATCTAAAATAGATCCACCCCGTACCATAACAGAATAATTATCTTTATAGGTTCCGACACCCATACCAACATCTAGCGTACTATTTGCTCCATATCGTCTATCTCCATTATAAAGTATTTTATCTCTATCTACCTCCCACCAATCAGGAACATCTCTATCCATATCAAATTGAATATTTAAATCAGCATCAATAAGCCAGACCATATCTTTTAAGTACTCTTTATATCTCTCTCCAAACTCATAAACATGTACACCATAATCAGAAACAGGTACTTGAATATCATTCCCAAGAAGCCCATTTCTTAGGGTAGTTCCATCACCTCCATTTTCAAAATCTGCATCAAGTAGTTTTTTAATATGGACATATTGCTTTTGGGTCAATAACTGAAAATTACTATTCACTAGATTACCACTACTATCACGAATTTCATACTTGCTTAAACTGGCTAAAGCCAAATATGGAGGCATACTACTAATTCTATCTTGAGTTAATGCTATATCGGAAGTAAATGATAACTCATTACCTTTTAATGTCTCTTCTAAAATATCATGCGTATACCCTGTTATAGAGAGTACACTATTAACAAGTGTAAAATGCTCTTGAATATAATCATCATAGTTTCCTACAATATTAATAATATCTTCAGCCGAAATTTCACTGCTAGATTCTCTAGCTTGATAAGCAGACAACCAAAAGCCACTCTCATTGATTCCATCTCCATCAACATCAAATCCTCCTGGCACATATGTAAAACCAACAGAACTCATTGCTAGACCCTCTACTGTTTCTGTTGCCCATGGACAACTCTTTTCTTCATCAAGAGGGTCTCCATCTGAACACTCTAGCTCTTTTATATTGGCTTGTCCATCTCCATCACTATCATTAGTGGGGTTGCTATTTTCAGCATCTAACTCATCAACAACACCATCAGCATCACTGTCTCTCAAAGAAGAATCCAACGCATCAATAACTCCATCGCCATCACTATCATTCAAACCATCAACTTTATCAGGTTTACCATCTCCATCACTATCTCTTAAAATAGGATTGGTTCCTACAAGTTCCTCTTCATTATCTGTTAAGCCATCATTATCATCATCTATATCATAATGATTTCGGATACCATCGCCATCACTGTCTGTAGCTTCAGGATGATTATCACTATCAGCAATATCATTAATACCATCACCATCACTATCTGCACCATTATCAAGGATACCATTGCCATCTATATCTGCATCAGCTCCATCAGGAATACCATCTGCATCACTATCAGCATTATAAGGTTGGGGGTCAACATAATCAGGAAGTCCATCATGGTCTCTATCCAATCTATTATCTACCAAATCGTGACTATCATTAATGCCATCACCATCACTATCTACTCCATTGTCAACAATCCCATCACCATCAATATCTACATCTGCATAATCTATAATACCATCACCATCACTATCCACTCCATTATCCGATGTTCCATCACCATCCATATCAGCATCAACACCATCAGGAATTCCATCTCCATCCATATCTGGATTGTTTGGATTAGGGTCATAAATATCTAAAAGCCCATCACCATCTCTATCAACATCAGCAATATCATTAATACCATCTCCATCACTGTCTATTCCATTATCAGCTATACCATCTCCATTGACATCAACATCAGCTCCATCAGGAATACCATCACCATCTGTATCACTATTGTTATCATTAGGGTCAAGAGCATCGGGAAGTCCATCGTGGTCTCTATCTGCATTGTTATCAATTGGGTCATATCTATCAGATATACCATCTCCATCACTGTCTACTCCATTATCAATAACTCCATCACCATTTTTGTCACTATCACTTAAATCATTAACCCCATCACCATCACTGTCTACTCCATTATCTACTATACCATTACCATCTACATCACTATCAGCCCCATCTGCAAGACCATCTCCATCACTATCAGGGTTATTATCATTAGGGTCAAGAGCATCGGGGAGTCCATCATGGTCTCTATCACTATTGTTATCTATCAAATCATGAGCATCATTAACACCATCACCATCACTATCAACTCCATTATCTGGTGTACCATCTCCATTGACATCAACATCAGCCTTATCAGAAATACCATCACCATCGCTATCGGCTCCATTATCTAACGCTCCATCACCATTCACATCAGCATCAACTCCATCAATAATCCCATCACCATCACTGTCATAATTCTTAGGATTTGGGTCATCTACATCTTTTAGACCATCATTATCATCATCTTCATCAGCCAAATCATTGACTCCATCACCATCATGGTCATAACCATTATCAACCATTCCATCACCATTAACATCAGCATCTGCTCCATCTAAAATACCATCACCATCACTATCACTATTGTTATCATTGGGGTCAATAGCATCAGGAAGTCCATCTCCATCACTATCTTGATTATTATCTATCGTATCTTGAGCATCTGCTATACCGTCACCATCGCTATCAACTCCATTATCTAGTATACCATCTCCATTCACATCTACATCTGCTAAATCATTTACACCATCACCATCACTATCGACTCCATTATCAACTACACCATCACCATTCACATCTGCATCAGCTCCATCAGCTATACCATCTCCATCACTATCATAATTATTAGCATTAGGGTCTATGCTATCAGCTAAACCATCATGGTCACTATCGACACTATTATCTATAGTATCTTGAGTATCAGCTATACCATCTCCATCACTATCGACTCCATTATCAAGGTTGCCATCGCCATTAACATCTACATCA
>Ga0256832_1003873_pt1 | contig 10147 bp, 12 predicted proteins | sample 134614metaG_FD_190534 | JGI IMG/M metagenome (GOLD analysis project Ga0256832, IMG submission 190534) | Hydrothermal vent microbial communities from Lau Basin, Pacific Ocean - 134-614 | ecosystem: Environmental > Aquatic > Marine > Hydrothermal vents | place: Pacific Ocean: Lau Basin | collected...
GCACCCAGTGCAAGGCGCTGCCCATATGCTGGGGGTCATCGAAGTAGAAATCAAAGACTACCCTGGGGTTCTCATAAGGAGTACTGACCAGCTTACCAGCCTGCGCCGCCTGCCAGGTGAAAAACAGCACCAGCATTAAAATCATTCGGTTGAACATGGTATTTCTCCATGAAAACATCGTAGTTCAACTATAGGTTATCTCGAATGACTTTGGTTGACTGGTTTCATGCTTCAGTCCAGGACGTGACTCACCAGGCCATCCGCCAGCTTGGGTTCGAACCAAGTGGATTTGGGGGGCATGACTTCACCAGCATCTGCCACCGCCATCAGGGCTTCCATGGTGGTGGGATACAGAGAAAAAGCCACCGCCCAATCGCCGGAGTCCACGCGTTTTTCCAGTTCGCCCAGGCCACGGATACCGCCAACAAAGTCGATGCGGTTGTCCGTGCGGGGATCCTGTATGCCCAAAAGAGGAGTAATGAGATTGTCCTGCAGCAGGCTGACATCCAGGCGTGCAACCGGATCATCCCCGGGGATGCGTTCAGGCTTGATGTTCAGACGGTACCATTGACCTCCCAGATACATCCCGTACTCCCCGGTATGAGCAGGTTTGACCGGCGCATCAGCAGGCTGGATATCAAAAGCTGCGCTGATGCGTGAGACGAATGTTTCCGGCGACAGACCATTGAGATCCTTGACCACCCGGTTGTAGTCCAGAATCTGCATCTGGTCATGGGGAAAGATGACGCTAAGGAAATAGTTGTAGCTCTCCTCCCCCATATGATCAGGATTGGCCGCCTTACGCGTTGCCGCCACCCGGGAGGCCGCTGCTGAGCGATGGTGTCCATCGGCCACATACAGGGCATCCAGGGCATCAAACGCATCCGTAAGGGTTTTCACCGTGTCTTCATCCGACAACACCCACAGCTCGTGCCGCACGCCATCAGCGGCGGTCACGTCCATGTCCGGTGTTCTTTTCGTGGTGTCCGCCAGGATACTGTCGATGACTGCCGTGGCCGGATAGACCAGGAACACAGGGCCAGTCTGCGCATTCAGGGTATCAATGTTGCGCACGCGGTCGTCTTCCTTCACCGGACGGGTAAACTCGTGCTTCTTGATGCGGTCCTGGTCGTAGGCTTCCACCGATGCCACGGCCATGAGCCCGGTCTGAACGTGATCCCCCATGGTCAGGCGATAGACGTAGTAAGCAGGCTTGTCCTCGCGGGCCAGTACACCTTCCGCCACCATGTGATCCAGGTTCTCACGCCCCTTGGCGTAGACTTCCGGTGCATAGGGATCCGTGCCTTCCGGCAGATCCACTTCCGGGCGCGAGATATGCAGGAAACTCCAGGGGCGGCCTTCCACCATGCTCCGGGCTTCGGTTTCATTCATCACGTCATAAGGTGGCGCTACAACATCATCGGCGCGGCCGGCGACAGGACGCAGACCGGTAAAGGCTTTGATCAGGGACATGGGACTACTCGCTGGAATGAAAAACAGGGCGCAATTGTTTCAAAAAACGGGCGGGATTACCAACACCAAGCAGGGATCGCCTTCAGCCAGCCCCGGGGTTTCTTTGCACCTTCCACACCAGCCCCAGGCGCTCCAGGAAACAGATCACCCCATGGACCGGGTCGAACTCCCACCAAACAACGCCGGTCCGTGCCGAAACAGGATACTGGTGATGGTTGTTGTGCCAGTTCTCGCCCCAGAGCACGGGAAGCAACCACCATACGTTGCCACTGTGGTCTCCTGTATCGAAACGGCGGTACCCGGCCAGGTGGGTGATGGTATTGACCAGGCAGGCCCCATGGAGAATGAGCAGGGTGGAAAGCACAAAGCCCCATGCGAGGAGCTGCAGACCGCTGGTCCCCAGTTCCGGGTGATGTGCGCCCAGATATTCGCCCAGCCCATAGAGTCCGGCCATCAGCCCCAGGGAACCCAGGTAGTGATGCCGGTTGAGAAACAGGATTTCCGGATACGCCGCCCAGGCTTTCATCAGTTTCTCATCCGTGGGCAAGGCATCCCTGGCCAGCAGCCAGCCGAAATAGGCGTGAAATACGCCGCCTGTCACCGGGGAATGAGGATCTCCCGGCTGATCGGAATAACGATGATGACGGATATGGCTGGTGGCCCAGGAAAGCGGCCCCTTCTGCCCGGCCGTGCTGCCCACCAGAGCCAGAAAGAATTGAAAAAGCCGGGAAGTTTCATAACTGCCATGGGAAAAATAACGGTGATACCCACCGGCAATTGCCCAGAAACGGGTGAAGTACAGGACCAGAAAACACACCAGGGCCGTGGTGCTGTAACCGGTAAGAAATACGAGTAATACCGAGAGATGAAATCCCGCCATGCGCAGCAAGGTGATGCCGGATATGTTCATCTCTCCCGCAAACGCTCAGTCCCGTTCTTCTATCCAGTGCATCTGAATAGCTTCCAGTACCTTCTCGCCCCCTTTATCGGGATCGTCGTCGAAATCCTCCAGGCCAACGACCCAGTTGCGCAGATCCACAAAATTGACGGACAGGGGGTCTACTTCGGGATAGGTTTCATCCAGCTCGATAGCGATATCCAGTACATCTGTCCAGCGCAGCCCCATCAGTGATTCTCCGATACCTGGTTGATAGTGTACTTGGGAATTTCCACCACAAGATCGTCCTGGCCCACTTCCGCCTGGCAGCTGAGACGGGATTCCGGCTCCAGGCCCCAGGCTTTGTCGAGCAGGTCTTCCTCTGTCTCACTGGCTTCGTTCAGGGAATCGAAGCCTTCGCGCACAATAACGTGGCAAGTCGTGCAGGCGCAGGATTTTTCACAGGCATGCTCAATCTCTATGCCGTGCTCCAGGGCGGCATCACAGATGGTGGTGCCAGGCTCAGCCTCGATGACCGCGCCTTCGGGGCAGATTTCCTCGTGAGGAAGAAAGATGATCTGGGGCATTGAAATATCCTGCTGTTACTCGAATTCGTTGATGTTGTGGCCGGCCATGGCTTCCTGTATCCCGGCATTCATGCGCCGCTCCACGTAAAACTCGCAGACCTCTTCCACATGTTTGGCCTGCCTTTCGATGGCCTCTGCGTCATCAGCGTCGATAGCTGCTGCCAGTTCCGCCAGGGCCGCATCGATGGGGCCGCGTTCGTCATCACTGAGCAGCCTGTCGCCATCGCTGGCCAGGGCGGCTTGAAGGGCTTCCACCACGCGCATGCCTTCCACTCTGGCCTCCGCCAGCTTGCGTTCTTCCATGTCTTCCTCGGCATGCTCGAAGGAGGCCTGCAGCATGCCGGTGATTTCCTCGTCGCTGAGGCCGTAGGAAGGCTTGACCGTGATCTGGGCCTTGACGCCCTGGCTGAGTTCTTCGGCTTCCACGTTGAGCAGGCCATCAGCATCTACGCTGAAAGTAACGCGGATACGCGCCGCGCCCGCCACCATGGGCGGAATGCCGCGCAGTTCAAACCGGGCCAGGGAACGGCAGTGCTCCACCATTTCCCGCTCACCCTGGACCACATGAATAGCCATAGCCGTCTGACCATCCTTGAAGGTGGTGAATTCCTGGGCCCGGGCCACGGGAATGGTCGTGTTGCGCGGAATGACTTTCTCCACCAGGCCACCCATGGTCTCCAGTCCCAGAGACAGGGGCGTGACATCCAGAAGCAGGATTTCGTCATCGGGCTTGTTACCCGCCAGCACATCCGCCTGTATAGCGGCGCCAATCGCCACCACCTTGTCTGGATCAATATCCACCAAGGGTTCACGCTGGAAGAACTCACCGACTTTCTCGCGCACCCGGGGCATGCGCGTGGAGCCGCCCACCATGACGACTTCCTTGATATCCGCTGCTTCCACGCCTGCATCCCTCAAGGCGCGGCGGCAGGCGCTGATGGTCTTGCGGATCAGGGGGTCGGCGAGACGGTAGAAGGTCTCCCGGTCGATACGGCCCTGCCAGCGGCCGTCACCGGGGATGGCAATATCCAGCTCGGTGCTGGACGCGCTGCTGAGGGCTTCCTTGGCAGCCCTGGCATCCTGCATGAGTTGACGCAGAACCTGGTGATCTGCATCATCAGAAATGCCAGCCTGCTCCATGATCCACTCCGCAATGGCCTGGTCGAAATCATCACCGCCCAGGGCGGAATCCCCCCCGGTGGCCATAACCTCGAATACGCCCTTGTTGAGGCGCAGGATGGAAATATCGAAAGTGCCTCCTCCGAGATCGAAGATGGCATGCACGCCGTCGGCGCCCCGGTCCAGACCATAGGCCACGGCGGCGGCGGTGGGTTCGTTGAGCAGACGGAAAACATTCAGTCCCGCCAGACGGGCGGCGTCCTTGGTGGCCTGGCGCTGGGCATCATCAAAATAGGCCGGCACGGTGATGACCACGCCGCTCAGTTCGCCACCGAGGGTGTCCTCGGCGCGTTTCGCCAGCACCTTGAGGATTTCCGCAGACACTTCCATGGGACTGACATCCCCGGCGACGGTACGCAGGCGGGGTACGCTGCTATCCTGATCCACGAACTCATAAGGCAAACTGCTGCCTAGGCTCTTGATATCGGAAACGGGACGGCCGATGAGACGCTTGGCCGAAGCAATGGTGTTCAGGGGATCACTGGCAGCGGCCTCCCGGGCCTCGTAACCCACGATGACCCCGTCCGGCGTGTAGCGCACCACGGAAGGCAGCAGGTGGCGGCCCTGAGCATCGGGCAGGGCCTCGGCCTGGCCACTGCGTACGGCCGCCACCAGAGAGTTGGTCGTACCCAGATCGATACCTGCCGCCAGCTTGTGTTCATGGGGCGCCGCCGCCTGACCCGGCTCGGCAATCTGCAACAAGGCCATCAGAGCATGTCCTCGAATTCGGCTTCCAGGGACTCGGCCTCGGAGAGCAATTTGTTCAGAAACTGCATCTTGCGCACGGATTCCCGGGCAGCCTGCAGATTGACGGGGTTAGGATCTTCGAAGTGAATGGCCATCTGCGCCACCTGCTTGCGGATCATGGCGCTGATACGGTCCATGAGCTCGTCCAGCACTGCCTGGGGGTCATCCGTGTTGCGGGCTTTCTCCAGGGCTTCGCGCAGCTCCAGTTGTTCCATGAGGAAAGCCGTATCGCGGGTGGTCTCTTTCTCGGCCTGCATGTCTATGCCGTGCAGGGAAAGCAGGTATTGAGCGCGGCTCACCGGATTCTTCAGGGTTTCAAAGGCCTCGTTGATGCGCGTGGCCTGTTGCAGGGAGAGACGCTGTTCCTGGTCGCTGGCATTGGCATAGCGGTCAGGATGCACCACCCGCTGCAGCTCCCGGTAGCGCTCAGCCAGGGCCTCGCCATCGAGAATAAAATCCACGGGCAGGCCGAACAGTTCAAAATAGTTCTTGGATAGGTCGAACATGACGGCCCTGCTGAACCTGAAGCCAGTTAGACTGTGAAGCTTTCGCCGCAGCCACAGGAGGCCTTGGCGTTGGGATTGTTGAACTTGAAGCCTTCATTCAGGCCTTCCTTGCCATAATCCACCTCGGTGCCGTCCAGGTAGAGCAGGCTCTTCTTGTCCACCACCAGCTTCACACCGTGGTCTTCGAACACAGCGTCATTCTCCTCATCCAGTTCATCCACGAACTCGATGACATAGGCCATGCCAGAGCAGCCGGAGGTCTTTACCGCCAGACGCACACCTACGCCCTTGCCCCGGTTGTCCAGAAAAGAGCGTACCCGTTCCGCGGCGGTTTCTGTCAGGGAAACAGCCATGCTTCAGCCCGCTTGCTTGGAAGTAAAGTCTTCAATGGCGGCCTTGATGGCGTCTTCCGCCAGTACCGAGCAATGCACCTTCACGGGCGGCAGAGCCAGCTCCTCGGCGATATCCGTGTTCTTGATCTGCTGCGCCTCTTCCAGGGTCTTGCCCTTCACCCATTCGGTGAGCAGGGAACTGGAAGCAATAGCGCTGCCGCAGCCATAGGTCTTGAACTTGGCGTCTTTGATCACGCCATCCTCTCCCACTTCGATCTGCAGGCGCATGACATCGCCACAGGCGGGGGCGCCTACCATTCCGGTGCCCACGTTGCTGGCGCTGTCGTCCATCTGCCCGACGTTGCGGGGATTTTCGTAATGATCGATTACCTTGTCACTGTATGCCATAAGTCTTTACCTTTTAGTGCGCGGCCCATTGTACTGAGTTTAGGTCAATACCTGCTTTATACATATCCCACAGGGGCGAAAGGTCACGCAGTCTCTGAACTTGCTCTCTCAACTTATTGATAACAAAATCTATTTCTTCTTCGGTCGTAAACCGTCCCAGGGTAAACCTCAGAGAACTGTGGGCCAGCTCATCCGGCCGCCCGATAGCCCGCAGCACATAGCTGGGCTCCAGGCTGGTGGAGGTACAGGCGGACCCCGAAGAAACAGCAATATCCTTCAAGGCCATCATCAGGCTCTCGCCCTCGACATAATTGAAGCTCACATTCAGGTTGCCGGCAACCCTGTGCTCCAGATCACCGTTCACATAGACTTCTTCCATGTCCTTGAGACCATCCCAAAGACGGTTGCGCAGGGCCAGCAGACGGGCATTTTCTTCCGCCATTTCCTCTTTTGCAATACGGAAAGCCTCGCCCATGCCCACGATCTGGTGGGTAGCCAGAGTACCGGAGCGCAGGCCGCGCTCGTGGCCACCGCCGTGCATCTGCGCCTCCAAGCGCACACGGGGCTTGCGCTGCACATACAGGGCGCCCATGCCCTTGGGGCCATAGATCTTGTGGGCGGAAAAACTCATCAGATCCACGGGCAGCGCCTGGAGATCAATCTCGACCTTACCTGCGCTTTGTGCGGCATCCACATGAAATACAACCTTTTTCTCCCGACAAATCTCGCCGATGGCGGCAATGTCCTGGATCACGCCGATCTCATTGTTCACATGCATTACGGAAGCCAGAATAGTGTCTTCGCGCAAGGCATCGCGGAAAGCATCCAGGTCCAGCAGACCATTAGACTGTACATCCAGATAGGTCACTTCGTAACCTTCCCTTTCCAACTGCCGGCAGGTATCGAGCACCGCCTTGTGCTCGGTCTTCACCGTGACAATATGCTTGCCTTTCTTGTGGTAGAAATGCGCCGCGCCTTTGAGGGCCAGGTTGTCGGATTCTGTAGCCCCGGATGTCCACACGATTTCCCGGGGATCAGCATTCACGAGAGCAGCAACATGTCCACGGGCTTCATCCACCAGCTTTTCCGCTTCCCAGCCAAAGGGATGGCTGCGGGATGCGGGGTTGCCGAAAGTGCCATCCAGGGTCAGGCAACGGCACATCTTTTCCGCCACTCGCTCGTCCACGGGGGTGGTGGCTGAATAGTCGAAGTAAATAGGGAGTTTCATGCTGTGCTCCAGGGGTATCTTGTTCAGTGTTGTTTGGCGGAGCCCGCCCAGGTCAGGTTTGCCGCCTGGCGCTTATCCCTGGCCAGTTGCTTGTCCAGCAGATCCTGCAGACTGATGCTGCTCAGATAATCATGAATGCTCTCGCTCAAATCCTGCCACAACTCATGGGTCAGACAGCGCTTGTCACCATGGCAATTACCCTTGCCTCCGCAGGCGGTGGAATCCAGGCGTTCATCCACGGCGGTAATGACTCCCGCCACATCGATGCGCTCAGCCTCCTGGCCCAGCAGGTATCCGCCACCCGGTCCCCGGATACTGGTCACCAGTTCACGTTTGCGCAGGCGGGAGAAAAGCTGCTCCAAATAAGACAGGGAAATATCCTGGCGATCAGCGATTTCCGCCAGGCTCACGGGGCCCTCGCCACTGTGCAGAGCCAGATCCAGCATGGCGGTCACTGCATATCGGCCTTTTGTCGTGAGTCTCATGTTTCCCTGTCCTGTGGTGAATATGGGCGCAACTATACATTACCGACTATTTTAGTCAAGTATTGACAAAGACAGGAAACCGGGTTTCGCGGGGATCAGGAACCGGTGCCTTCGCTATGTTCTTCGTCTTCTCCCAATTTGTGCAATTCTTCGGCAGTGGAAACGATTTCGCAGGAGGTCAGCTCCGGGAGATCCACTTCCTGGTCTGTGTAGCCCATGCGCTTGAGTACTTCACACATGCGGGACATCTTGTTCTCCATCACATGCACGTGATCGAGCATGCAGTTGATGGCATTGGCGACCGGGTCGGGCGCATCCTGGGTGGCCCCGTAGGCATCAAAGCCCATCTTCCTCGCCAATTTCTCCCGGTGCGCCTTGTCTCCAGCCGCCTTTCTTTCCACCAGACGCCCGGGAATCCCCACTACCGTCGCATTGTCAGGGACGCCTTTCACCACCACGGCATTGGAACCGATACGCGCCCCATTACCAATATCGATAGGTCCCAGCACTTTGGCGCCTGCCCCCACCACCACATCGTTGCCCAGAGTGGGATGACGCTTACCTTTTTCCCAGGAGGTCCCCCCCAGGGTCACACCATGATAGAGAGTGCAGTCATCACCTATGACAGCGGTCTCGCCGATGACCACCCCCATGCCATGGTCGATGAAGAAACGCCGTCCGATGGTAGCGCCAGGATGAATCTCGATACCTGTCAGCCAGCGGGCCAGATTGGACACCATGCGTCCCAACCACTTGAAGCCGCGCTTCCACAAACCATGGGCCAGACGGTGTGCCATGACCGCATGCAGCCCAGGATAGGTTGTCAACACTTCGAAACTGGTACGGGCCGCTGGATCGCGGTCGAAAACAGACTGAATGTCTTCCCGCAGACGTTCAAACATATTGGTTTGCCACACGACTTGAAAATATCCGACTATTTTACTCCATTTCTCTCGGCGCTTCATGGCAAAAAACCACAGCCCGTATCACTGCTATCCCTGCCGGGGGTCTGAACAATGGAGAACAAATGAAGCATCAAGTTTCCTGGCCTTCAGCCGATAGCTTACGGCGAACCTTCTTTCTGTTGTGTGCAAGCCTCATGGATCATTCACAGTCCTCCACCCTGACCACAGAAATACGGGTAGGCCGCCAAGCCATTCACAACAGACACCTTGGTGTGTATGGCTACGAACTCCTGTATAGAGACCCTGCTGAACGGCTCTGCCCGGCCAATGGAGACCAGGCTTCTTCCCGCGTATTGCTGAATGCTTTCATGGAGATTGGCCTCCAGCGTATCGTCGGCCAGCACTTGGCTTTCATCAACCTCACAGAGGCCTTTTTCACGGAAATGCCGGACATTCCCTTTGAAGGCGAGAAAGTCGTTCTGGAAGTTCTGGAAAACATCGACATTTCAGATGCCGTCATCCGGGGAATCAAGAAATTGCATCAACGCGGTGTGCGCATCGCCCTTGACGACTACTGTTTCGAGGAAAAATGGCATCCCTTGCTCCCCTACTGCCATATTGTGAAAGTGGAGATCCCCGCTGTCGACCTGGAGCAGCTGCCTACCAGGATCGCCCCTTTGCGCGACAGGGGCATCAAGCTGCTGGCGGAAAAATTGGAAACCGTCGAAGAATACACCACCCTGCATGAGATGGGGTTCGACCTGTTCCAGGGATACTACTTTTCCAGACCGAGCATCGTTTCCGGCAGGAGACTGTCGGAAAATCATTACCTTGTCATACGCCTGCTCGCCGCCCTCACGGATTCGGAAACCCGCATTCAGGAGATCGAAGAACTCATCTCCAATGACCCTGCGTTGAGCATGAAAGTGCTGCGCTACATCAACTCTGCAGCCTGTGCCCTGCCGCGCACCATCCACTCCATACAGGAAGCCATCATTCTGATGGGCCATGAACGCATCCGTTCTCTGGCCCTCCTGATTGCTCTTTCCAGGGTCAAGAACAAGCCAGCAAGTCTGTTCCTCACGGCCTCGGTACGGGCCAATATGTGCAGGGGCATCGCAGCCCGCATAGCACCACACCTCCGGGACAGCGCCTTTACCGTAGGCCTGTTGTCAGTTCTAGACCTGCTCATGGATCAGCCCATGGACGCTATCCTCCCAGAACTGGCCCTCTCCCCCGAGATCAAGACCGCCCTCCTCAGCCACCAGGGCATGCTGGGGGACATTCTCCTTCTGGCCCTGAGGCAGGAGAATCATGAACCTATGGATGAGAAACTCCTGCCATTGAGGGAAATCCAGGAAATTTGGCTGGACAGCTCGGAGAAAGCTTTCGCTCTGGCCGCAGCCTGAATCCACCCACA
>Ga0256832_1003874_pt1 | contig 10145 bp, 8 predicted proteins | sample 134614metaG_FD_190534 | JGI IMG/M metagenome (GOLD analysis project Ga0256832, IMG submission 190534) | Hydrothermal vent microbial communities from Lau Basin, Pacific Ocean - 134-614 | ecosystem: Environmental > Aquatic > Marine > Hydrothermal vents | place: Pacific Ocean: Lau Basin | collected...
AGCCACTAATGTAAGTGCGATTACCCTACTTAAGCCATATTCTTTGGCAAGCTAAACAATGGTTGGACTGATTTAACAAGTCAGTCCAACTCTTCTTATTTGCACTTCTATCTACAAGTGGCTTTTCTCTATTGTCTTATGCTTTTAAAGCGGCAATACGATCCTCTAAAGGTGGATGAGTTGAGAATAAAGCCATTATGCCATCTTTATTAGAAATGCTAAGTGCTGCCATTTCGCCATGTAATTCAGCAGGCATATTATCTTCTCGTAATCGCTCTAATGCGGCAATCATCTTGTTATTACCTACTAAATTAGCCGCATCTTTATCAGCACTAAACTCTCGTTTACGCGAAAACCACATAGTAATGAGTGATGCTAAAGCACCGAACACAAGCTCTAAAACAATGACGACTGCCATGTGAGCAAAGAAGCCTAAGCCCTCTTCTCCGCCTTCACCATCTTCATCTAATGCACTACTAATTGCGCCTGCCACAATACGTGCGGCAAAGATAACAAATGTATTAATAACACCTTGAAGTAAAGCCATTGTCACCATATCACCATTCGCAATATGACTGACTTCATGTGCTAGAACAGCTTCAATTTCATCTTGGTTCATGCCTTCCAACAAACCTGTACTAACAGCAACTAACGCATCATTACGCTTCATTCCTGTTGCAAAAGCATTCATGCTAGGATCATGAAAAATAGCGACTTCAGGCATACCAATGCCTGATGCATCCGCTTGTTTTTTGACAGTATCTACTAACCAACGCTCTTCTCGCGTTGTAGGGTTTTCAATAACACTGAGCCCCATGGTTTTTTTTGCCATCCATTTAGACATCGCAAGAGAGATAAAAGAACCTCCCATGCCAATGACTAAGGCAATAATTAACATTCCTGACATGCTTTTTGATGAAACGCCAAAAACAGTCAAGACGACAGTTAGCAGGACTATAATCGCTAGATTGGTTAATATAAATAAGATAATTCGTTGCATTTTTTTTCCTTAATGAATTGATAGTAATAACAACTATATGGTTGCTGTTAGATAATTAAACAAGGGATGAGAAGTCAATTAAGTATCTATACAAAATTAATCTCATGATCTCTATTAATCCCTGTTTCTGATCTTTTTCGTTATTGCTCTGCCCACACAGCTCACTATTCTCCCATCGCAATATCTTAAATATCAAAAAGTAGGAGACAAAATTGTATTATATTGATTCTATTTGGGTAGTGATTTCTCTCATCGGCTGATGAAAAATTTTTAATATTTAGAAGGTCAATAAAAAAGGGAAGCAAATGCTTCCCTTCTAGTACATCAATCACGTTAATTGCTACTTACATATGTAATTTAAATCACTACAGACTCACGTATTTTATTAATAGCATTACTTTCTAGTTGACGAATACGCTCTGCTGAGATTCCATATTTGCTTGCAAGTTCTTGTAAAGTCGCTTTTTTATCGACTAACCAACGACTAGCTAATATATCTTTACTGCGATCATCTAACTTAGCTAAGGCTTTATTGAAAATAGCTTGTTTATGATCCTGCCAATCTTCTTCTTCTAGTACGACCGACGGGTCTAATTCTTCCGTCTTTAGGTATAAACTAGGAGAATAGGCATTATCATCATCATCTTGACTTGGTGATAGATCAAAACCTAAGTCTTGACCACTCATACGCTTTTCCATTTCAAGTACATCTTTGCTGCTCACACCTAAGGTATCAGCAACGTCGTTTACTTCTTTTTGATTCAGCCAACCTAAACGCTTTTTACTGCTACGTAGGTTAAAGAATAATTTACGTTGTGCTTTTGTCGTGGCAACTTTTACAATTTTCCAGTTACGTAATATGTATTCATGCATTTCTGCACGTATCCAGTGAACTGCAAATGATACTAAACGTACATTCATTGCAGGATCGAAGCGTTTGACTGCTTTCATCAAGCCAACATTACCTTCTTGAACAAGGTCTGCTAGCGGTAAACCGTAGCCGTTATATCCACGCGCTACTTTTATAACAAAACGTAAGTTATGTAATATCAACATACGCGCAGCGTCGAGATCCTTTTCATTACGCAAGCGAAAAGCGAGTTCTTTCTCTTCTGCTACGCTTAATACAGGCAGTTCGTGTACTGATTGTATATAGCTATCAATACTTGCTGCTGTTACAGGTATTAATTGATTGTGTATTGTATGTGTACTGCTCATCTTTATATCTTTCCTCATGTCTCATGACATTTTAGCACTCTAATGCTAAGAGTGCTAATAAAGCGTATAGTTCCCTCATTATTGGTATTTATTAGCTTTTAAATATTAAACCTATTAAATTAGCTTAATGTTGAAAATACTGTCTCTGCTATGGCAATTGTTTGCTCTAAATCTTCCTTAGTATGGGCGCTAGACACAAAGCCAGCCTCATAAGCAGAGGGTGCTAAGTTAATACCTGCATCTAACATACCGTGGAAGAAGTGATTAAACTGCTCAACATTACAGCTCATTACTTCGCTAAAGCTTTTTACACCTTCGATATCGGTAAAGAATAAACCAAACATTGCACCAACCTGATTGCTTGTTAGTGCGATACCGTGCTTTTTTGCCGCTGCTAGCATGCCTGAGACAAACATGGTTGTTTTAGCCGTTAGCTCATCATAAAAACCATCACGTGTAATGATTTCTAGCGTTTTTAATCCTGCTGCCATTGCAATAGGATTTCCTGATAGCGTACCTGCTTGATATACAGGACCAACAGGAGATAAGGCTTCCATAATATCTTTACGACCTCCAAAAGCTCCTACTGGCATGCCTCCACCGATAATTTTACCGAGCGTGGTTAAATCTGGCTTTACTTTATAAATTGATTGCGCTCCGCCTAATGCAACACGAAAGCCCGTCATGACTTCATCAAAAATAAGCACTGCACCATGTTTATCACACACTGCGCGTAATGTTTCTAAAAAGCCTTCTACAGGGGGAATACAGTTCATATTTCCTGCTACTGGCTCAATGATAATACAGGCTATCTCATCGCCCATTTTATCAAACAGGTCGATAAGCTGCTGACTATTATTATAATCAAGCGTCAGCGTGTGCTTGGCTAAACCTTCTGGAACACCAGGGGAACTTGGCTCACCAAATGTTAGTGCGCCGGAACCTGCTTTTACCAACAGTGAATCACCATGCCCATGATAACCGCCTTCAAATTTGACAATATTATCGCGCCCCGTGAAACCACGCGCTAAACGAATAGCCGACATGGTTGCCTCGGTGCCTGAACTTACCATACGCACCATTTCAATCGATGGCATTAGTTCGTTAATACGTTCAGCCATTGTAATTTCGATTTCTGTTGGCGCACCATAGCTTAGACCTTGCGTTGCTGCTTGCTGCACTGCTTCAATAATTTCTGGATTAGCATGACCTGCAATCATAGGTCCCCAAGAGCCAACGTAATCAATATAACGTTTGCCATCAACATCATAAAGATAAGCACCTTCTGCTCTTTCAATAAATAGGGGGGTTCCACCTACGCTTTTAAAGGCTCTAACAGGGGAATTAACACCACCTGGAATTAAATTTTGTGCTTTTAAAAATAAGTCTTGGGATTTGCTCACAACGTTTCTCTATCTATTATTACCTAAATCAGGTACTGGTTAAGGAAACTTCTATTGTTTATAGGAGAGTTTAATAGAAGTCTCAATAAAGTCATTACTCTCCAGAAGGGCTAGTAAATTTATCGTTTAGCTTTTGGATAAACAGGTCAATATCATGTCGTATTCCATCTAGCTTTTTAATAGCACTTCGTCCCCAACCTGCTGGCTTACTAAAGAAGACACTACGGAAAAATCCTGTACCTTTTAAGAAGGCTTGCTGAACATTTCCATATGACTCTTCAATACTTAATGTTTTGGCAATGCTTTTAGCTACTTTCTTTTTAATGATAAAGTGAAGCACTAAAAAGACAAAAAGTAATGATAATAAAGCCGTTAATAAGACCATTGGAGCAGGTAAAGCAGTAAAGCTCCAAAGCCCTAAGCCATAACTAAGCCCAATCGTTCCACCTGCAAGCAAAGTTGCTAGAATAATATCAATCCATAAAACTCGCTTACGCCATATTTGCTTTGCTTGCCTAAGCTGTGGAATTGCCTGTTGTTCTATTTGATTAACCAGTGATTCCATACTGCCAATAATACGGTAAACACGATCTGTATTAATATCGTTCATACGCTTGCTTATTTTTGTGTAATCACTGTCTCGCTTAGAGACATAACGCTCCCAGACAGTTTCATTTTCAACAGGCACGGCTAGGTCTTTATTGAACATGACATAAAAACGACCAGAGGTAAGCCCTGTTTGTACTAAAGCTTTTTGCCAAGCGGCAACAATATCTTCAAGGTTATTATCTTTAGCAGAGGTATCAATTTGATTTAAAACAAATAAGAATTTATTACTATCACTTCTTCTTTGTGCTCCTTTCACAAGGTGCTCCAGTGTATCTTGCATTGCACCTGGCTCAGGATGGCGGGCATCAAAAAAGACTAAAACTAAGTCTGATAGATCAATAATATGATCGGTTAATTTTAAAATTGATTTACGCTGCTCATCAGCATCAAAACCAGGGGAGTCGATAAGAATTTTACCGCGTACCTGTTCACTGGGGGCTGCTTTCATTTGCAGATAATTATTTATTTTTTCCCCTTCTCCTTCGCTCACCTGTTCAATATCGTCACTGATTTGATAAAAAGGAAAGCGAGGATCACCATCTAAAGCGATACCAGGTAAGGTTCTCATTTCTTTATCGGCACTATAGGTAATAACGGTAAAACGATCATCGACCGCTTGATTTCCCGTATTTTGCAACTCTAAGCCTAGGTATGAATTGATAAAGCTCGATTTTCCTGCTGAAAATGTTCCTAAAACAGAAACTAAAGGCCACCATGATATTTGGTTTGCATACGACTCTGAATTTTTTAGTAAGCCAATCTTATGTGCAACTTTATCGAGTTCTCTATAACGATCAACAATCGACACTAACACAGGGTTTTCACGCTTTAAGTGAGACTGCAAACGATCTAGGCGTTGCGACATTCTTTTGTCTGGAGACATTTGAGATTACCTCTAACTAATAGTCGACAAATAAATTGGGGATAATGCGTGATTGGAAAGACTGTATTAAATATTTGATGCTGATGGAGTAGGCATTGGCAATGGATAATTTACCTTTTTCCTACTATTATCATCCAAAGGATTTGCCAAACTTTGTTCATCCTTTTTTCCCTGTGCCGCTGTCGCAGGAGCCGGAACAACGGTACTCGGCATCATTAATGGTAAAGGTGGCTGTTGTGCCGGATAGGAATAATAGGAAGGGGGTAATGGAGCAGGAGAACCATTATTATTTGACCATGGTAAAAAATTATTCATAAAACTAAGCGGTTTAGAGATACTTTGATTTAGACTCCACATATCTCTTTGCATATTATTAGTCGAAGCTGCCATATCGTAAGTAGCTGACTTTAAACCACCTATACTACTCACCATTGCATTGGTATTTTGATTCATGCTACCAATATCACCGGACATACTTTGAGTCGTCGAAACTAACTTATCCATATGAACAGACATACCACTCATTGTTCCGGAGATAGAATCCATATTCTTCTCAACAGAACCTGCCATCGATGCAATTGTATTAGACATATCATGCACATCTGACGATAATGACTGTATTAAATAGAAACCATAAGCCGCAAGTATAATAAAAGCAAACATGGCGGGATACACTAACATTTGCATTGTTTTGTTAGTACCTTCCGATTTTTTTTCAAAATCACGAAGTTCACGCTCAAGCTCTTTTATATATTCCTTATTTAAATCGCTATTTTCAGCCATTTTATCATTCCTCTTTTACTACCTATTCCATATGCATGAAAATAGTGCCCCAATTCAGTGACTGACTACTACTACATCAAAGTAAACGTATTGAAATAATAAGCACATCAATCAGTACAATAAGGAGTTTATGATCAAATTAATCAAAGCTTATCCCTTATTAAGAAAACTAAAAAGCATTATAACTACTCAGCTCGCACTCTGTTTTGCCCAATTTCTGCATAAAGTGCTTATTTATACGTATAAACCTTCGCCCTTTTGCCTTGAACTAAAACAATACAATCTAAGCAGTTAGTGATTATGCTGAGTAGTTGCAAAATATTTTCCTGAAAACATAAAAACTATCAGTAAAGCATCAACTTTACTAATAGTTTTTATTCCTAGTACATCAACTGCATTAAACTGACGGATACAGCAAGTCAGTTTAATGTAATTGATGTACTAGGGTAGACAAATACTTATCTGATATTATGAAGTCCAAATATCAGTAAAAATTTCCGTAGCCCTTTTGAGTTTAAGCCCTTTTACTCTCTTTCCCAAAAAAGGCGGAGTTTATAAGTATAAACGAGCATTTTTTAACGTAGAAATTGGGCAAAATAAAGTGCAGGCTGAGTAGTTACTAATACTCTATTTATTTAAACTCTGCATATGTTTACTGATTTCAGCCGCTTTTTTAGGATAAAACAAACCAATAAAGCCAATCATATTAGAGACACGTTCGGCGTTACCGTTATCAATCATGGGAATAGCGATATCAGCATATAAAGCAGCTGATTTTTCTGGAAAGCCCTGTCTCCAGTAAACATTCCCTAGCTCTCCCTTATGTCCGATCACATTTGGCTCACGTTGAATCAACTCCTGATAAATACTAGCAGCTTCATCTAAACCATTATTCCAATAGGCCTCTCTTGCCATTAACAATAGATCATCAGTGGATTTATCAGCTAAATCAGCTTTTGGTAAACTTTGTTCTGATGACTCTGTCGCACTTGCTGCAATTGCATTCGCACCCGTCGTTGCAGTATTACTATCTTGTGCTTGTTGAGTATTTGCATCTGTTGTCACTACAGCAGGTGTAGTCGCTGCTTGTAGTTTTTGCATATCAGCCCTTGCAATTGCATTCGCACCCGTCGTTGCAGTATTACTATCTTGTACTTGTTGAGTATTTGCATCTGTTGTCACTACAGCAGGTGTAGTCGCTGCTTGTAGTTTTTGCATATCAGCCCCTGCATTCGCATGAGTTGTTGCAACGTTATTGCTCTGCGCTTGCTGAGTATTAACGTGTGTAGCTACCGATGCGGATGTTGGCATAACCGGCATTGTTGGTGCTTGTAATTTTTGCATTTGAACTGCTGCAACATTCGTACTAGAAGTCTCCGAAGTTTTTACTTGGACTTGCTGCTTTTCAGCGGCTGGAGTTACTTTATGTGCAACTTGCTCCATAGCATTACCATGCTTTTCAGTATTGGCATGTGTATTAGTGGAATGACTAGCTTCGGCTTTTGCCTCTACATGACCATTACTAGCAACCTTTGTACTATGATCTTTTCCCCCAAAGCTCATTAGCAGAGCGACTATTGTTACCCCCCATACTGCAAGTATTGGGTGGCTAGCTAACCATTTTGTTATATTCATTCAATTATCTCCTCAACTAGCCCGTACTTTGCTGTATAACTCTCTCTTTTTATACAGACACTTGCTAGAACATTTTTAAAAAATTAACTCGGAATATAATATGAAATAAGCCCAACAAACTATAACACAAAATAACTGTTGCAGATTGAATGATTTAAAAGAATTGCACAATTATTTTACAACTATTTAAAATTATTCAAACTGAAGACAATCAGGTGGTATGCTCCTTTTAATACGGATACAAATTAGTTTGTCGAAATTACTTCATGCATGTTCCTTACTCTCTATTTATACTACTACTTTCTACCTGAACAAAACTAATATAAAACCTTCCCCAAAGCTTCTATTTCAGTAGCAGCTTTCGACCTTGGATCCATCTCAAAAACAGCTAAACCTTCACTAAATGAACGACGATAAGCAGTTCTTTGATACAAACGTTCGTCTAACATTTTAATACCTTTTAGTGTTGATAAAGCATCAAATGCTTCATCGGTTTCACGCACAGCTCTATGTGTATCTGAACGGTTCATAAAACCCAACAATTCAGGCATATCTGAACCGCAAATATCACTCACCATGCTGATAAAACGCTGCGTAGACCAAACATCTGCTTGACTTGGAGCTATAGGTATCAGAACTCTATCTGCTTTCTGAATAGACTTTTTCATTGCTTCCATGTCAGACATACCAATATCAACCAACACCTCGGTATGCTTTCCCTCTCTATTTAAACCATCTATTTGGTGAAAAGGAATAATACTTGGCTGATATCCATCTTCGGTTCTAATTTCAAATGCATCAGTCAAAGTTGCCTGTGGGTCAAAATCATATACGGCAACATGAACGTTTCGGTGTGTTGCGACCCAAATCGACAAATTAAAGGTAACGGTACTTTTTCCTGTACCACCCTTTAGATTTCCAATGACCGTTATCATTTTCTATTTTTCCATCGCCGGAGCAGGTACTTGCTGCTTGTTAGGATTTAGTTGCTGTTGAGCATTCCCATTTCCTTGTGGCATATTTCCAAAGGGCATTTGATAACCATAAGGGTAGGGGAATACATACACTGGTCTACCCCCCATCATACTAGGGTACATAGGAACCATTATCATACGTTGTCCACCCATCATTGGCATAGGAGGCATCATCATTCCTTGAGGCACTAGCATCTGTTGCTGAGGCATCATTTGTTGACTAGGTTGTTGATGGTTCATATGCGAAGGCATCATTGCTGTTTGGGTTTTAGACGATTGATTTTCTCCATTAGAAGCATTCCTGGCAGGAGGGAAATTATTCTTTGTCTCTGTTTTAGTATTTGTTTTTACTGCTGATTTATCTTGAGTCGAGACCTCAACCTTTGGAGTTTCAGATACTTTCGCTTCCGTAGCAGCTGGCTGTGCAGGTGTTGCTACTTCAACTTTTGGCGCTTCCGCTGGCTTTTCTGTTGCTGTTACTTCAGTTTTTGGAGCCTCTGGTGCTTTTATTTCTGCAGCTGCAGATTGTACTGGTGCAGTTACCTCAACTTTTGGTGCTTCAGGAGCCTTCATCTCTGATACTGCTGGCTGTACTGGCGCAGTTACTTCGACTTTTGGTGCTTCAGGTGCTTTCACTTCTGCAGCTACCGACTGTTCTGCTGATACCGCTTCTACCTTTGGATTTTTTGTTTCAGCTACTGCTGTTGTTCCACTGCTAGTATCGCCTTGTGCTGAAACAGATGGTGCAGATGGTGCTACTGGAGCATCCATACTAGCAACTGGTCTTTTTGGTGCTTCGGGAGAGTCCGCTGCGATACTTGTGGGTAATTTAGCTTTGCTAGTACCATCAGAAAATGGTCCTGGAGGAGGGGGAGGGTAAGATCCCTCAGCACCTTCTGTATTTTGTGCTTTGCCAGCTTGTTGTGTCGCTGTCTGCTCTGTGCTTGATGTAGCAGTATTTTTAGCTTTCCCTTCCGCCTTATCAAGCATTGCTTCTGCTGCTGTAATAACCGCTGCACCTTTTGCAACCGTTGACTTAACAGTATCTACTACATTTTCTGCGGCATCTTTTTCTGATGTTGCAGCATTTGCGTCAACATCCTTGGATTCAGTCGTACTTTTTTCAGTTTCTTTTCCCTCTGCCTTGTCAAGCATTGCTCCTGCTGCGGCAATAACTGCAGCACCCTTAGCAACGGTTGTATTCACTGTATCAGCCGTTGCTTCTGGTGTATTTTGAGTTGCTTCGGCATCACCTGCATTAGCATCTGTATCTTTTGACCCTGCTGCTAATATTGTTGCAGAGGCTACAACTGTTGCTCCTGCAACAGTTAATATGCCTTTAAACATCTTATTCATGATTTTTCCTTTTCATCAAACATCTATTCAAATTTATAAATATTTACAGCTCTTTTTTTAGCCGTATTCCACGTCGCTTTGATTTTTTAACGGTTGAAGCTGCTGATTTCTCTTCCTCACTACCCTCCTCTTTTGCACTGCTTTCTTTCTTAATTGTAGGATTAGGGTTTTTCACCTCAGCTTTCTCAGCTTTCTCAGCTTTCTCAGCTTTCTCAGCTTTCTCAGCTTTCTCAGCTTTCTCAGCTTTCTCAGCTTTCTCAGCTTTTTTACTAGTATTTTCTACT